>ERZ773063.73-NODE-73-length-68305-cov-29.312176_pt1 | contig 68305 bp, 65 predicted proteins | sample MGYA00580625_ERZ773063 | MGnify/ENA primary metagenome ERZ773063 (study PRJEB29015, sample SAMEA2738022) | human oral metagenome | biome: human oral; feature: human-associated habitat; material: dental | place: China | collected 2042 ... | reverse complement strand
TCGGCACCAGCCGTTTTTCGGCAAAGTCCCTGGCCAGGTTGGCTATATCCGCCTGTATTTCCGTTAATCTGAAATCCATAATTAATTCCTCCCGACATGATATACATGTTCTGAAATATATGTAATCGCTCTACAGGCATGCCTGTATGCGGCTTACGTGCTTCCGTTCTCGGCGGCAATACTTGCCCTTAGAGAATTTCCGAGAATGCCTGAACGCGTGTACGCAGCTGTTCCAACGACGGGGACTCGAGATCGACGTCAAGAGAAGTATACCGCACACCCGCCTCTTCGAATTCGACTTTGTAAATAGGATAGTCAAATTCTTCAGGATCACAGAAACGCATCATACAGACAACTACAGCATCTGCATTGTATTTTTTCGCCGTATCGATAAGCATCTGACCGCGCGGTTTGTCAGGGTTCAATGCCAAGGGGCACCCGTCGAAATTTTGCCACTGCTGCGCAAGCTGTTCCAACGGATCAATGCCGGACGGTACGTCTGTGCGGAACTGTCGGGATTCCTGTGCCAGATCATCGGCGACAACGGCCAGGTTGAATTCCCGGAAGATATCGAGAAGTTCGTCCGGTTCAGCCATAATACCGGAGAGAACGATCTTCTTACCGTTCCAAGGGTTAACCGGTTCGGCCTTGACAGCATCAATGAGTTCACGGACCCAGACCGTATGAACGGCTTTATCCATAAACCAACGCGCCTTGATGACATCATGCCGTCTTACGGGTGTGAAAATCTGCGGATACCGGGCGGCCACATCACAAAATTCCCGCATGATCCGGCGGTTCTCATTATACACTTTGATGGCTTCCTGGACAGCGAGGTCGGAGATCGTTACAGACAGGATACGTTCCAATTCACTGCGGACGTGTTCGAATTCTGCACGCAGAAAATCGACGGCGGCCCTGATTTTGCGGTTCTGCGGATGCGTAAAAACAACGACCGGAGCCTTACCGTGCCATTTCTGGCTCATGCAGCGGAGCGTATCACAAGGTACGGAAAAAATAACCGCATCCAGACAATCATACGTGCCGTTCAGTTGCAGTTCCATATCCGCCTGCATCAGGGAACAGGCAAAAGGCGGCAGATATGTACGCGCCGCCGCTATTTCCGGCTTCTGGGCGCCGAAGAGGCCTACAGGCAGATACCCCGCGGCGTACACGATTTCCTCAGGAGCATAATAAGGCATCATGCCGACGAGGCCCTTACCCGTTTCTTTTTTATACGCCAAAACCGTTTTCTGCGGATGATCGGATACTTCCTGAAATTTGCCGATAAGCTCATCAATCTTGCTCATTACCGTTTTCCTCCTTCGCTTGTCTTCTGTTCTTCCATCGTTTCACAAAGTGCTTCTACGCGTGTATCAAACTGCGCTTCCGAGAAATTGCGAGGATCGCACTGGTCACCGTCAAAGATGACATAGGGAATGCCGAGGTTTTTCTGGACACGCTGACCGCCTTCATTATTAAGCAATGTCATATTCTTGCAGGAACGGTTTTGATGCATGATTAAGCCGTCACATTTGCCGTCGCGGCAGACTTGCTCAAGAACGGCGCCGCGCTGTTCAAGACAGCAGTTGATATAAGTACGGGAATACGCGTCCGCCATGGATTCCAAATTTCCCGGCTCATACGATACGTCCCACATACCGGGGTATGCGGAACCGGTCATCAGGGAGCCGCGGCCTTTCAGTTCTTTAAATGTATGACCCAACCCGATCCAGACGGCGATACCCTCCCATGTTACACGGGATTTTTCGTTTTCGCCGAAAGCCCAATTCTGATTGCTGACTTTTTCTTCCAATTCTTTAACCAGTTTGTTGAATGTAATTTCGGAATAGTTCAAAGAACGGGCCGCTACGGCAAGACCCATGAAGTTAAAAAGGTCGAACCCGTTAAGCGGCGACGGCTTATACCGAAAGAATGTCGCAATTTTATTCCATGCGGCAATAGATCGCTGTGTCTGTTTCTGTACTTCAAAGAATTTGTCATAGTTAAAAGGGCGGCCTGTCAATTCTTCAAGCTGACGGATGGCCTCTTTGAATTCACCGACAATATAACGTTTTGCATGTTTTGAGACAGGGTATTCATGGTTGAAGGGAACGTCGATATTGATCAGGGGAACATGCAGCTCTTTTGCCAGGTTTTCATACCATTTAAGCAGTGTATTGCAAATATTGTTGCAAGTAAGGACTACATCCGGAAGCGGGACACGGGACGCGGGGGATTCTTCCAGTGTCTTCGGAGTAATACCGGTCATTGCCTGCTGTTTCATGAGTTCCATATACCCCATGTTAACCCGACAGTAAGAACAGATATCCTGGTCATAGCCCTTGTTTTCCGCAACCTCAAGAAGTGCCGGCGAGCCGTGTCGGGCACCGATGCCTGCCGCATGTGTTTCCGGATAAACCATGGCAATATCCATGGCTGTACAGAATTCCGGAGGCGCAATAGAGGCGGACCAACACACGAGCCGTCCTTCTTTTTTCGCCTGTCTGGCATCTTCATCGACTTTCGGCAGGAAATACCCGAGAGCATCTTTGGAACTCATGCTTTCAATGTCTAACATTTTTTCTTCACTCATGGTGATTCTCTCCTTTATCTATTGATTTTTTCATAGGCCAGCAACGCCGCGCCGAGAGCCCCGACGGCCTGAGGATGGGCGGCAACTTTCACTTCAACGCCCAATTCCCGGGAAATCGCGTCAACCACGCCGAGATCACGGGCGACGCCGCCTGTCATGGTAAGAGTGCCGTCAACCCCTACACGGCGAACAAGCGCACTGGCCTTACTGGCAATTGATCTATGAACGCCTGCGACAATATCTTCCTTGGGGATTTTCTTTGCCAGAAGGGAGATAACTTCCGATTCGGCAAACACGGTACAGGTACTGCTGACCGGCGCGGGATTCTTTGATTTGAAATACCAGTCACCCATCTCCGACATGGGAATTTCCAATACCTTGGACATTACATCCAAAAAACGACCCGTACCGGCGGCGCATTTATCATTCATGGCAAACTGCATGACCATGCCTTGCCCGTTCAGTTTAATAGCCTTCACGTCCTGACCGCCGATATCAAGAATCGTCGTTGTGCCGGGAATTTCAAAAAGAGCGCCTTTCGCATGGCACGTGATTTCGCTGATTTCACCTTTTGCGCATTCAACATTGAAACGGCCGTACCCTGTAGAAATGATATTGGCCATATCATCAACCGTAAGATTTGCTTCCTTAAACACTTCATCAAGAACTTTTTCAGGGCCGCTGGAACCTGTGCCGATTTCAACAACCCGCTGTGCCGTAATAGTTTTACCGTCTTCTAAGATTACAGCTTTTGACGAAGACGAACCTACGTCAATACCTAGTGTGTACATGCTGCTTTTCCTTTCCGATAATAGATTCCGAGAGAGTATTATAAATCCGGGAACGGGTTCGGCTTATCTCTGTTAACGGGAGCCGTCGTCTGCACGTATTCGACGAGAATGCCCGCATCCGTACTGGGACGGCGGAAGTTCACTATAATATCGTCCGTACCTTGAACGGCTTTTTTTTCAAGCATACAACCTTCAGTTTCTTTTTCCATGAGCTGACGAATGCCTTCAACGTCCTCCACTTCAAAAGCGATGTGGGCGATGCCGCCGCGGCCGCCGTTAAAGTCTTTCAGGACGCCTTCACGAGGAACGATAAACTCAATGGGACTGCTGCATTCTCCTTTTTTTGTAAAAATAAGATCGGCATGATACGCGTCCACAAAGCCGGCATAATCGACTTCAAGACCGTTTGTTTTCATGAAATCATGAGCTGCTTCCATGGTCGGCAAAACGATACCGACATGGTGTAACCGCAAGGGATGCCAGGATTCTTTGAGTCGCCCTTTTTCAAGCCCCATTTCTTTCACAAAAGGATCGGCATCCTTACCGACAATCGGAGCCGTTGTCTGCACGTACTCCACGAGAATACCCCGGTTCGTGGAAGGACGGCGGAAATTTACAATAATATCCTCCGTTCCCTGTACGGCTTTCTTTTCAAGCATACAGCCGGGACAGTCGGCTTCCATTTCCCGGCGGACAGCTTCAACATCGTCAACTTCAAAGGCGATATGCGCAATACCGCCGCGGCCGCCGTTAAATTCCGTCAAAACACCGGCATGAGGAATGATCATTTCAATAGGACTACCGTATTCACTTTTTTTGGTGAAAATAAGGTCCGCCTGATAGGCCTCCACATACCCGGCATAATCAATTTCCAATCCGTTATTTTGCATGAACTCATGTGCTTTTTCCAAAGTCGGAAGTACGATACCGACATGATGAAGTCTCATAGGTTTCATTTGCTTACTCTCCTTTTTTATTATATATTCCTGTTTTTTAATCCCATTAGCGACTCACTGAAAATCCGGGTGTCCATAGTCGTATAATCCTCTACAATCGGCTTGAAATCCATATGGGCAAGAATATCTTTTTCTACGTTAACACCCGGTGCCACTTCCGTCAGTTTCAGACCCTTATCTGTCAGCTTAAAGACGCAGCGTTCCGTAATATACCAGACATTTTTGTGCATCTTTGTCGCATATTCACCGTTAAAAGTAACCTGGTCAACCGATTTGACAAATTTGTTTGACTTCCCTTCCTGAAGAATTTTTACTTCGCCGTTTTCAACAGCGACGTTTAAGCCGCCGTTCGTAAAAGTACCGCAGAAGAATACGTTCGGCGTCATCTGGGAAATATGGACAAACCCGCCGCAGCCGGCAATCCTCGGACCGAAACGGCTAACGTTGATATTCCCTTTTTCATCACATTGCGCCAGCCCCAGAAAGGCCATATCCAAACCGGCACCGTCATAAAAGTCGAACTGATAATCTTGGGCCACAAATGCGTCGGCATTTCTGGCCGAGCCGAACAGCGCACCGCCTTGCGGTACACCGCCGATAGCACCGTTTTCGACAGTCAACGTAAAGTCATCGGCAATTCCTTCTTCACCGGCTACGGCCGCCACATATTCGGGAACTCCCACGCCGAGGTTAACGACAACATCTTCTTTCAGCATAAGCGCGCCGCGACGGCCGATGATTTTTTTGGCGCTGAGAGGAAGCGCTTCTCCACCGGTATCTTCCGGAGCGCGTCTGTCACCGCAGAGAGTCGGATCGAATTTACAGCCGAAAGCCTGTTCATGGTCTCCTTCATCGGCAACAACGACATAGTCAACATAAATACCGGGAATTGTAACGAGGCGGGGGTCTAAAGAGCCGTGTGCCACCACCTTTTTAACCTGAACGATGACGATACCGCCGTTATTGTGCACTGCTTGAGCGACCGTCGTATTCTCAAGAGGCGCGACTTCTTCTTCCGTCGTAATATTGCCGGCTTCATCGGCATAGGAGCCGCGAAGAAAAGCCGCGTCAATGGGAAATGTCGGATAAAAGAGCTGTTCTTGCCCTTCAACAGTTACCAGCTTAACAATATCTTCGGTTGTACGTTCGTTGATTCTGCCGCCGCCATACCGGGGATCAAGGAAGGTATGCAATCCGATGCCCGTAAACACACCGATTTTCCTGCCCGCCATAGCACGGAACATATGGCACATAGTACCTTGAGAGAAGTTGTACGCTTCAATTTTATTATCAACGGCTAATCGCGCCAAAGCCGGTACAGTCTGATAATGACCGATAATCAGCCGTTTTAAAAGGCCTTCATGCGCCAAATGTTCCGCCCCTATACCGGTCCTGTTGCCTTGAGAAGCCGAATAAGTGTACGTTAAATTCTTCGGACTGCCTGTCTCCAGAAACCGTTTCTCCAACGCCTTCGTTAATGCTTCAGGGTGCGCACAGGCAACAAACCCCATGCTGGTAAGCGTATCATTGTCTTTTATCAGATTAGCCGCCACATCCGCTGTGATAATTTTCACTTTCCTCATCGTAATGTATCCTTCCTTTCAAGATACCGGGCCCGATAATATTTTAATCACCGCTCCTGTAATTACCATTAAGAATGATAACTCTAATTTTATATACTGTCAAGGAATAATAATTGTATTGTCAGCCCGTTCAGTTAACGATATATGGACAACGGTAATCCGAAAAACCATGATCGTCAGGATACATGATAAGAGTTTTCCTCATCGTACTGTCTTATCATCTTGAACCGGTTCCCGTCTTACACAGGGACGATATAAAAAACAGCACTCTCCGGCGTATCTCGCCGGGGAGTGCTGTTACAAAATCTCGTTTTCCAATATATCAGTCTTTTGCGCCTCTGCAAATGCCCCGCTCCGCATTGCGAAGGAAGCGAAGGAGATGCTCTACTTCTTCCGTACTGTTAAGGTCCTGTTCCATCATTTCAATGGCCTCCGCTAAATTAAGCCCCGAACGGTACAATATCCGGAACGCTTTCTTCAATTCACGGCGCGTTTCTTCGGACATGCCCGCCCGCGCAAGGCCTACGCTGTTGAGCCCGATAATCCGGGCCGGCTGGCCGTCGGCAATGACGAAAGGAGGAATATCCTGTACGACCTTCGCCAGTCCGCCGATCATGGCGTTCCGTCCTACCTTTACAAATTGGTGAATACCGGCGATGCCGCCGATAACAACACGGTCTTCAACGGTAACGTGGCCGGCAAGACCGGCACAGTTACTCATAATGATATTATTGCCGAGAACACAGTTGTGCGCAATATGCGTGCACGCCTGGAAAAGACAATCATTGCCGATGCGAGTCTCTTCGCCTTCACCGGTAGCACGGCTGACTGTAACAAATTCACGGAATACGGAACGATCGCCGATAATGACATAACTCTTTTCACCTTTAAACTTCAAGTCCTGCGGTTCCGAGCCGATGGATACGCTCGGGAAAAAACGGCAGTCCTTGCCGATTGTCGTCCAGCCGTCAATAACGGCATGGGACATAATTTCAGTCCCGTCACCGATTTTAACATTCGGGCCGATAATAACATAGGGACCTATCTTTACACCTTCGCCGATAGTTGCATGGGGATCTATAATTGCCGTTGGGTGAATGAGGCTCGCAAAACGTGTCTCCCTTTCGTCGCTCATTAAATTCACTCCTCATTTTCCTCTCAACAAGAGTCCGGTATCTATTTCAGAAAATACGTCTATTAGTACAATCGTCAGAAAAAGAGCTTTTATAACTTCCCTAATCTGTGATTATCACCTAGTTAACGTCCGTTTTCTTCAACATACTCCCGAATACTTTATTTTTCCGCTTTTATTTCTTTTCCTGTCCGGGCATTAACGCGAAGAGATATTCACCTTCAGCACAAACAATTTCGCCGACTTGACACTGTGCTTTGACCTTACCCATGCGCCCCTTGATTTTTACGATATCTGCCCGCATGACGACCTGGTCGCCCGGTTTGACGGGGTGACGGAAACGAAGTTTATCGATACCGGTAAAGAAAGGAATAAGGCCTCTGTTTTCTTCAGGATATAACAAGGCGACACCGCCTACCTGAGCCATCGCTTCTGCAAGCAGAACACCGGGCATTACCGGTTTTCCCGGAAAGTGGCCCTGAAAAAAGGTTTCATTGAAAGTCGCATTCTTAATGCCGACAGCATATTTCATCGGTTCCAGTTCAATAATGCGATCTACCAAAAGCATAGGATAGCGGTGCGGCAAAATTTCCATAATATCCGTTACTTCCAAAATCATTTTAATTCCTCCTAGTTCATTTCTTTATAAATCTGCCGTGCTAACAGATTATTCAGTTTATGGCTGGACTTGACGGCAATGACATGGCCTTGCAATTGCCTGCCTATAAGAGACAGATCGCCGATAATATCCAACACTTTATGACGGACCAGTTCATCACTTGTGCGCGGTACGGAAAGGCATGCGTCATTGTCATAGACGACTACGTTTTCAATAGTACCGCCCTTGCCGAGGCCAAGTTTTTTCATCATTTCAAGCTCTTCCGTAAAGGCAATAGTACGGGCAAAGGAAATCTCGTCAATATACGACTGTTCCGTAATCTCCGTGTCAATAAACTGCACGCCCAATAAAGGATGCGGGTTAATGGAGGTAAACGTAATGCGGAACCCGTCATACGGCAAGATGGCGATAAACTTATCCTCTTCCTGAACGAGGTGCTGTTTTTTGACACGATAAACTTCCCGCTTCGCGTTGAGTTCACGAATGCCCGCTTTTTTGATCATGGTCACAAAATCGGCACTGCTGCCGTCGGCAACGGGCGGTTCGACCGAATCCATCTCAACAATGCAATTATCGATATGCAGTCCCTGTAAAGCGGAAAGGAGATGTTCTACCGTAAAAACTTTTGCTTCTCCCTTTTCCAGGGTCGTCGCCCGCATCGTATTCGTTACATATGATAAATTAGCCGGTATAGCCGGACTGTCGGGCAGATCGGTACGAATAAAATGAATTCCTGTATTCGCTTCCGCAGCGCGCAATGTCATATGGACGGGCAATCCCGCATGGAGGCCTATGCCTTCATAGCTTACGGTTTTATTCAGTGTCGTTTGCATCATCGGGGACATGAAAACACGTCTCCTTCCTTGTTTTCATACAGACATATTTCATCACATACTGGTTAATTATATCCTATTCTACAGGCGTTGACAAATAGCGCCCCGGTTTGTGCATTCTGCGTCTTCCGGACTGTTAAGGAAAAATCTTTCTTAACAGTCGGTTGCAAACTACGGGTTGACGACAACAACCTTTCCGTATCCGCCCGGTTCATAAATGACAACAGCTTTCATCAGATTTTTATCCGTCACCTTGATACCCCTCTCATCTTTCAAGAAAAGTACTGCCGCCTAAAAGTAATATACCCCTCATTGAGTTATCCTGTTCTGTTTTTCCGATTTTTCAAGCCGGAAAAAATAATATACATTTTCTGCAGCCGTTTTGTTCATCCCTTCAACGGAAGCCAGTTCTTCTACAGACGCCGCCTTGATCTCCTTCAAGGTTCTGAAAGTCTGCCAAATAGCTTTACGCCGCTTCGGTCCGATACCTTCAATATGATCAAGGACGGAAACGAGGCTGCGCTTGCCCCGCAGCTTGCGGTGGTACGTGATGGCGAAGCGATGAGCCTCATCGCGGATAGCCTGAAGGAGCTGCAGCTCCGGCGTATGATGGCTGAGAATAACGGACTCGCTCCGACCTTCGACGAAGATTTCTTCAATACGCTTGGCCAGGCTGATGACCGTCGCTTCCGTTCCGGCCTGTCTGATAACGGGCAGTGCCGCATGGAGCTGTCCTTTACCGCCGTCAATGATAATCAGATCCGGTTCGGGCCAATCTTTTTCACTATAGCGCCGCTCCATGATTTCCGCCATAGATGCAAAATCATCGGGCTTACCCTGTACCGTTTTTAATTTAAAACGGCGATATTCAGACTTTGCCGGCCTGCCGTGTTCAAAGACAACCATGGAAGCAACCGTTTCAATCCCCTGCGTATGGGAAATATCGAAACATTCCATCCGTTCGGGCAGGCAGGGCAAGTCGAGAACGCGTGCCAACGCTTCAACGGCGCCGCTAGTTTTATCCTTGTCATGCTGCCATTGGAGGCGCCGCTGTTCGAGAAGAACACGGGCATTGGTTTCAGCCATTTCAAGAAGGCGCTTTTTCATCCCTCGCCGGGGTACGATAAGCGATACATTCCTTCCTTTTTGCGCGGACAGGCGCCGTTCGTACTCTTCCTTCCGTTCAACAGCGGCAACGACGATTTCCTTCGGCACGAAAACGCCGTTCACATAATATTGATCGAGGACCGCCGCCGTCAGGGACGAGCTCGTTTCATCATCACCGTTTTCGATATGGAAGATTTCCCGGCCCATGAGTTTACCGCTGCGGATCATGTAGATCTGCACGCACGTCTGTCCCGCTTCTACGGCGAAACCGATAATATCCGAGTCGCCCGCACCGGTCGTGACAATATCCTGCTGTTCCTTAACGGCGGCCAGTGCTTCCAGCTGATCGCGGTACATCGCCGCTTTTTCAAATGCCAGGCCCGCTGCGGCCTCTTCCATTTTATCCCGCAGGTCGTTTACAAGCCGCCGGTTTCTGCCTTCCAACGCATCGACGGCAAGTTCCGCCTGCCTGCGATAATCATCTTTGGAAATATAGTTCATGCAGGGAGCGTCACAATGTCCTAAATGATATTGCAGACAGGGGCGGGCGACCTTCATGGAGCGGCAAGTACGCAAATGAAGCGCAACCTGCATCAAATTCAGAACGCGATGGACGGCTCCCGCATCGGCAAAAGGGCCGAAATAACGGGCGCCGTCACGCTGTACGCGGCGCGTCATAAATACGCGCGGATACTCTTCCTGAACGGTCACCTTGATATACGGATAGGTCTTATCGTCACGCAGCATGATGTTGTAACGAGGATGATGCTTTTTGATGAGCGTATTTTCAAGAATCAGCGCTTCCGGCTCATTCGCAACGACAATCGTTTCCAAGTCAACGGCATGGCTCATCATAGCCGCCACCTTAACGGCGCGGTTTGAATCTTTACGAACATAACTCTTTACGCGGTTACGCAAGTTGACAGCCTTGCCGACATAGAGAATGCGGCCTTTTTCATCCTTCCAAAGATAGACGCCCGGTTCAGTTGTCAACTGTTTAATTTTTTCCAGTACATCTTCACGAACCGCCATGCCTTACCTCTTCTTTTTCATCAATCTCTTTGTCCGCTCTAAAACGGGCTTGAGGAATTGTCCCGTATAAGACCGTTTCACCCGGCAAATTTCTTCCGGCGTCCCTGTAGCCACGACCGTACCGCCGCCGTTGCCGCCTTCAGGACCGAGGTCAATCAGATAATCCGCCGTCTTGACAACATCCAGATTGTGTTCGATAACGACAACCGTGTCACCGCCGTCGACGAGCATCTGCAGGACATTCATCAACTTATGAATATCGGCACTGTGCAGACCTGTCGTCGGTTCATCCAGGATATAAAGAGTCCTGCCCGTGCTGCGTTTAGACAGTTCCGTCGCCAATTTAACACGCTGCGCTTCTCCGCCGGACAGGGTTGTCGCCGGTTGTCCGAGACGGATATAACCGAGGCCCACATCCTGCAGAGACTTCAATTTATGGAGAACGCGCGGTACGTTGCCGAAAAATTCACAGCCTTCATCTACGGTCATATCAAGGACTTCCGCAATCGTCTTACCCTTGTACTTTACTTCGAGGGTCTCCCTGTTATATCGTGCACCGTGACATACTTCGCAAGGTACGTATACATCGGGGAGAAAGTTCATTTCGATGCGGATAATGCCGTCACCGCGGCAGGCTTCACAACGGCCGCCCTTGACATTGAAGCTGAAACGCCCCGCCCTGTAGCCGCGTATTTTCGCTTCCGCCGTCTGGCTGTAAAGCTGCCGTATGAAATCAAAAACGCCAGTATACGTTGCCGGATTGGAACGGGGCGTACGGCCGATAGGCGCCTGGTCGATATTGATGATTTTATCTATGTATTCGGTACCCTTAATCGCCCTGAACGCACCGGGACGATGAGGCGTGCCGTATACTGCTTCAGCCATACCCTTGTAAAGTATTTCATTAACGAGTGTCGACTTTCCGGAGCCGGAGACACCGGTAACAACCGTAAGTGTACCGACGGGGACGGACACGTTGATATTCTTCAGATTATGCTCTTTCGCGCCGATAATTTCCACGTACGTACCGTTCCCTTTACGCCGTTCTGCCGGTACGGGAATGTACTTTTTGCCGGACAAATATTGCCCTGTAAGTGATTCTTTGCAGGCCATAATATCAGCCGCCGTCCCTTGCGCGACAACATTACCGCCGTGTTCGCCTGCAGCGGGCCCGATATCGACGATGCAATCGGCCGCCTGCATCGTATCTTCATCATGTTCGACAACGATAAGAGTATTGCCGGCATCGCGCAGGCGCTTCAAGGCGGACAAAAGCTTGTCGTTATCCCGCTGATGCAGACCGATGGACGGTTCATCAAGGATGTACAGAACGCCGACGAGACCGGCGCCGATTTGCGTAGCCAAACGAATACGCTGCGCTTCTCCGCCCGAGAGGGTGCCTGCCGTACGCGATAAGGTCAGGTACTCAAGGCCGACTGTCTGCAAAAAGGCCAGCCGCGCTTTAATTTCTTTCAGAACCTGCTTGCCGATAATTGCCTGTTTCTCCGTTAAATTGAGAGTATCAAAGAATTCGATCATCTTCGTCACGGTCAAGCCGGTCAGTTCATGGATATTGAGGCCGCCGACCTTAATAGCCAATGCTTCCGGACGGAGACGCGAGCCGTGACACGCCGAGCAGGGTTTGACAGTCATAAAAGCTTCAAACTGATCGCGCATCATGTCTGTCGACGCTTCTTTATAGCGGCGCTGCACCATAGGCATGACCCCTTCAAAAGGAGTCGTAAAGGATTTTACTTCACCGCGCATATTCTCATATTCAAATGTACATTCATCCGCCGACCCCCAAAGAATTTTTTCCTGCGTTTCTTTATCCAAATCGGCAAAAGAGTTTTCCACGGTATAGCCTTTCGGGCCTAAGAGTCCGCCGAGCTGGCGCATGAACCATGAATTCGGATTATTGCTGAGCGCCGCGACAGCGCCGTCGGCAAAGGATTTATGCTCATCCGGCAAAACGAGAGTCCTGTCCACTTCCATCGTGCTGCCGATACCGGAGCAGGACGGGCAAGCCCCGAAGGGGCTGTTAAAGGAAAAAAGACGCGGCTCGATTTCAGGCAGACTGATATGGCAATCAGGGCAGGCGAAGTTCTGACTGAACGTCAGGACCTTACCCGTATCAACGCGCAGGATACGAACGATACCGTTGCCGAGCTTTGCCGCCGTCTCAAGAGAATCACTGAGACGGGTCATAATTTCCGCTTTTACGACAAGGCGATCGACGACGACCTCAACAGTATGCTTCTTATTTTTTTCCATCGGAATGTCATCGGCAAGCAAGTATATTTCACCGTCGACACGGACGCGTACATAACCGTCTCTGACGAGCTGCGACAATACTTTCTGATGTGTGCCCTTGTGTCCGTCGACGACAGGCGCCATAACCATGATCTTTTGTCCCTCGCCGAGGGCAAGGACCGCATCGGCCATCTGTTCAATCGTCTGCTGTTGAATAGGTTTGCCGCATTCGGGGCAAAAGGAGGTCCCGATACGCGCGTAAAGCAAACGAAGGTAGTCATAAATTTCCGTAACCGTCCCTACCGTGGAACGCGGATTGCGGCTTGTCGTCTTCTGGTCGATGGAAATAGCCGGCGACAAGCCTTCTATATAATCCACATCGGGCTTGTCCATTTGCCCCAAAAACTGGCGGGCATAAGCGGAAAGTGATTCGATATAGCGGCGCTGCCCTTCAGCGTAAATCGTGTCGAAAGCAAGCGACGACTTGCCGGATCCCGACAGGCCCGTAATGACGACAAACTTGTCACGGGGAACGGTAATATCTATATTTTTCAAGTTGTGCTGACGCGCACCTTTTATGACGATTTGTGAGTCTGCCATACTTTATTTTTTGCTCCTTTTACTTGTACCGCCGTCTTCCGGCGTCCCGCCCTTCCTGCGGCGCAGGGAAGGATGGCGGACCTTGCGGACATAACGGGCCGAAGGCATAGCTTCGTCCTGCATCTCTTTCGGCAGCGTATCATCGTGCGCCATATCGGCTAATTGCTGTCTCAGCTGCCCCAGACGATCACGCAATGCGGCGGCCTTTTCAAATTCAAGATTTTTCGACGCCGTCTTCATCTGCTGCGTAAGCGTATGAATAACCTTATGCAACGCGTCTTTCGTCAACCCTTCCGTACCGCTCTTGTATGCTTTTTTTTCTTCCGAAACCTTTGTCAGCTCAATGAGGTTGACGACTTCTTTTTTGACGGACTTCGGGATAATATGATGTGCTTTATTATAGGCTTCCTGAACGGCACGGCGGCGTTCCGTTTCATCAATAGCGCGTTGCATTGAACCGGTTACGATGTCGGCATACATGATAACCGTACCGTTTTCGTTGCGTGCCGCGCGCCCCATCGTCTGGATGAGGGACGTATCGGAACGGAGGAAGCCTTCTTTATCGGCATCCATGATGGCAACAAGAGATACTTCCGGCATATCGAGCCCTTCACGAAGAAGATTGATCCCGACGAGAACGTCAAAGATACCGGCACGCAAATCATGAATGATCTCGGCACGCTCGATAGTGGCAATATCGGAATGGAGATAGCGGACGAGAATGCCCGTTTCTTTCAGATAATCCGTCAGATCTTCAGCCATTTTCTTCGTCAACGTCGTGACGAGGACGCGTTCCTTCTTTTCTATGCGCTTGCGGATTTCACCGAGCAGGTCGTCCATCTGACCGGTAACGGGGCGAATTTCCACGCGCGGATCGAGCAGCCCCGTCGGCCTGATGATTTGCTGCGACAAGTTGGTCTGTACTTCCATTTCATAATCGCCGGGCGTTGCACTGACATAGACGATTTGGTTGATACGATCAACAAACTCATTAAAATTAAGCGGCCTGTTATCAAGAGCGGACGGCAGGCGGAAGCCGTATTCAACGAGTGATTCTTTACGCGACCGATCGCCGGCATACATCGCCCGCAGCTGGGGGATCGTGACATGCGACTCATCCACGAGAATGAGAAAATCATCGGGGAAATAGTCAAGCAGCGTATACGGGGCTTCGCCCGGCTTACGGCCCGACAAGTGCCGCGAATAGTTTTCAATACCCGAGCAATAGCCCATTTCTTCCATCATTTCCATATCATATCGCGTCCGCTGTTCCAACCGCTGCGCTTCAAGCAGGCGGCCCTGATCCCGTAACACGGCGAGACGTTCGGCCAGCTCGCCGTTAATCGTGCCGAGAGCACGCTGCATCTTTTCTTTTGTCGTAACATAATGGCTGGCCGGATAAATGGCTATATGCTTCCGTTCGGCAAGAATTTCACCGGTCAGCACATCCACCTCCGTCATACGGTCGATTTCATCCCCGAACATTTCAATACGGATAATCGAACTGTCGAAAGCCGCCGGGAACACTTCAATCGTATCGCCGTGGACGCGGAACGTACCGCGCTGTAAGTCCATATCATTGCGCGTATACTGAATATCGACGAGCTTACGGAGAATTTCGGTCTGCGCCTTCTCCTGCCCGAGACGCAACGAGACGACGAGGTCGCTGTAATCTTCCGGGTCGCCTAACCCGTAAATACAGGAAACGGAAGCTACAATAATCACATCACGCCGCTCGAAAAGGCTCATCGTCGCCGAGTGGCGCAATTTATCAATTTCGTCATTAATGGCCGAATCTTTTTCTATATACGTATCGGTTGAGGGAATATACGCTTCCGGCTGATAATAATCATAATAACTGACAAAATATCCCACTTCGTTATCGGGAAAAAACGCCTTGAATTCACTGCATAACTGTGCCGCAAGGGTTTTATTGTGAGCTATGACGAGGGTCGGTTTCTGTACCGTTTCTATGAGCTTTGCCATTGTAAATGTCTTGCCCGTGCCGGTCGCACCGAGAAGGACCTGTGCCCACTGACCGCTCTCAATGCCGGCAGCCAACGACTCTACGGCTTCGGGCTGATCGCCTGTCAGCTCATACGGCGCCTCAACGCGAAACGGACGGGAGCGGTCATAGTCCTTATTGCGTTCCTCTACATTCATGCTGTACCTCTATATAAATTTAAATGGATATACTGTAATGCTACTATTCTAACATATGTTCGGTATGACAGGAAGAGCGCGTCCCTTCCCCGTCACTTGCAGGCATATGTTACGTTTTTTACGGTTTTCCCGAAAGAAAAGCCGCAAACGTATGCTCATAGAGAGAGGCAGCGCTGATTGCGCTGCCTCTACGTATTATTTGGCCATTAGTTGAGCTACTTTGTTGGCAAAGGCTGCCGGGTCATCCGGCATAATCCCTTCGAGCAGCAACGCCTGGTCATAAAGGAGCCCGCTGTACTCTTTAAAAGCGGCACTGTCTTTTCCGCCCTCATGAACCTTCTGCAACTTGCCGAAGAGGTCATGATGAGGATTGATTTCCAAAATTCGCCGCGCCTTCATGAAGGGGTTGTTGGCGCCGGCAAAGGCCTGTTCCATCGCGATAGACGGGCCTGCCGCATCGGCTACAATGCAGACGGCGCCGCTCTTCAGGCGATTGGAAAGGCGAACATCCGCTACTTTTGCACCGAGTACATCCTTCACATCCTTCAGCAACTCTTCATTGGATTTAGCCAGGTCTTCATTTTTCTTCTTTTCTTCCTTAAACGCATCGTCTTCCAGATCCAGGTCACCGCGGCTGACAGAATGGAAAGTCTTACCGTCGTATTCGCGGATAGCTTCCACGGCGAATTCATCGACCGGATCGAGAAGATACAGGACTTCAATGCCCCTGTCGCGCAGAAGTTCCGTCTGCGGCATGGCGTCAATGCTTTCTTTATCCTTACCGGCAGCATAGTAAATCTTTTCCTGACCGCTTTTCATGCGTGCCGTATACTCTTTCAACGAGACGAGCTTTCCTTCCGCCGACGAAAGGAAAAGGACCAGATCTTTTAACTTTTCAATGTGGCTCTCGCCTGTCATCATGCCGCTGTAGATACCGATCTTTAATGATTTTCCGTATTCGGCCCAGAACTTTTCATATCCTTCACGGTCTTTTTCGAGCTTGCGCGCCAAGGTCTTGAGAATATTCTTTTCCAGGTTTTTGCCGATAAGTTTAAGGCTGCGGCTCTGTTGTAAAATTTCACGGGAAATGTTCAGGGACAGATCCGGCGAATCGACAAGCCCTTTAATGAAACGCAGATAATCCGGCAGGAGGTCTTTGCACTTATCCATAATGAAGACATGCCGCGAATATAATTGTACGCCCGGTTCATAATCACTGTAATAGAGGTTAAAAGGCGCACTGCCCGGAATAAAAAGCAAAGCCGTATATTCGACGGTACCTTCAGCCTTCGTATGGAAAATCTCCATCGGTTCTTCCCATTCATAAAACTGATGACGGAAGAAATCTTTATATTCATCTTTCGTAATGTCCGACTTATTGCGCGTCCATAAGGGCTGCATGGAATTCAATGTTTTCAATTCCGTTTTCTGTTTCGGTTCAGCGCCTTCAATGGGCTTGCCGTCTTCATTTTTGGGAATTTCCTCAACCGTTACATTCATCTTAACGGGATAGCGAATGTAATCGGAATACTTCTTCACCAATCCGGCAATACGATCTTCATCAAGAAAATCGGCGTCACCGCTCGTAAATTCGTCCTTCAGTTCCAAAACGATGGCCGTACCGTGGCGGGCGACGGCAGCTTCATCAAGAGTATACGATCCGTCGCCGGTCGATTCCCAGGACCAGCCTGCTGTCGTGCCGGCTTTGCGCGTTTTCACAGTAACCTTTTTCGCCACCATAAACGCCGAATAGAAGCCGACCCCGAATTGACCGATCAGCTCCTTGTCCGATACATCCGCGTCTTTTTCCTTTGCCTCACGCAGCCGTTCGAGAAACTCCTTCGTGCCGGAGTGGGCAATCATACCGAGATTATCAACAATATCCTGCTTATCCATACCGATACCGTTATCGGCAATCGTTAACGTCTTCGCGTCCTTATCGACGGCCAGGCGAACAGAAAATTCCGCGTCCCCTTCCAAAAGTTCGCGGTTCGTAAGCGACTCATAATGCAGCTTGTCAATTGCATCGGATGCATTGGAAATCAACTCGCGCAAGAAAATTTCCTTATTCGTATAAATAGAATGGATCATCAGATCCAGCAACTGCTTGGTTTCCGCTTGAAATTCATGTCGTTCCTTAGTCATTTTTCAAACTCCTTCCTTACTCTGTTCGGATATATGCCGAAACACTATCCTTATCATAATATACAAAGGGCAAAAAGTCAAAATATTATGTGGGACGACTTCGACAGATTTTCATTCTCCCGTTCATACAAACCGGCAGCCGCGGCTAAAATATCCGTTTCTCTTGAAATCTTAATTCAAAATACAAAACAGGCTGCTGCCGGGGCAGCAACCTGTTTATATCTCTATCTCAGTACAGACCGATGCTGGCGGCGTATGCCAGGAGCACGGACAAAGGCCCTGTAATAGTCCGAGAATACAATACTGCCGGCACACCGAGTTCGATGGTTTCCGGTTCGGCTTCGCCGAGGCTGAGTCCGACAGGGATAAAATCCGCGCCTACCTGTGAATCAATGGCAAACAGCGCGGGCAGGGCGTATTGCGGCGGAATATGCCCTAAGCCGATTTCCGCTCCCAGCAAGGTTCCGATAACCTGAGCGATAACCGCTCCCGGCCCGAGGATGGGGGAAATAAAAGGCAACGCGCAGACAAGTGAAATGATGAGCATGCCCGGTAAAGTCCCCGCAACGGGAGAAATAGTGACGGCAATGACATTGCCGATACCCGTGGCCGTAATAATGCCCAGAATCATGCTGACAAAAGCCATAAAGGGCAAGATGCTTTTAATCGTAATATCGACGGATTCTCTGCCCGAAGCGTAAAATTTATTGACGACCTGGCCGATACCGATACCGATACGGGTGACAATATTGGCTTTCGGCCGATCCGAGACAGACACGCGAACGGCCTTTTCCGGAGCCGCCGCATCTGCCGCCGCCTGTCTTTCCGCCGCTTCTTTACCGGCATAGGTGATGCATTCAGCCGTAACACCGGAAACATAGAGCTCTTCTTTTATAAATCTGGCAAGCGGTCCCGACTGGCCGACGGGAACGACATTGACGGTCTTGATCCCTTTGCGCGGATATACGCCGCAACGAGCCGTCCCGCCGCAGTCAATGACTGCCGCCAAAATTTCTTCGTCCTTCACGCCGGTACTGAACCCGTCTATAACGTCAGCTCCCGAAAGCTCGCCGAGCTGTTTGGCAATGGGATGAATCCCGCCACCGGTAACACTGAGGATAATATGTTTCTTTTCCGTCGGCACGAGCGTAATCGGGCCGCCCCACCCGCCGTTACCTTTACACACAACTACCGGTTTATACATGATGCCACCTATACCCTTCGTCCCGCTTTGCGGCACATGTGGAAGTAAATACGTTCCGTAATAATGCCGCGCAGAAAGATAACGACAATACCGACAAGAAAATAACGGACAGCCAGGTCGCCGAGCTGGTAGCCCAACGCCTGAATACCTGCCGCTATACCCATATAGACAAAGAGTTCACCGCCGTTAGCATGCGGGAAGAGTCCCGTCACGGGATGAACAAAGCTGACCTGGGCATCATAAAAAGCAGGTTTATATCTTTCATCGACAAAGCGCCCGAACGTGAAACACATGGGACTGGTCAGGAAGATAACCGACAAGACCGGCACAATCGTATACCGGGCCGCCTTATATTTTGTCGCCTTTTTGGCAAAGTGATAAAAACGCTGTTCGCCGATAATTTTGATAAGCGAGTTTACGGCAGTCATCAAAACGATGACCAAAGGAATAATTCCCGTTACGAAACCCGTAAAAATATGGGCGCCGACTTTAAAGAGTTCAATAAAAGAGTTGGCACATGCCGCAATCAGTTCCATTAAGCGTTAACCTCCTTACCGGCCGCCGTCTCGGCCAGCTTTGCTTCCAATGCGTCAAGGGCTTGAATATACCCGCTGTATTCGTCTTTCTTATATTTACCGAATCCTTTAAAATGACTGTTCACGTCATAAACGGACCGTCCGTTTAACTCGTTATACGGTTTAAAACGATTAAATACGGTCAGCCCTTTCATCAGTTCGGCACCCGTAATAATGCCGGTATTATCACAGGCAATCAGTATGACATAGCCGGCCCCGACTTTGCGTTTCTTCGAACCGACACCGACATTGCCCTTTTTATGGAGTTTTTTCATTGATTCATTAAAAGACTTTACCTGTAACCGCGTGCCGAGAATCTGCCCTCCCATTAAGACGAACAACATACCGAAAAATAATGCAACTTCCATAAATTCTCCTCATTCTCACGGGACTACTCACAAAAACACCCCGAAACAGGTCTTCCCGTTCCGGGGTGCAGTGCTCTTCATCCGGATTCTGAATACGGTTACTTCATAAAAGCAACCGGATTTCTTCGTATAGAATAGCACAGCTTTTATTTTCTTTCAATATATTTTATATCTGAATTTTTGTAAACATAAGGTACTTTCGTCAACTGTCTTTGCCCGAAAGCGCTTCTCCGCAACACGTGCGGGGTCGTTATCATACCTGCTTCTTATAGCCTGTCGTTAAGTCCACTTCATTTATAAGCGGGCAGTCGGCCAAAAAGGCTCTTAAATTACGTACGGCAATATCAATGATCATATCGTGCGTATATTTCAGATGAAGGCCGCCCGAAACGTGAGGCGTAATATACAGGCCCTTTGTTTTCCACAAGCGATGTCCCCGCGGCAGCGGTTCGGGTTCGGTTACATCAAGAGCGGCTCCGCCGATTTGCCCGCTTGCCAGGGCATCGCAAAGCGCGTCCTGATCCACGGCATTACCGCGCCCGGCATTGACAAAATAAACACCCTTCTTCATAACTGCAAACCGTTCTACCGTAAACAGGCCTCTTGTCGCTTCCGTATCAGGCAGTGCGGCAGCGACTACATCGGCACGGCTCAGATAATCATCCAATCGCTCCATCGTCCCCATTTCATCCGCACCGGGGGCCGCTGCCGTCGAGCGGCGTCGGATTCCGATAACATGAGCGCCGAACCCCTGCATTTGTTTGCCGAAGGTAGATCCGATATCGCCATACCCGATGACGACGACAGTTGCACCGAACAACCCTCCCACGACACCTTCATCCCGCCAGATTTCTTCTTTCTGATTATCATAGTACGCAGGCAGCCGTTTCATCATCATGAGAACCTGAGCCGTCATATGCTCCGCAACGGCTATGCCGTATGCGCCGGTCGCGTTGGTAAGAATAACGCCCTCGGGAAGAAACCCGGGTACGCAGTACGAACCGGCGCCGGCACTGTTTAATTGGAGCCATTTTAACTGTCGTGCATGCCGCAGTAAGGCCGGCGCAATATTACCGATAATAATATCGACACCGGCAAGGACATGCTCGTCGATAGGAGCGGCAAAGCCCTGTAAACTGCCGTCACAAAAAATAACCTCATTATCTCTTGCCGCCGCCATAATACGGCGTTTATGCTCCTTCGTTACGGCACAAGCCACAAGTATATTCATATAATTTTCTCCTTCTGACATAAGAAAATACGCACGCCTGTTACGGCTTCCATTATAGCATATCCCGTTTTTTCTCCATACATGAGATTGAGACCCGCCTCACATCCGGACTGCAATCCGCGCGGTCCGGCACACTTAATTTAAACGGTCGTTATCCGCTCTTTACCAAAAACACGGGAAAGAGCGGTGCTCTCTCCCGTGCCCGTATAATCGGTATTACCAATCAAGTTTCCCCGTCAATAAATAAACGAGAAGACCTTTTTCGGCATGCCGCCGATTTTCCGCTTCGTCGAGAATGGTATCCAAGTGTTGTTCCAACACCTCCCCCGTAATTTCATATCCCGGATGGACGGGCATGTCATGAAAGACCAGTGTATCCGTCCCGGCCATAAGATCCGCGTCAATCTGATAAGGCATCATCATTTTAATGATAGCTTCTTTTTTTTCTTTGTATTCGGGATTGGTAAAGAATTCCATGTCCACCCACGTATCCGTATAAACGCAATCCGCGTCGGCAACTGTTTTCTTTAAGTCGTCTTTGGATATATGCGGATCCAGTTCAATATAACGGCCTGTTTTTTCCAGATTTGTATAGAACGTGTCATCTACATTCATAACCTGGCTGAAAGGCGTCAATCCGTACATTGTGCCGCCGAGGGCGACAACCAGCTCGGACAGGGAATTGAATGTATTGTTCTTAGCCCCGATATAGAGGACCTTTACATCGAACCGGCCCGTCTTTTCATAGAGCGTCAACATATCGGCCAGGGCCTGGGACGGATGAAACGTATTGTCACAACCGTTTATGACGGGTACGGTCGCATATTTCATAAATCCTTCCGTCGTTTCCGCTTTTTTGAACCGGCCCATAATACAATCGACATTCCGGCATACATACTTCACTTCACTCATGAGGTCGCCGATCGTAAAATTACTGTCCGCCCATTTCTGGTTATAGGCTTTCCCGCCCAGCTCTTCCATGCCGATCATAAAGGACAAATATGTCCTGTTCGATGTCTTTTCAAAAATCATGTATAATTTCTTATCATCAAGAATATGTTTATATGCATTCCGGTCAGCTTTAATCCGTTTACTCAGAAGAAGTATCCCCTTTAATTCATCTACCGTAAAATCATTGAGACAATTGACATGCTTCATAGTTTCCTCTCTTTCCGACACCAACCCTTTATCCGTATTTATATACTATCACTCAGGATATTTATGTCAAGTGTTTATTTTATATTAATCCGTTATCAAGGTATAAAAAAAGACGGCAACCCGAGTTACCGTCTTAAAAGGTCTGTTTATCACAGCTTACGCTTTGGTTACGTTAGCTGCCTGCGGGCCACGAGCGCCGTCAACGATGTCAAATTCAACTTCCTGACCTTCAGTCAGGGATTTGAAGCCGTCTTCCTGGATAGCGGAGAAGTGAACGAATACGTCACCGCCGTCTTCTCTTTCGATGAAACCATAACCTTTTTCTGCACTGAACCATTTTACTTTACCTTGCATGACAAATCCTCCTAAGCTAAAAACTTCCAGCTATTCAGTAGCTATAAAGTAAGTGTAACACGTTTAAATTTCTGTGTCAATGAATATTTTTTATATTCCTGAAACCTGAAATGTGATAATTACGTTTTTTCCTTTCTACCTGCGTACATAATCAACAAAAGAATATGCATATTTATTATCTATTGTTTTATCATGATCTTCTCTTGATTCTATGACCCACTCTTCCTTCTCCTCTTGCGGGAAGAAAGTATCCGCATCGAATTTTGCATCTATTTCCGTAATATACATGCGTTCGGCAAACGGCAAAAATGCTTCATACACAGATGCCCCGCCGATGATAAAGTACTCTTTTCCCTTATCCAGACTATGATATAAATCATCAACGGAATGATACACTTTTATCCCTTCATGCTTCGACGTATAATCCGTCTGTGTCGTAACAACGATATGCCCGCGGCCCGGCAGCAGTCCGGGCAGGCTTTCAAACGTCCTTCTGCCCATAATGATATCATGGCCTGTCGTAAGCGCCTTAAACCGTTTCAGATCGGCCGGAATGCGGCAAAGCAGATCCCCGTCTTTGCCGATACCGTTATTTCGATCCCTGGCAACAATAATGTTGATCATTAAACGGCGACCTCCATGGGAAGCTTTCCCGCATGTTCATACCCTTCGAGAGCGATATCTTCCGGTTTAAACGCATAGAAGTCCGTAATGCCGTCGGCAATGACAAGTTTCGGTGCGGCTGCAGCCCGGTCTTTGCGTGCCAACTGCGTGCGCAAAGCAGCCACGTGATTTTCATAAATGTGCGCATTATTAATGACATGCGTAAAAAGTCCGGGCTGCAGAGACGTAACACGTGCAAGGAGGTGGATAAGCACGGCGTACTGCGTCATATTGAAAGGAACGCCGAGCCCCATATCACCGCTGCGCTGAATAAGCATGCAATTGAGCCTGCCGTCCGTAACGTCCCACAAGGTTTGAAAAGCACAGGGCTGCAACGCCATGTCCTCCAAGTCTTCCATATTCCAGAGAGAGACGATCATCCGTCTGTTCTGCGGCTCTTCTTTCAACTGTCTGATCAGCGTATCGACCTGTTTAAACTTGCGAATCTGATACCCGTAGGCCTTGCCGATGGTCCCGTCCTCACGCATCCATTCATCCCAAACGTGGCAGTTCATCTTCTGTAACTCCCGCACGTCATTGCTCTGAAGCTGCCAGATCCACAAAAGCTCTTTCACTGCCGTCTTAAAAGCGACGAACTTCGTCGTCAGAATAGGGAATTCTTCCGACAAATCAAACTGCATCATCTGATGAGGCAGCTTGTACGCGGGCACGCCGGTGCGGTTATCGGCATAATACCCGTGATCCAGAATATGTTCCACAATCGATAGGTATTGTTTATCTGCAATGCTCATAGTAGTATCACCTTTCTATTCATTCTTCAGCGCCCGCAAAAAAGCAGGCCCGTATTTATGCAATTTAAATTCACCGACCCCTTTTACGGCCCGCATTTCATCAAGAGTCGCCGGCATATGTGCGGCCATTTCCCACAAAGTCAGGTCCGAAAAGATGACAAAAGGCGGTATGTGATCTTTCTGTGCCATTTGGTAACGCAGCTTCTGCAGCTTTGTAAAAACGGGACGCAGACGTTCATCATATTCTTTCGGCGCCGTTTTTTGACGCGGCTGCACAACGGGCAGTTCCGTCCCGACAGTCCGGGTACGGGTAACTGTCCGGCCGCCCGTCCCGCCGAGCATGGTCCGTCCCGCCGCGGTAAGAGAAAGGACGGGATATTTTCCTGCCGATTGTTCAAGATACCCGGCTGTAACCGCCTCACGCAGAAGAGTTCCGACGGCAGCGGCCGAATAATCACCGAGCATACCGAAGGCGGCATTTCGTTCAAACCCGTACTGTCTGACCTTTGCCGTCCGCGAGCCTTTGAGAATATTGCCGACAAGCGTTTGCCCGAAACGCCCTTTCAATTCATCGACACACATGCAGATAAGGCGAATTTCCTGTGTAATATCCTCTTCGATCGTTTCGGCATCACAATTACCGCACGTATCGCAACGGGACCACGCCGGCGTTTCACCGAAATAAGAAAGTATATTGCGGCGCAGGCAGCCTTTATTTTCACAATACGCGACCATGCGGTTCATAAGTTTCAATTCATTGGCCTGCAAAACCGGATCCTGAACGGAAACTTCAATGAGGAATCGCTGCACCATGATATCGCCGCGGCTGAACAGGAGAATACATTCACCGGGAGCGCCGTCGCGGCCTGCCCGGCCGGCTTCCTGATAGTAACTTTCCATATTCTTCGGCATCCGGTAATGAATAACAAAACGCACATTGCTTTTATCGATCCCCATGCCGAATGCATTGGTCGCCACCATGACCTGCACGCGGTCATATGTAAAATTCTCCTGTGCCCGCTGTCGTTCCTCATCCGTCACCCCCGCATGATAGCGGCCCGCTTTAACTCCCGCCTTCATTAAGGCCGTGTAAACCTTATCCGTTTCCTTTCGCGTTGCCGTATAAATGATGCCGCTATCCTCCTTATGCGCCGCCAGATAGGAAAGGACAAAATCCGTCTTATGCTGTGTTTGAACAACACGAAAATAAAGATTCGGCCGATCGAAACCGCCTATAAATATTTCAGGCCGTCCCAAACCCAGGAGTGTCAACATATCATTCTTGACATGTTCCGTTGCCGTCGCCGTAAATGCCCCGACAACAGGCCGTACCGGTAAAGAGGCAATCCAATCTTTAATCAGTCTGTAACCGGGGCGGAAATCATGTCCCCATTGGGACACGCAGTGCGCCTCATCAACGACAACCATCGCGACAGGCACGGTACGCATAAAGTTCGTAAAGAATTCATTTTGCAGTCGTTCCGGCGAAACATAAACGAGCTTTACCCTGCCCTGCCGCAAGAGGCGAAACCGTTCCTGCAATTCCGCAAACGTACACAGGCTGTTGATATATGTCGCGGCAACGTGTTGTGCCGCCAGAGCATCGACCTGATCCTTCATGAGAGACAACAACGGTGAAATAACGACAGTCACTCCGTCCATGAGAAGAGCGGGGATTTGGAAGCAAAGGGACTTCCCTGCGCCTGTCGGCATAATAGCCAATGAATCCCGCCCCGCCAGGAGAGACCGGATGACGGCATCCTGCCCCGGTCGAAAAGAAGTATAGCCGAAATATTGTTGCAGTACGTCTGTCGGTTTCATCAAAAGCCCGTATCCTCACACTATGTTTACAGTCAAAAAGACTGTAACAAAAGCACTATACACATTTTATTACAGTCCCGTTCTTCTTGCAATTTAAATTAGAGAGTCTTGTTTACCGATTCTTCATAACGCAGTGCGCAAAATCTCTTGACGCTCTCCGCCATGCGATTATCCGCCGGGTTTAACCGGTAAGGCGGAGATAACTTTCACCGTCATTCAAATAGAAGGCGCCGCCTAAAGCGGTATTTTCGGCAATCGTCTTAAGCATCTGTTATTTCGCAAAAAAAGACCTTCCCGAGAAAGGTCTTTTGTCGTATTTCAGAGTAATTGCTTGGCTTCTTTTACTTTTACTTCCAACACTTTGCGGAGAAAAGGATATTTTTCCTTCATCATATCGAATTCCTCACCCTTTTCAATCATTGCGGCCGTGCCGGTTATTCTGAAGCCCGTTCCCTTATATCCGTTGAACCCTTCCACTTCACGGGTGCCGGCCGTAAGAATAAGGTTCGCGTTGACAGCCAGATCTTCTTCCGTGCTGGTCATGCCGGCCGCGGGAATAAGAATCCTGTCGTCATCGGTCGTCTCGGTATACGAGTTCCACGTATTGGTTACGTGCAGCCCCGCTTCCGTCCATGTGGTAATGGACACAACGTCATATGATAATACTTTCTTCAATTTTTCGGGGAGCATACTGTACCTCCTGCAGGAATACAAGACTCAATAATGGCTAAACTGAAAAGAGGACTGTGTCTGCATGGACACAATCCTCTTTCCGCTGGTGGGCGATGACAGGATCGAACTGCCGACATCTTGCTTGTAAGGCAAGCGCTCTCCCAGCTGAGCTAATCGCCCGAGTGTGGTGACCCCTACGGGATTCGAACCCATGTTATCGCCGTGAAAGGGCGGTGTCTTAACCACTTGACCAAGGGGCCGTGGCTCCTCAAGTAGGACTCGAACCTACGACAAATCGGTTAACAGCCGATTGCTCTACCAACTGAGCTATTGAGGAACAATGTGTCGTTCTTTTCGGAACAATAAAGATTATAACAAAGAACAGCACAAAAAGCAATATTAATATTTCACTCAAAGCCTCTTCGCCCCTTACGACCCGACGACGGCGGGACGGCCGGGACAAAAATCGTCGCTTGAAAATAAGGTGCCCCCAAAAAGTCAGACTTTCTGGGAGCACCTCATTTTTTCTCTGCTATGATTTACATCATGCCGGGCATGCCTCCGGGCATACCGCCGGGCATTGCCGGAGCGGCCGCAGCCGGTTCGGGTTTATCTGAAATGAGCGTTTCCGTCGTAAGTACGAGGGAAGCGATGGATGCGGCATTCTGCAACGCCGTGCGTGCAACCTTTGCAGGATCAACGATACCTGCTTTAACCATATCCACATATTCTTCCTTCAAAGCGTCAAAGCCAACACCGTCGGCAGATTCTTTAACCTGTGCGACAATGACGGACCCTTCCAGGCCCGCATTGTGGGCAATCTGGCGGACCGGTTCTTCAACGGCGCGTTTTACGAGGTTAATGCCTGTCTGAATGTCGCCTTCTTCTTTGAATTCGTCCAATACCGGAAGAATGTCGACGAACGTCGTGCCGCCGCCTGCAACAATACCTTCTTCAACGGCTGCGCGTGTAGCGTTCAGCGCATCTTCCAGACGGAGTTTTTTCTCTTTCAATTCAACTTCCGTTGCGGCGCCGACTTCGATCACGGCTACGCCGCCGGACATTTTAGCCAGGCGTTCCTGCAATTTTTCCTTATCGAAATCGGATGTCGTTTCGGCGATTTGAGCTTTAATCTGTGCAATACGGTCTTTAATGGCCGTTGAATCGCCGTGGCCTTCAACGATAGTCGTTTCATCCTTGGTCACGCGGATCTGGCGGGCCGTGCCGAGATCTTCCATGGTAATGCTGTCAAGTTTACGGCCGATATCTTCTGTAATAACCGTCGCGCCCGTCAGGGTGGCAATATCCTGGAGCATCGCTTTACGGCGGTCACCGAATCCGGGAGCCTTAACGGCTACGGCTTTAAAGGTACCGCGAAGTTTGTTGACAACAAGAGTTGCCAATGCTTCGCCTTCCACGTCTTCCGCAATGATCAGGAGCTCCTTGCCCGCCTGTACGACTTTTTCGAGAGTCGGGAGCATTTCCTGAATGGATGCAATCTTACGATCCGTTACGAGGATGTACGGTTCGGACATAACAGCTTCCATCTTATCCGGATCCGTTACCATGTACGGGGAAATATAGCCGCGGTCGAACTGCATGCCTTCCACAACGGAAAGCTGCGTGCCCATGGTCTTCGATTCTTCAACGGTAATAACGCCGTCTTTGCCGACCTTTTCCATAGCGTCCGCAATGAGTCCGCCCACTTCTTCATCGCCTGCGGAAATAGACGCTACCTGAGCGATAGCCGCTTTATCGTTAACTTCGATAGCGCGTTTCTTGATTTCTTCAACCAAACGGTTAACCGCTTTTTCAACGCCCCGTTTCAAAATCATCGGATTGGCGCCGGCTGCCACGTTGCGCATGCCTTCCTGAATCATGGCCTGTGCCAGGAGAGTGGCCGTCGTCGTGCCGTCACCCGCCACATCGTTTGTTTTCGTGGCAACTTCCTTAACGAGCTGAGCGCCCATATTTTCAAAAGGATCTTCCAATTCAATATCTCTGGCAATGGTAACACCGTCGTTTGTAATCGCCGGCGCGCCGAATTTCTTATCCAATACTACATTACGGCCTTTGGGCCCCAACGTTACTTTTACGGCGTTAGCCAATGCATCTACACCGTTGCCGAGAGCGCGGCGTGCTTCTTCATTAAATAAAATCTGTTTTGCCATTATCGTATCACTCCTTGGAAAAGTTTATTAAATAGTTGCCAAAATGTCGCGTTCGCTTACGATGAGGTAATCGACGCCTTCGTATTTGACTTCCGTACCGGCATATTTAGAAAAAATAATCTTATCGCCTACGCTTACTTCTAAAGGAGTACGCGTGCCGTTGTCCTGCAATTTGCCCGAACCTACGGCGACAACTTCACCCTGGCTCGGTTTTTCCTTAGCCGTATCGGGCAGGAAAATGCCGCTGGCCGTTTTTTCTTCCTGTTCCAATACACGAATTACCACACGATCTCCTAACGGTTTAATCATTATATATTCCTCCTCTTGATCATCACTTCTTGTTAGCACTCTATCTCTACGAGTGCTAACTACATAACCTATATTACCCACTAAAGGTGAAAAAGTCAAGGTCTATTTTTTATTCTTATGCACAGTCGCTTTAATCAGTCCGAGGGCTACGTTTTTTAACGGGATACCCTTTTTCATACTGTACTGCTGCAGCCGTTTATACGCTTCCGCTTCACTGACGGAGCAGGTGTCCATGAGTATGCCCTTAGCCCGTTCCACGGCCTTGCGGGTTTCTATTTCGTCCTGAAGTTCCGCTACTTCCCGTTCGTGCTCCAGCTGCCGTTTAAATTGCGCTGCGGCGACTTCCATGGCCGGAAAGAGATTGTCCGGATTGACAGGTTTTACAAGATACCCGTACACTCCCGACCCGGCCGCTTCCTCAACAACTTCTTTTCGGCCGTATGCCGTCAATAAGATAACCGGCGCCGCCGCATTGCGGTGAATCATACGGGCTGCGCGAATCCCGTCGAGGCGAGGCATTTTTACGTCAAGAAAAACTATATCCGGCCGCTTCGCATAAACCAGTTCCACTGCTTCCACCCCGTCCGACGCCATGCCGACGACGGTATGTCCGGCTTCCTCCAATATTTCTTTCAAGTCCATACAGATCAGCGCTTCATCATCGGCAATAACGATACGATAAGCCATGAATCATCACTCCTTTATCAGAGGAAAGGTCAATGTCGCAACGGTACCGTTCGGTTCATTCGGCCCGATCCGGAAAGCGCCGTGCAAATCCTTCTCCGCAATAGTACGAACGATGTCCAGGCCGAGATGACTTCGTTTTTCTCCGTTGCCGCCACCCGTACCCAGGCCGCGGCCCGTATCGGCAACCGTAATCGTACAGTTCCCGTCAGCCGCCGTAAGCGTTACGGTCAAAACGCCGGCCTTCAGTCCTGCGAAACCGTGCGAAAGTGAATTCGTGATCAATTCGTTCAAAACGAGGGCTACCGAAACGGCTTCCCGTGAGGACAAGTATAAAGAGGCCCCGTCAAAAGCCGTAATTACTTTCAGGTCGGCTCCGGTCAGGCTCCGCGTCAACAGGCCGAGCAGCCGCTTCGCCATAGCCGACGCGTCGATCCGTTCTCCGTCATGCAGGGACAGCGTCTCATGGACAAGAGAAATACTGAGAATGCGGTTAAGCGATTCCTGTAAGGCCGCTTTGGCCTCCTCAGTTGCAACGCGGCGCATTTGCATGCGCAAAAGGCCGGCCACCGTCTGCAGATTATTTTTGACACGGTGATGAATTTCCTTGATAACCGACTGTTTTACGAGAAGTTCTTCCTCTTTCCGGCGTATTTCCGTCCGTTCCGTCATAATCAGTACGAGGCGGAAAAGCTTGCCGCTCCGCAAAAGAGGAATAATGCGCATCGTCAAAGACGCCCGGGGACGGTTAATCTCTTCGATCGCCCCCTGCCGCGTGACGAGAGCATGCCTGGCGGCAGCCAGATCAAGGCGGCCGCTGTAAATGGTCTCGCCGCACAGCGGAGCGGTCCGCCCCCGGAAGCGCATAATATTTTCAGCCATATCGTCGGCATACGTGATCTTCCCCGTACTGTCGACGAGAATAACGCCGTCCTGAACGGAAAGCCGCTTATACAGCCCCGGCAGGCCGCCTGCCGAAGGCACCTGAAGCGCACTGAAAGCCGTTTCCGTAAGAATTCGTTTATCTGCGGCAACTTCTCCCGTAAAGGTGATAACGGCAATGGTCTTGCCGCCGTTATCGACAAACGGATACGCAACCATCGGTTCCGTCCTGCCGTAATCGACTTCTTTTAAAGCGGTCAGGCTGTCCTTTCCCGCCATGACCTGCGCCACGACAGGCTCTTCACCGGCAGTGACGCACGCACCGACAGAATCGGCAAAACCCCCTTCTTCACCGCGATCGTAAAGAGGCTTCTTCAACGCCGCCAGAACAAGCGCGCCTTCTTCTCGGCCCGGCACGAAAAGGGACAGCCTGCGCTGCGACAGATCACTGGCAAATTGCAGAAGCGGTTCACTGTTTTGCAGAATATGTATTTGTACGTCCGATAAAGAACTGCTTTGCCGGCAGATCTGCGCAACTGTCCGCGTCATGATTACTCCTCTGTTCCCGCGACGGGAAGGGCCGGCCTGGCATTGAGCGTAAGATCCGCAAAATGCCCGGCACAAGCCATATAATAAGCACGGCACCCGATCATGGCGCCGTTATCAGTGCAAAGAACCGGTTCAGGCTTGTAGAAGGCAATGCCTTCTTTTACGCAGGCGGCTTTCATTGTTTTGCCGAGCGCACTGTTGGCGGCGACCCCGCCGGCCAGCACGACCTGCTTGAAGCCGGACAGTTTTGCCGCATCCATCGTCTTTTCGACAAGCGTATCGACAACCGTCTTCTGAAAACTCGCGGCCACGTCGTTCGGGTTATACCCTTCACCGCGCTGCTCCTGTGTATGTAAATAATTCAAGACGGCCGACTTTAGACCGCTGAAGCTGAACTCGAAATTATGCTTTTCATGAAATGCCTTCGGGAACTCAATCGCCTCAGGATTGCCGTTTTCGGCCAGTTTATCGATTTGCGGGCCGCCCGGATAAGGATACCCCATAACACGGGCAATTTTGTCAAAGGCTTCACCGGCCGCATCATCACGGGTCTGCCCCATGAGTGTAAACCGATTGTAATCCGACACCTTGACAAGCTGTGTATGACCGCCCGAAACGACGAGCGCCAGAAAAGGCGGTTCCAAATCGGGATGGCTGAGAAAGTTCGCAAAAATATGGCCTTCCATGTGATTAACGCCGACCAGCGGCTTATCCGCAGCAAAGCTGAGAGCCTTTGCCGTGGCCACGCCGACGAGCAGGGCTCCTACCAGGCCGGGGCCGTACGTGACGCCGATATGATCCACCTCGGTCAAGGTCACGCCCGCTTCATCAAGCGCCTGTTTAACGACGGGCATGACATATTCAATATGCTGCCGTGACGCTATTTCCGGCACGACACCGCCGAATTTACGATGTACGGGAACCTGTGTTGCTATAATGTTGGATAAAATGCGGCGGCCGTCTTCGATAACGGCAACGGAAGTTTCGTCGCAGCTGGTTTCCAGAGCAAGTGTATACATAGAATCTGTCCTTTACTCAGCGCACCCACGGGTACGCTTCTTTTTTACAATCCATAACATATGCGTCTTCCACAGGATCCGAATAATAGTTTTTTCGTACGCTCAATACTTCATACCCGAGTTTTCTGTACAGGTGCAGGGCGTCCCTGTTGGAGACGCGCACTTCCAGAAAGATGTCATTACAGCCCGCCTCCCACGCCGCTTCCATCAGGACACGCACGAGCAGTTCCCCGTACCCTTTGCGGCGGAACTTACTGCGCAGGGCAATATTCGTAATCTGTCCTTCATCAAGGACCTGCCAAAGGCCGGCATAGCCGGCGATGAGGCCGTCCTCCTGTTCAAGGACATAGTAAATGGTCCGTTCCGGGTCGGCAAGTTCCCGTTGTATGGACGCAAGGGACCAGGGAAGGGAAAACGCCTCCCGCTCAACGTCAAAAATCCCTTCATCGTCCGTGAGTTCCGCCTTGCGTACAATTATTGACATGACGTGCCACCGTGCCGTTTCTCCCAAAGGACTTCCGCTTCACTGCGGCGCTTGTAGGCAGGCGTCAGAGTCATGCAGTCATCCGTATCGCCGGCAGCAAAACGTCCTGCCGCAGCCATCGCCAGGGCGCCTGCCCGGGGAATGACCATATGGGGCGGAGCCAATGTACAGCGCGGACCGGCCGCAGTAATAGCCGAAGCAAATTTCAAAGCCCCGTCACCACAGAAAACAACGGCTCTGCCGCCGTCCGCACAGCTTGCGATGACATCGGCGGCCGGAAGGACGGTAACGGCTCTTTCCTCTCTCAAAACACCGTCCCGCCAGGTATAGAGGGCCGCATAAACATCGCCCTTCTGCGCATCGATAAGAGGACAGACGGCTTTGGCGGAGTCGACAAAATTCCAGGCAAGGCTGCGCGGCGTCTCTACGCCCACGAGGGGAACGCCCCAGGCAAAGCTCAGGCCCTTTGCCGTTGCCAGTCCGATACGCAAGCCTGTGAAAGAACCGGGGCCGACGGACACGGCCACACCGTCTATTCCGTCTTTGCGGACAGCCGCTTTTCGCAGCATATCCGCAATGTGCGGCATCAGTTGTTCCGAATGGGTCAGTCTGGCCTGAACCGTCACTTCCGCACGCAGCACGTTCCGGTGCAGCAGGGCGACGCTTGAAACCAAACTGGATGTCTCAATGGCGAGAAGCATAACTTTCTACCTCTTTCATTAAATCGTTCCATCGGTCCGGAGCGGCTTCCACCGTTATTTCCCGTTCCGTACCGCTCATCTTTTGAAGCGTAATAACCGCCGCGTCAACGGGCAGGCGGCCGGGAAATTTTTCCGACCATTCGATGAGGGACACGCCGCCGTCCCAATAGTCTTCAAGCCCCAGCGTATCGATTTCCGCCTCCGTCTCGAGGCGGTAAAAATCAAAATGCTGCAGCGGCGGTATGTGATCATAGCAGTTCATCAGTGAAAAAGTCGGGCTGACGACAGGCGCGTCGATTCCCATGCCTTTGGCGACTCCCTGGACAAAATGAGTTTTTCCGGCGCCGAGACCGCCGCGCAGAGCAATAACATCACCCGCACGCAAAACCGGCCCGATCCGCCTGCCCAAAGCGACCGTATCAGCTTCACTATAAGTATGTACCGTAAGTTTCATTATGCTTCCTCACTGAAATGAGTCCATCCGACAGGCGGCAAGACATTGCGCACGCCGTCCGTTTCCAGCCAGACCGTCCCCTTGCCGGCTTCCACCGTACCGATAGGCGTCACATAATCACAATCCCTTTGCAAGGCTGCAAAGTCGTCGGGCCGGAGCGTAAAAACGAGTTCATAATCTTCTCCGCCGGTGAGGGCATAGGCATACGGGTCCTTGTCCGCCAGTTTTGCCCAGTGCCGCAGTTCGTCCGACAAGGGAATGCGCTCTTTTTGCAAAATCAGATCGACCCGGCTCGCCTTGGCAATCTCATTGCTTTCGCTGGCCAAGCCGTCGCTGATGTCGTTCAGGCTGTGGCAGCGATGCTTTACCAGGAGCCTGCCCAGTTCAATCTGCGGTTCCGGCAGCGCATGCGCTTTCTTCAAACGGGAAAAACCGTCCGCTCCGTGCAGGAATACATCAAGGCCCGCGCCGGAATCGCCGAGCGTATGCGACGCGGCTACAATGTCGCCGGCCTGTGCCCCGCTGCGGCGGACGGCTTTCCCCGCTTCCACCTCGCCGAAAGCGGCGACCGTGATGACCATGCCTTCTTTCGACATGACCGTATCACCGCCGAGAATATTCACCTTGTATTTGCGGCAAATATCCTTAATGCCCCGATAAAGCTCGATGAGTTCGGCCGAATCCATATCCGGCGCGATGGCCGTCGAAAGAATGATATGAGTCGGCACCGCGCCCATTGCGGCAATGTCGCTTAAATTGGAAGCCACCGCCTTATAGCCTGCATCGTACCACGTTGCCGTTTTGCCGATAATGAAGTGGCTGTTTTCCACCATTGTGTCGATAACGGCAACCTGTTCCGTACCGTCAGTTGTCTTATAGACGGCCCCGTCATCACCGATACCGATGACGACCGGGCCGGGATTAAAGAGCGTATTGTCCTTTACGGCATCAATAAAACCGAATTCACCGAGTTCTTTAATATTCACTGGCACTCACCGCCTGCACATGTACAGTATTCAATCCTTTTAAAAGCGTTCTCACATCTTATTTATTTTAAAATAAGATAGTCTCCTTGTACAGTCCCGGCCTCCATAAAATAAGGCCTCCCGGAAAAAGGAGGCCTGCCGTCACTCCGCCTTGTAGTCATAAGCTATGCGCTCACCGCCGCGCACCGCAACGATCCCGCAGGGAATAAAGCCGAATTTTTCCACGGCGCGCCGCATAGGGAGATTGTCTCTGTGCGTATCGACACGAAGATACGGATGCCTGCCGGCACAAAAAGAAAAGCAGGCCTGCGCCGCACCCCGTGCCGTCGCGGCCGCAGCCAGACGATGAATGGTACCGTACGGTTCATTATAGCGCCATGCGCCGTCACGAATGCGATCATACGTCGGTTCAGGTCCGATAATAAAGGAAAAAACGGCAACGACAGTCCGTCCCTCCGGACAAACGAAGCAGGTACCGTCATGAATATCTTTCTTGATAATCTCTTCGTTCGGGTACGTTTCGGGCCACTGGTTCGGATTGCCGCTGCTGCGCATAAAACTGCGGGCCCTGTCATAAATATCCGAAATTCTTTTCATATCCTCAATACCCGCCTGACGGATTTTCACCATGCTTTCCTCCTCTTACGGCGTCGTTGCCGGATGAGTATAATCTAAAATACGAATCCCGTCACCTACATCGGCAGCCACCGTATCGCGCATCTTCCTGCCGAAGGGACAGGCAAACCCGATGGGCGTCCCCTTTTGAATGCACGAGGCAAAAGCAATCGTATCGGCGCCCCGCTCCACGAGCTTTCGTGCGCGTAATACCGCTTTTTTGCCGGGACAGCCTCCACAATTACAAAATCCGACGAGCGTGATGTCACCTTCGACTCCCTCAAAGGCGCCGCTCTTTTCCCGGACGGTCTTGAAATCTCTCGTACCGGGGCAAAAATCTTCCGTCTGCATACAACGAATAATTCCCAACTTCATATCAGTCACCTCCGTTAAAGCACGGTTCTTACACGCTCCCCAAAATATCGGTTTCCGTGTATCTTACAGCTGCGGCAGTTTACGGCGATACACGACCGTCTCCCGGCCCGTTTTTCCCATCTCTTTCTTCCCTTTCCCGTGTAAAAGGATGCTTAACTACTATATAAAAAGCCCATGGATCCCCGTGGGGGAAGAGCTCATGGGCTTTTATACTTTCACACGCTTACTGCACGATCCCGCCTTAACGAATATACTGTTCCGCCCAGTCTTTCAACTCTCCTTCGCCCGTATTGGCGGCAAAGCGTTTCCCTTCTTTCAAGTCCGCTCCCGCACAGGACGATGCCAGACGTTCATTCGTACGGCCCATGCCGCTGCCGCCGGACGTGGCAAAGGGTACGACTGTCTTGCCTTGTAAATCATACGCTTCAAGAAATGTACGGATAATCGCGGGCGCCGTATACCACCATATGGGAAAGCCTATAAACACTGTTTTGTACCGGTCCATATTGCTTGCCGCCGTCGCAATTTCCGGACGCGAAGCACTGTCGTTCATTTCCACGGAGCTGCGGCTGTCCTGCTTCGTCCAGTCCAGATCCTCCGCTTTATACGGAACTTTCGGTACAATCTCGTATAAGTCCGCTCCGACGGCATTTGCTAACCGTGCCGCAACCCCGGCGGTCACGCCGGTTGCACTGAAATAAGCAACTAACGTATTCGTCATCCTTCTCACCTTCCTTTCCCCGTTTCCCGTACCGTTTCTTTTCGGTCGATAATGCTGCTTTTCCGGCCCCTCTATTGATCACGCCGGCCGAGAGAGGACGCTTAAACGCCGAGCAGGCGTATTACGGCATTATACGTGATTTCATAAGCCGACATAAGGCGGAAACTCACTTTTGCCCGTTTCATCGCTTCCTTTTGCTTGACCGACACTGTCGTATACGGATAAATGCCGAACATAAAGGGAAAGAACGCAAAAACAAAGCCTTCCCTGACTTCTGCGGACATCCCCGGAAAGAACTGCTTCAGACAAGCATCAACAGCACGTATCGTATTGCCGTAAACAACTTTAAACTCCGCCAGCCGTTCGGGGCCGCTGTTGATCTCCATGTCATAATGATTCATCGCCAAAAGCTTCAGCAGCCGCGGGCGTTCGGCAAGAGACCTGGCAAACGCATCGGTAAATGCGTCGCGGCTCATCGTCTTATGCTCCCTGCACAGCGAATTGAGATCGGTTGTCCATCCTTCATATTCGCGCTGCAAAAGAGCGAGAAAGATTTCCTCCTTCGTCTGGAAATAATTATAAATAGACGGCCGTGTAAACGACGTGAAATTGGCAATTTCCTTTATTGTCACATCTTTAAAGGTCAACGTTTCATATAATTTCGCACAGGCGTTGATGATTTCTTCACGCCGCGCCCGCGTCAATTCAGGTGAGCCTTTCGGCATAACAATCTCCTTCCGATAAAGCCGTGTGGCTACGATGCGATCCTGTACAGTACCTTATCTATATCATACCGACTGTTCCAGATGAAATCAATACCGGCAGATACCCGCCTCGTCCGTTTAAATCCTTCTTCATATATAACATCATCCATCAGATTGTCATAATACGGCTCACATTCGCTGAAACCGAACGTCTTATAAAGGTGAATCGCCGCTTGGAACGGTTCCCAACTCTTCATCCGGATGCCGGAAAGACAGAGCCCTGCCGATCCGGTTCATATACTCTATAATCAGATCCTTCACCTGGTCAAGGTAAGGCGCGCCGTCGACAATCTGCATGAGCCGTCACCTTGCTTTTTTATACATTACTATACCATACATGTCCGCATCGGGCTCTCCCACCGCGATTGTTCTTTGCAGCAGCTGCGCTGACAACACCGCTGCCCTGTTACAGTTTCCCTTGTCAATACAAGCAGAACATGCCTGTCACTGTTAATGTAAGAGAACAGGACATATGTGCCAAAGAAAAAATAAGAAGGAACTCTGTTATAATGCAAGTGACCAAACCAACAGAATAACAGGGAGATTCCTTCTTATGAAATCTATCATAACCGAAGAATTGAGATTTCGTAAACGGGTATGTGACTATGCCATCAAACAGGGGAATAATGCAGAAGCGACACGACGGTGTCTCATCAGTAGTCGCCGGCAAGTGCAGCGGTAGCTGTATAGGATTAAAGCAACAACCGTACAGACAGATAACGTGCGAGAATTCACTAACTGCGGAGAGAAAGAACGAACGTGCCAATTATACTGTTCAATTAGTTTATACAAGCCGGGATTTGCTGTGCATTTCAGGCTAACTTAAATTATTTCGACATACTGCAATTAAAATACCAGTCTCATCTGATTCCACACAACATCACCATGTATCGACTTATCTATAATTCCTTCATTTACAAAACCAAACTTCTTATAATATGGAATGAGATAGTCTTTACACGTGAGAACCAACCCTTTTCTTCCCTGTTCTTTTGCATCATCAATAGCTCTCTGAATCAATATGCCGGCATAGCCGTGTTTACGGTATGCCGGTATGGTATTCACACCGAAAATCATCTGCCATGAACCGTTTTCATTGTGCATCTTTGCTCTTTTATACATCTCATCTGTAAGATCCGGTTCATCCGTAACAAGACCATTTACAAATGCAATAAGCTTCTCCTCATCAAACATCAGCCAAAAATGGTTTCCATACGCCTTAAGTCTTCCCTCAAAATCCGTCTCTGTGGCAGCTTCCGCGGGTAGGAAACACTCCGCTTCTACAGCTGTTACAGCTTGCAAATCAACTATCGTTGCCGTTCTAATTTTCATAACAAACTTCTCCTCATAATAATAATTATCGATATGCTCCTTTTGAAAATTCTAATTCATCAATTCTTATCTTCCAAAAGCCTCCCACCAAAATGATGAAAGGCTTCTAAACAATTTACTTGAATTCAACAACTCCCTTTTTACACCACTTTTTCAACTTTTAATATTAAAACAGTATCAAGAGTGTTACTACAATAATAGTGATTTTCTGCACACATCATTCATCCAACATCAAATTATCCTTTTTAGCTTTATCCTTTAAACGCTTCATCTGCTCTTTTTCTATCTGTTGAATGCTTTTCTCCGGAACAGGCAAATCTTCCGGCATAGTGCCGCCAATTTTTTCAATAGCACTCCTCACTTCTTTTCCTACTGAATAGTGAACCTTTGTTGCTGCTTCTGCGCCTTCACCTTTGTCTTTCCTTAACTTCTCTTCTGTTTGAGATATTCTAAATAGATTAGCAATCAGTTCAGTGCTTCCCATATAATCCAGAATCTTTTGTCTTGCGGTTAAGCCTTTTCTATCATGTATATCTTCTACATCTAACCCACCATACAATCCCATGTACCCTGATTCTGAAATATAGCAAATTCTTCGTTTGTGATGACTCCTGCATCATGTGCTGTTTCTACCAAAAGCTGATTCCATTGTTTAATATCTCCACGAACAACGAGCCTTCTTCTATCTTCATCAAGCTGATTAAAATGATCTGCAATTTCCTGTCTATATGTTTGTATAGCAAAATAGGTTTGTCCAAGTGCAATCACTTCTTTTCTCGGATCTCCGTTTTGCACAATCAAATAGCAAGCATATCTAGTCAGTTCGTAGTCTTTTATAGACTTGCTTGTAACATCTGCTCCCACGATTTTGCTGACCTCAGCAAAATCGTATGGTACCTCATGTCCGCTGTTCTCACAGGCAATCATCGCTCTATCAATGACCTTTTGAAAGTTTCTCCATTGAGAATAATCAAGTGCAGTTGCAAGTTCTCTTGCACTCCAATATTCGCTTCCATCTTTTCTAATATACTTAATATCTTCAAATTGCCTATATTCTTTTGCTTTTAAATTTGGCATAAGCCTACCTCTCAATCAGTTGAAGAAATATCTATAATATTTTCTTCACCAAAAAACTCTTTTGCTTTCCCTAATATCTCAGAATCATTAGTAGGCATATATATTATTAAATTCTTTTTTGCTCTCGTTATACATACATAAAATAATTTTCTCGTTCTTAGCCGAACATTAGAATTTGAAGTTCCCTTTCCAAATAATGTATTAAAATCGTATTTATTCCAATTAGACTCTAATACAAGAAGTACATTGTCATATTCGCTACCCTTAACACTATGTTGAGTACAAATTGGTGAAAATTCTTTTAAATATAAAACACTTTTTCTATATTGATTAAATGTTATCTTTTTTATTCTCTCCCATAAATAAAACCCTTTATTTAAAATATAATCACTGAATAATTCATCTTCTTTGAGTAACCCTTTTACTTCCGCAAATTTTAAAACATTTTCTATCGTTTGATTATCTTCACTTACAAGATAATCAATTGCTTGCTTAAGGCAAATCTTATCATTCCTATTATGAATAGAAAATTTTGTTATTCGTAGAAAATCATTAAATTTATTAGCCTCATATAATTCAATAATCTCCTCTAATATATCTAATCTGCGTAAAATCCTATCTCTATAAGAATTAGCTTCATATCTACCACTCATCCCATTTAATTTATATGACATAAGTGATTCCTTAGTAACTCTACATTTTTCGTAAGCTTCTTCCCATGACATATCTTCTAAAACACTGTATATTGACTGATAAATTTTATTTCCGTTAATTTTCTCCAGCAAATCTAATCTCTTAAATGTCGGTTTTACCTCTAACGCCAATTCTCCCAAAGTCTTATCCCCGTTTAAATTTCCCTTATCAATTTTTTCCTTTATCTTGCTTATAAGCGTAATTATTAAATCAGCATTATATAGATCATATAAGTCTTTAAATCCAGCCATTTCAGCATTATATTTATGCGTTAGCCTTAACTCTTTTGTTTGTTTTCCATCAGAAAAATCCCAAGATTCAAAAATATCCTTCTCCTTTACACTTATAAAATCATCTGTTTCATTTCCATATAAAAATTTAATACTACCTTCTCTAATAGTGCCATTCTCCATATTAGGTGCATTTATATCTTCTGATGGTACTTGCTCAATATCATCATCTCTAAATTTATTGGCTACTTCGATTACGACTCTTGGATTTCTTCGGTTTTGCGTCTTTACTATTTTAGTTAAACTATATTGATTTAAATTACCAACTCCGTCGTCATATATAGACTGCATTGAATCCCCAAAAAAACCAATTACATTTTTCTTACCGCTTTGCTCAAGATGTTTTAATAAAATATCAGCAACTAAAGGACTCGTATCTTGATATTCATCAACAAAAATGCAATCTGCAATATCCTTTAAAATGTCCGCTATTTTTTTGTATTTCTCAAACATTTTTTCTGCAACAATCAAAATGTGATCATGGCTGATTTTAACTTTATTTTCAACATTTGGCGTTACGGAATAATACTCGTCATAATCCACATAAAGATTTTTGAAGTAATCTTTAGAAATTAAATCCTCAGAAAAATCTTTTGGCTTTTTAAAGTTCTTTTCATCTTCATCATTAATAAGTTCTACTAAAACATCCTTTATTTCATTCTGATATTTTCTGATAAGATCCCATATAAACTCATGGATTGTTGAAACCCAAATATTCTCATTTTCTATTCTTGATAAGATTTCTGCAACTGCATTATTTGTATATGTAATGCATACTATCTTAATATCTGGTAATTCCTCTGTGAGTGCATTTATCAAGGAAATTAAGGAGTATGTTTTTCCGCTCCCAGCTCCACCTTCTAAAATGAAATTTCCGCCATTTTTTATACATTTAAGAGCTTTTAAAACTTCTTTTTCTAAAGTTGCTGTATCCATAATAAGCCCTCCTCAATATAATGTGGAACTGCCCATTTTTCATCCTCATTACCATCTTCTTTATCAAAATATAATAAACTTGATGCAAATGCCGACTTCTTTTTCACATTATTTAATGCAAATTTATAATAATCGCCACTTTCTATTTCATCAGCTGCAAAGTCTTTTAAAGCTCCATATTTATAAAACCCTGCTTTGTTTTTTAATATAAAGTCTTTATTTAATGCTATAAATGCATCTTCAAAACTACTTGCTTGATACTCACCATCAGATTCTGGTATTTGATAGGCTATTCTCATATTATCTTTAATTTTATCCTCAGCATTTTTCCCTATAAATTCCTTAAATTGATTATTCGATGTACCAATTCTGGTATCTTTAAAAAATTCTTTTATTGATGCGTTACTTGTATGTGTGCCCTCATCGGGGTGGCAACTCGTATATATAGTTCTTTCTTTTCCATCTTTGTCTATTTTCTTTTCAGCTTTTACAGAGTCAATATCCGTAACAAACAAAACTTTTGTTCCTAAAAAGGAAAATAAAGGCATAAATATATGAGAGTGTGCTCCAACTTCTATTATAGAAATGTTCTGTGATAATAGTGGGATAAGATCTGCTTTTGGCTTTTCTTTATTATCGATTTTATGCATCATCATTGGCATTAAAATTCGTTCGGTATCTCCTTCTATACAAATAGCTTTATCAGCAAAGAAAAGTTCACTTCTATTTATTGTCAAATATTGTTTTACAAACTTAAATCCTTTCTGTTGATCTCCACCATACTCTTCTTTTAAAGAATTAAAACTCTTTGCTATAACCGTATTCCCGTTTTTCTTCAAATATATAATGTCATCAAAGTTACATTCAGAAACTATATGTGAGGAATGCGAAGTGATTAAAATCTGCAACTGCTTATTCTTTTCTTCCAACAACTTATTTCTATGTGCTTTAATATGAGATTTAATATTCCTTATAAATATATACTGTAACTGAGGGTGTGTATGTGCTTCAGGCTCTTCAATATATAAGAGATTTATATCTGCCGGTTGTTCAAATAATTCCTGTATCTTGGTTTCAATCTCAAACAAAATACCAATTAAATTCAAATACCCCAACCCATTATAAGTTTCTGGAAGTGAACAATCTCCTCCTTGTCTGTAACTTAAATTTGTATTATCTGACAATAAATTTTTCTCTGAAATAGATGACTCTATTGCTATATCAATTCCATTTTCTGCACCGCCATAAGTTTTTATAACATCTATAACATCACTAAAAATACCATCAATAGATTCCCCACTTTCACTTTTTTCTCCATTGTAAATCTTATATAATTCTTTATCGGCTTCCTCCAATTTTTCTTCAAGTCTTGTAAATACCAACTCACTTTCATTTTTGGCGGCTTTATAAGAACTAAAATATTTACCTGTTAAACTTGACAAAACATGATTACGATCATCATTAGAAACTGCTCTATCGGCTCGTATTCCTGCCACTTTAATTACTTTTTGAACATCCTTATTATCAATTTCTTCTGATTTATCTTGTGTTATTTGATTTAATTTAACATCAAATCCTCTTGAATGTTTTTTAGTTTCAAAAAAGTTTGAAAAATTCTTGCTGATAAATTTAGAAAATGATATGAAATCTTTAAGCTTCTTTTCGTTAATGATATCTTTTAATTCTATAATTTTCTTCATAGGTATTAATGAGATAAATTCCAAAACTATAGTATTATTATCTGGATTTAAATCCATCATAAATTTTTGGATATTTGCATATGAATCATTGTCATTATACTCAATAAACAATTGCAGATTAACGGCTTCTAATGATTCAACTTTCTCTTGCTCAGACATATCGAAATCCATTATTTTTTTATACAAATCTTTCTGACATTCCAAATTTATATCTTCCCACATTACTTTAGATAAATTTAACATCTTGTCCAAAATAATAAGGGCTGATGTTTTTCCACAATTATTTTTACCTATAACTAACGATAATTCATCTTTAAAATCTAATTCAAAATCTTTTAATAATCTAAAATTTTCAACTTTCATCTTTTTTAAAATCATTCGTAATTTCCTCTTTTAATTTATAATTGCTCAATTATATATTCAATGTTCTTCAATGCTATAATACATAAAATCACAGGTTACTAATAAACTTCCATCAATTTGTATACTATTTAAGAAAGCTATGACATTTTCATCAATCAAGCAATTAATTCTTTGTCATATACAAATTAATCTCTTTTACTAACGTTTTTATAATCGTTTGAATCTATTTTTTTACACTTAGCCTTCTTTCAAGTAAATTTATTATGCTTGATTTAACTGAATCATAAATATCCTCTTTTAATCCATATTCCAAAAGGACAATCTTATTTAATTCAATCCACTCTGGGTCATTTAACTGTGCAAAAATATCTTCAATATTTTTGTTTTTTACTTTATCCCAATACTCAACAATCTTGTTTTTTGATTTAAAATCCAATAGATTAGGATTTAGAAAATAAGATTGACTAATTCCATCCTTTGTTAAATCAGTTACTCCAAGACCTCTTCCAAACCCAGAACTCATCAACATGAATAATGAAATTGATGAATTAAGAAGCGCATGAATCAAATCATCATTATCTTTATATTTCTCCTTTATTCTAAATGCTGTAACTCTCTGATTTACAACTGTTGGATTTTCAAACTTTGACCAAAAAAATCTCTTCTCTGGATTAATAGAAGTTGTAAAATCTGCATATTGTGGAATTTGATCTGCTTTAAACCAATTATCTTTAATTTTACTTTTTCTACTTATCGCTGCTGAATGACTTTCGATTGACTTTAAATATTCAATCGTTTTTTCACATCCTAGTTTCTCCATATCTGAGATTGAATCCTTGGTATAAAAATAATAATTCTTTACATCTTTTATAATATATTCATCTACGTCATTTAAATTTTTTAAAATTGGATAACTATACTCCTCATCAAATTTAATTGAATCTGAAATAAATAGTTTATCAGCTCCAGTTCTAACCCCTCTACTACTATCAAACACTTTATTCAAGCATATTAATTTATCGGAAATATTTTTAAGCCAACTAACATCATCAAATAACGGTTCTAGAGACATGCCTAAATTTATATACTTAATAACTTCGTCATTATTATATTCTTGTATGCACAAATCAGATGATTCGTTGCCCAAAATTGTATTTTGAATTAATTCATCAAGTTTACTATGGCTACAAACACTTGGGTTCTTATTCAAACCAATAAACTTGACCTTAGTACAGTTGTTTTGTTTTTTATTCTTCAAAACAATAATAGATGCAACAACATCTGCATTATCAAACCATTTCCCTTTATTCGAAGAAATAACAAACTCTATGTCAAAAATATTGCTTAATGTCTTATAAAATGATTTATATTCTTTTTGAGTTTTAAACCATGAATTAGATACAATTACTCCAAGTTTAGAGTTATCACTATCTATCAACAATTCTTTATATTTTAATATCAAAATCTGGTATAAATCTGCTCTATTATCAATATTGTATTGCTCTGTGAAGCTTAATAAATTCTTATTTTCATTTAATCTATTATTACTACTAATGAACGGTAAATTTGAAATAATACAATTAAATTTAGGAATAATCATTTTTTCATTTTTTCCAGTTAGTGGATTTACAATATAAATCTCATTTCCAGAATTAATATCAATTGCATCGCTCTGAAATACTATATTTTTAAAATTCATACTTTCTTTAGATGTTATAGCCAAATTAGCTATTTGAAGTGGATAGCTATATTTATCAGAAACCCAAACATGATTATGTGCATATTCAATTCCTTTATACTCAGAAATTTTTTCTATTAAAAATTTAGCAATTGTTCCAGAACCTACAGTAAAATCAGCAAAATTCCCATCTAAATCTTCTAAAGTAACTTCCACTAGATATCGTGCCAATCCTTGTGGTGTTGTATACAATCCCATAAGTTCGCGTTTAGACGTATCAACTATATTTTCCAGAATTTTAGATGTAAAGGTAGTCCCTACCTCCGAGAAATCACAATTTCCTAAATACAAATTAAATTCATTTAAATTCGCAATAACTTCTGTCGGTAAAATAACTTCATACTCATCTACATGAAAAATAGTATAAAAATCAGTTGTCATAACGACTGAATTTAACAATTCTTTTAGTTCACAAATATTTTCATTTTCTGAAAATTTAACAAGCAAAGTATTTATAGCATTATTTTTTTCTCTCAATAAATGCGCAAATATTAACCTGTTTATCCATTTAATAATTATGTTCTTTGCATACGATTCAGCATATTTTTCTATTGTATTTATCTTATCTATATTTTCCAGTTCTGCTTTTTCTGTCTTAACCCAATATTTAATATATTCTAACAGTCTATGATTCCCACTTTTTACTATAAAATCAGCTGTAATTGGAGTTAATTTTTTTGTTATAGTCTCAACATAATTTGAAATATTAAATTCAATAGGAACACCTTTAAATTTTTCTTCTATCAAACATTGATTTAAATAACTTAAAGTTTCATATAATTGTTTCTTCCATACATATGGGTTAGATTGAACAGATACCCTAGAATTCAATATTTCTTTATAATTATCAAAAACCACTGTCGGATAATTATTCCATGTTCTATCACTATTTCTTATATAGATACTTACATATTGGAAATTCCATAACACAAAAACTGATGTTCCTAATCTGTCCGCCTTATCTCTTGCATTGGAAATAAATTCAGCGTCATCAATAGAAACGTCTGGCATTTTTAATTCCCATCCCATCAGTGGTTTTAGTTTATTCTCATCTTCAAAAATAATTGCATCTGGAAACAATGTCTCATTTCTGGAATCTCTAGCATTTTTAGTTTTTAAAGATAATTCGCCTACAGCTTTTTTCATTCTCCAAGTATTCTGATTAAAAATCAAATTGGCTTCACTTATCAATTCTCCGCCTTCACTTCGTTCATTTGAAAGCAATATTGTATTGTTTTTCATCTCTAAATCTCCTCCAACAAATTTACACGTTCTAATTTGGTCAATAGGTCTAAATTGCTACCCTTTATATGAATTGCAGCCTCTCGAATCCTATTTTGAGATATTTCAATATAATCCACAGGTTTATTTTTAAAGAGAGCGACCTCTTCATTCTTTTCAATACCTATAAAATTTCTACCTTCCAATACAGCCGCAACTAAAAAAGAACCTGCCCCACATGTGTTATCTAAAATCACATTCCCTGCTTTAGAAAATGTCCTAATAAGATATCTCGCTAGTTCAACCGGTTTCTGCGTAGGATGAAAAACTTTGCCCTCTGATTCTGCTGTTTTAAAATATAAAACATCAACAGGATATCTTTCTCCATTACTTTCAACCAATGTAGGATTAAACTCACCATATGAACCAGTTAATTGTTTTTTTCTTACCCCTTTCGTATAAGGCTCCCCTTGAATCATTTGAGGACAATAATATGGTTGCCTTCTGTAAAAAACCAGAATATCTTCGTGTTTTCTTAAGGGTTGTTTTTTTGCATTTAGAAAATTTGTTGGTTTAGATTTTTCCCAAACATATTTATATTTATAATTCTTAGAATTTGATAACATCAAACTTGCAGTAAATAATCCTGAAGCAGTAAATATCATTGCTCCATTTTCTTTTACTATTCTGTTATATTCCATCCATAATTTTTCAAGAGGTATTAAACTATCCCATTTATTCTGAGTAGTTCCATACGGCAAATCAACCAATAGCATATCCACTGTTCCACTAGGTATTTTTGCCATTTCCTCCAATGTATCGCCCTGAATTATATTATTTAAAAATTTTGTATTTCTCAAAGTTTTTATATTTTTTCTTGTCATTTTATATCCATCTTTCTTGATTATATTTAATTTACTATTTTCACACGCTCTACAATATCTGAAATATCACAGTCTAATACATCACATATCCTTAGCAATACATCAGTTGTAACATTTTCACCATTTTTTATCTTGTAAAATGTACTTCTACTCACTTTAGCTTTATCCATAAGTTCTGTATTTTTCATTTCTATATCTATCAATCTTTTGAATAATTTTTTATAACTAAGTTTTGACATGATCAACCTCCAGTTTCGTCTTATCCAACATAATATCATTTCTATTATACCATACAAATAAAACTTATAATAGCATTATATTCTTTTTTCTCGAATATTTTCTCCGGCATAACAACTCAAAAAATAATCGGTACAGTGAATACTACATTGACAATAAATTTATCTCTCAGCCTCTTTATAAATCTTACTCTCTTCCTTATAATTTCCTCTTTCTTCGCTCCGATATTTCCTAATTACACCAATAACCGACTCTTTTTTCTCCGTTTTATTCCTACCAAGATATTCATTCATATTAACTTTCAAATGATCCAATTCATCATACTGTATTGCTAATAAATTGTATTTCTTGGCAATCTCCTTTTGTTTAAACTGTAATTCTTTGGACTGCTCATTCAATTTTCTGAAAAGATTTTTACTTGATTTTGTCTTTAATTCTCCTATTACCATATGTCTCAAGTACGGAAATTGCTTAAGAAAAATATCTATTTCCTCATAAGACTTCTGATAGGCTTCTACATCTTTTCGATTCATCATCATATAAATTTTGTCATTTGGATTTTTACGATAGCCTTCATAATGTTCTCTTTTACTAATACAGATTTGAATATGCTTTACTACTTCCTTTATCCTTTTTTGCTCCCATAACAGCTTATCAAATTCCTGTCTTAGTCCATTCTTTTCAATAGAAATTCGGTCAATAACTTTTTCCAGTTCTCGCATTAAGCTAAACCCTTTTTCATGAATTGCAACCATAGTATCGGCAGCCGTCTTCATATTGTGTTTTATTGCCCAATGCTCATATCCTTTGCTTGACTTTGCTTTATCGTTGTTTTTAAGGTCTATAATATTGCCAAGTTCTTTGTCTTTATTCAAGATTCGTTCTTTAATTTGCTCCTCCGTATAGTTTATGCCTATAGTCTTTGCTCTTGCAAATCTCTGCTGATTTTTATTCCTGAAAGCTATGTGTTTTCCTTGTTTAATTGCATAACCACAGCTTTCCATCTTAGATATAAAGTCCTGCCAGTTAATTGACTGTTTTATAGCTCTGTCAATATCAAATTGCAATCTTGATTGTAGCTGCTGCCCTTTCTATCTGCATTCCAGTCGTACCAATTCACAAACTTTCTTCGCTTAATCTCGTTGATTTCTTTCTGCGTTTCTTGGTCGATGACAGATAAATTATGCTCCCTGCATAGTCTGTCGTTTTGGCTTCTGATGTTCATATAGGAACCGTAATAGGAATGATAAACCTTGCCCTCGTCCGCATCTATGGAATTAAAAATGATATGATTATGAATATGGTCTTTGTCGATATGTGTCGCTAAAACATATTCATATTTACCCTCTAAAATCTTCTCGCAAAGTTCAATTCCTACTTAATGTGCTTCTTCAAAACTGACTTCTTCCGGTACAAAAGATTGTATTAGATGATGGGCTAAAATTCTAGTTCTTGAGTTGAATTGCCTCTTTGTAAGTTCAAATTCTTTATGAGCATTTTCTCTACTACAAAGATGAGTTGTAACATAAATTTCATCAGTCTTATCTCCGTTACAGATATAATCTATTGTCTTTTTTGGTGTCGTCTTAATCGTATGTATATTTGTAACAGCCATTATCCGATCACTTCATTAATAATATAGTCGGAAACTTTTTCTCTGAATTCTGATAGAAAAAGTAGCTCCTCTTGCAGAGATTTTTGATACTTTTAATATCATCTTTGTAAATACCTCCTGTGCTATTTACCATTTTTGCAATCTGATTTAGGTTCGCTGAATTACGACTGAGAAGAGAAGAAAATTCCCTCAGTTCTTTTCTGAAAGTTCCGGAAATATCTATGCTGATGATTCTGTTTTTGAAAATACTGTCCCTGTAAAACTCTCTTTTATTTTTGAAATTGGTCAATGCAACTCTTCGGTTAAGCCCATTCATATCTTCTTCATTTATCATAAAATATACTATGCAATTGTTTTTACGATTAGCTGTTTTCGACATGTTTCATCACGCCTTTCTTTTTCGGGGTCTTAAAGTTCTCTCTAAACTCTTTAAGCTGAATTCCCAGCTTACAAGCCTACTTTGTAGACTGTGAGCAAAAAGTATATGCTTGCTATCTCTCTGAACACACTCTTTTATTAAAATTAGCTCTATTCTCTTATGATTATCACAGAAGAATATAGGCACACCGTGGTAAATGATGATACCTATTATTTTGTCATTCTTCCCTTTTATAAAAGTTAGAAATTATCGCCACCACTACCTCACTACCTTGCCTTACCGGTAACAAAGTAGCGGTAGCATACTTTTTCAAAACTCTTAGAAGGGAAATTTCATATCCTCTATTTCAACAAATTCCGTATTTACATTTCGTTTATAAAACTTCTTGCTGACTCAAACTACTCCGTCAATTCTAACCGTCTTACTTTTAACAGATAGTTCCAATGTCCATTCATCTGCTATCTCATTTACCATCAGTTTTGAAAATACTTTTTCGTTCGTTTCAGGATATCTGCTCGTAAACTCAACAGAGTATAACAACTTTAACGTTTCCAACTTCGTAGCCACCCATTCCATAAAACCCAAGAAATTTTGAACATTTTTGTTCTCACTATTATGTGTTTTAATAACATAATTCAAATCTATTTTAAGAACCAACTTAACGCTTGAATAATGGTAAAAAACGAAAGAAAACTATAACAATAATGAGATTACAAAAAACCTTGAAGATTGGAAAGCAAACTATTCTGACAGCCTGAAAAAATTCGGAAATTAAATAAACACAGAAAAAGCACATGACTTTAAGACATTAAAAATCTTTCAGCCATGTGCTTTGTTTTTATACTATTCGATGATTTAGACAAACTGGGATTTGTATAGATTACCCTTCCATATATGCCGATACAATTCCCTTTTTTAAGCTACCACGCACCGTAATACAATGTCCAAAGAACATATCGTCATCGTTGAAATAGGCAGAAAAAGAACCTCCCGGCGTTATTGATATGCTGCTGAGTTCCATTCGTTCTGAAAAGCTCTGCTCTGTAATTTCCGGAACTGACTCATCTGCCGAATCACGCCATTCACATGCAAGTGCGGTGAGCTTTTTTACCGCAAAGTTACGCATTTCTTTGTCCCAATTTGCCTGTTCCAACAACATATTCTTCATGGATTTTCTTGCTTTTGTCCAGCTGCTCTTATTGTCCTTGTTTACTTCAAGTAAAATATCAATCGTCTTACCCTGCCAAGAAACACTCCCCTCAAACCAACTTATATTCTTTATTCAGAGTCAGCCCACCTAAGATTTCATCTTGTAAAATAATCGATTTGTTGTATTCAGTGAGGATTTCTTCAAATGACACACAAGGTGCATCTTCTTCAATGATTTCTACAACAAAAAATTGATTTTGTGAAGACCTTGTAATACCGTCAGGAATATCTTCATGTTTTTTTGTTCGTACCTTTAAGCGATAAATCGTTTCGTTCTTAAAAGAACCGAAAACATCGCCCTTATCATGTTCCTCATCACTGACAGGATATACCAAGCGTCCTTCATTTTTATATAATACGCCTGTTTTGCACTCCACATATGCTAAAAAGTAAACCGCGACATCCCAAAAGCCGTTTCTCTTACTTGCTCCTCCAACTCTCTCCGTCAAAACAAGAATTTCAATCTCCTCTTTCTCAAAAGTATCTTTCCATTCTTCCTTTGTCATTTTGTTTTTCTCTCGTAAATATTCAAGCAAATTCATTTGATATCCCCCCTTATAAATTCTAATTTACCACCCACTATTTCCACAAAAGCCACCCACCAAAATGATAGAAGGCTTTCTAAACAATTCACTTAAATTCAACAACTCCCTTTAAAACCTACTTTTTCAACTTTTAGTATCAAAATAATATCATCGAAGAATTTTTTCACCTATAAATCGTTAAAATGTACTGTTTTCAACGGTCTTATAGAAAAACCATTTCTGTTACTCCCACTCAATCGTCGAAGGGGGCTTGCCGGTTATGTCGTAGACGATTCTGTTGATGTGGGCCACTTCGTTGACGATGCGGCTTGAGATTTTGTCGAGGACATCGTACGGGATTCTTGCCCAGTCGGCGGTCATGAAATCCGTTGTCGTGACGCCGCGCAGGGCCAGGGTGTAGTCGTAGGTGCGGAAGTCGCCCATGACGCCGACGGAGCGGTTGTCTGTGAGGACCGCAAAATACTGGTCGATGGAACGATCCAGGCCGGCAGCGGCGATTTCTTCGCGGAATATGGCGTCGGCATCGCGCAGTATTTCCAGTTTTTCTTCCGTAATTTCACCCATGACGCGGATCGCCAGGCCCGGACCGGGGAACGGCTGCCGCCAAACGAGGTAATCCGCCAGGCCTAATTCTTCACCGAGCTCGCGCACTTCATCCTTAAAAAGGTTGCGCAACGGTTCAACAAGGCCTTTGAAGTCGACGACCGCCGGCAGGCCGCCGACGTTATGATGGCTCTTGATAACGGCCGCATCCCCTGCGCCCGATTCAATGATGTCCGGATAAATCGTGCCCTGCGCGAGGAAGTCGACGGCGCCGATTTTTCGCCCTTCGTCTTCGAAGACGCGGATAAATTCTTCCCCGATGATCTTACGTTTCCTTTCCGGATCGGTTACGCCTTTCAAACGGCTGAGAAACCGTTCGGCCGCATCGACGCGGATAAAGTTCATGCCCGAGTCTTTAAATGCCGCTTCCACTTCATCGCCCTCATTCTTTCTCATGAGACCGTGGTCAACAAAGATACACGTAAGCTGACTGCCGACGGCTTTGGAAATGAGGGCCGCCGCGACGGAGCTGTCCACGCCGCCGGAAAGAGCAAGCACGACCCGGCCACCGCCTACGGTACGGCGTACGTCTTCAATCGCTTGCCCGGCATAGTTGGCCATCGTCCAGGAACCGCTGCAGCGGCAGATTTCAAAGAGGAAATTCCGGAGCATTTCCCTGCCGTGCACCGTATGCAGGACTTCCGGATGGTACTGCATGGCATAAAGCTTTCTTTTTTCGTCCTGCATGGCTGCAACGGGGCAATTTTCCGTATGCGCCGCAATTTTAAAGCCTGCCGGGATATCGGACACGTAATCTGTATGGCTCATCCAGACGGTTTCTTCTGCCGCCAGGCCCTTAAAGAGAGGAGATGCCGTATCAACCGTTATCGCCGTTTTACCGAATTCACGCCTATCCGCCCGCTTTACCTGCCCGCCGAGGCTATGCGCCATAAGCTGCATGCCGTAGCACAGTCCGAGTACGGGGATATCCTGCCTGAATACGTCCGTGTCGATTTCAGGCGCGTTTTCTTCATATACGCTGTTCGGACCGCCCGTAAAAATAATACCGCACGGCCGAAGCTCCTTAATCTTCTCAACCGCTTTATTATAAGGATATACCTCGCAGTACACGTGATTTTCTCTGACGCGGCGCGCGATTAACTGATTATACTGGCCGCCGAAGTCAACGACGATAATAAGCTCTTTCGTATCCATCAATAGCCCTGCCTCTCCCACAGTATGATTATCTTCAATACGGTTCAACCGTTTTCATATTATACCACAAAAAGGCAATCCGACGGGATTGCCTTTTACAGGTTACTCAGGTTGTGCTCTTCATTTCTTCATCGTATTCTCTGTAGAGCTCGTCGAGAATAGAGCGGCGCGTTACAAGCCCGACACACCGTTTGTTATCGACAATAGGAATGACCTTCAAGTGTTCAGCCACCATGACGCCGGCCAGTTGTTCCACATCCGCGTCGGGTGCGGCAATGATAACGTCCTTTGTCATCAGGTCTTTACTGCTACAGGCCATGAGTTTTTTAAAGCTCTTGTCGTATTCACTGATGCCGTTGTAATAAATGCTGGCGCCGAGAAGATTGACGTAGTGGGGAACATGCGGTTTGATCTTTTTATACAGCAAATCCGCATCCGTTACGATACCCGCCAACGTACTGTCGTCATTGACGATGGGAATCGACGTGATTTTGTTTTTAACAAACATCTGCACCAAATCGAAAACCGCCGTATCCGGATGGGCCGTTACAAAGACCTTCTCCATAATGTCCGAAGCTGTTCGTTCACTCATAGTATTCACCTCTTTGCTACATCGATGAGATCGATTGTTATACCTGTATTATACTATATTTCCCCGAAAGTGGGAAAATCCTTCTTTTGAAACTATAAATGATACGGCTCGTGCCGCTGGATTTTAACCGCCCTGTACAGCTGCTCCAAAAGCACCATGCGTATCATTTGGTGCGTCAGGGTAATGCGGCCGAAGGAAATGCATGTATCCGCCCGTTTGCGCACCGCTTCGGAGAGGCCGAAAGGCCCGCCGATAATAAAGGAGAATTCGCTGTACCCGCGCAAAGACAAGGCGGCCAAGGTCTCGGCCAGCTCTTCCGACGAAACAAGGTCGCCTGCCACATCGAGGACAAAAAGATACGATCCTTCGCGGACATATTTTAAAAGACGGGTTCCTTCTTTTTCCAATACCTGACTCTTTTGCGCGGCCGACGGGTTTTCCGGCATCCGTTCTTCAGCCGTTTCCGTTATTTTCACTTGCCCGTAAGGAGTCAGGCGTTTGAGAAACTCGCTTATGCCTGCGGCTAAATAGGGCTCTTTGATTTTTCCGCTGCCGATAATATGGTATTTCATCAGTTATTGTCGTTTCCCATTTGCGGCGACAACTCCTGCAGCATGATCTTCGCCGTATGTTCATCGCCGTCACGAAGGTAGGTGACCGTAACCGTATCACCGACGCGATAGGACTCAACGATTTTTTGCAGGGCCATGTAATCATTGACCGGCTTATCATCTATTTTTGTGATAATATCGCCGTGCCGGATTCCCGACCCGTCGAGCGGCCCGCCGACGACGAGTTTATACACATAAATGCCTTTGACATCAAAGTTCATGCCGAAGCGGGCGGCCATCCTCTTATCGAGGCCGTAGAGGCCGAGGTACGGGCGGATAACGCGGCCGTTTTTAATGAGCTCCGCCAGGATGGGACGGGCCGTATTGACAGGAATGGCAAATCCCAGGCCTTCAACACCTTCTTTGGAAATCTTGGCGCTGTTAATGCCGATGACCTCGCCGTCCGCGTCAACGAGAGCCCCGCCGGAATTACCCGGATTGATAGCCGCATCGGTTTGAATAAGCTCCATCGACTGGCCTTCACCGGCAATGGTTCTGTTTAAAGAGCTGATGACGCCGGCCGTAACGGTACCCTGAAACTCAAGCCCCAGGGGATTGCCGATGGCAATAGCCGGTTCACCGACCTGCAAGGTATCGCTGTCTCCCAAAGGCGCTGCAGTCAGATTATCCAGATCGATTTTGACGACGGCCAGGTCGGTCCGCGCATCCGTTCCGACAACCGTCCCGTCCGTCGTCCTTCCGTCCGCCAGGGAAACGATAACCGTTTTATTGGTCCCGACGACATGGTTGTTCGTCGCTATATATCCGTCTTTATCGAAAATAATCCCCGAACCTATGCCTTCACCGACAAGAACCTGACGGTTAAAAATATCGCGGTCATAGACTTTCGTCGTAATGCCGACGACAGCGGGGCTGACCTTTTTAACCGCCTGCACGACAGCCGTATTGCGCGCATCCGATAACGTCTCCGCCTTGCCGTCCGCCGTTTGCACTTGTACGGGCACCTTGTCATTCCTGCTCACCATATCATGGTAGAAATATCCGCCGAATCCTGCGGCACCGATTAAAATCACGGCCGCAACCGCGGCCGCTGCATGTTTATGAGACATTATTCTCCCCCTTTTCATCAAAGCGAACGGCACTGCGGCGGCAAGCCAAACGAACGAGTACATCCCGCCCCAGGCTTTTACCGCTCCGTCCGAACACATCCTTCACGGTCTTTATAACCTGTGCAGGCGCGTTATTCTTCTCGCTGCGATGCGACAGAAAAACTTTCATCATTTTCTTTTGCGGCAAACGGGCCAGCAGTTCAGCCGAAGCCCTGTTGGACAAGTGGCCGTAGCTGCCGAGAATACGCTGCTGCAGGTGATGGGGATAAGGCCCCTTGCGCACCATCTCTTCATCATGGTTGGCCTCAAGAATGAGAATATCCGCATGGGCCGCCGCTGCCGCTACAGTCGGCGTGACCCGTCCCAAATCGGTTGCATAGGTAATCTTCTTGTCCCCGTAATAGACGGCATACCCTACGGGCCGGGCCGCATCATGCGGGATGTCAAAAGGGACGACGCAGACGTCGCCGATACCAACCCGTTTTGTAAGCGGCACAAAACGGCCGGCACCGTTGGCCGCCGTCTTGCCCATGGCCCGCCACGTTTCTTCGGTTGTATAGACCGGCATACGCGTATGTTTAAAAAAGATCGGCAGCCCCCGGACATGATCCGTATGTTCATGCGTCAAAAAAACGGCATCTATATCCTCCGGCGCACACTGCCGCCCGGCCAGTTCCTGTACCATACGGCTATAGCTGATGCCGGCGTCGATGAGGACCTTGGTCCTGCCGCAGCGGATAAAAGTTGCATTACCCCCGCTGCCGCTGGCAAGGACACTGACCGAACAAGTACCGCAGCACTCATCCGTCCGCCCCTCATCTTCCGCAATGTCAGGGAATATGGGAGATATATCCCCGGGTATTTTCTGCCGCCGCGCAGCCTGCACGGACAGGGCATACATTTCAAGAAAATTTTCAGATTTGTTCACCGGCTTCTCCTTCGACGATGGCTATGCCCGCACTGGCCCCGATACGATCCGCTCCGGCCGCAATCATTTGCCGGGCCGTCTTATAATCACGAATACCGCCGGACGCCTTGATGCAGGCACGCAGCCCGATAACCCGCTTCATGAGTTTGATGTCGTCCGTCGTCGCCCCGCCCGGGCCGAAGCCCGTTGAAGTCTTCACAAAACGGGCCCCGGCCTTAACGGCGGCACGGCAGGCTTCTTCTTTCTCCACATCCGTAAGCAGTCCGGTTTCCAGAATGGCCTTAACAATCCGCCCGTCCGCAGCACGGACGACACCGCTTATATCGTCCTGAACATAATCCCAGTTTTCCGCCTTTGCCTGTCCCACATTGATGACCATGTCTATCTCATCGGCGCCGTTAGCGACAACAAAGGCCGTTTCAGCCGCTTTGACGCAAGAGGCGGCGGCACCGAGCGGAAAGCCGACAACCGACGCAATGCGTACATAAGTACCTGACAGTTCCCGTCTGGCCAACGGCACGTACGACGAATTAACGCAAACGGAAGCGAACCTGTACCTTTTTGCCTCATCGCAGAGCCTGACAATATCAGCCGGTGTCGCGTCGGGTTTCAGGTTCGTGTGATCGATATAAGATTCAATGGTCATACTGTTTCCCCTTTAAACTATAATAAATCCTCAATTACGCTGATATTATACCACATATAGATAAAATCGGTATGGCTTACATACAAATTATGCATGCCGCACCGTGTTTTTCTTACTTGTGCGAAACGATTGCAGCACCCCTCTTCCGCCGGACCTTAGCCCGTACCCTCCGGTTCCTTGATAAGGAAAGTGAAGACCGCTCCCGCAGCCGCACAAATCCAGAGGATCTGAAGAGCCGTCGGGATCCCCCAAATATCGGCGGCCCAGCCGACAAAAGGCGTGAGAATACCCCCGACAGTAACACTCAGGCCGAGGGTAATGCCCGATGCGAACCCGACGTTCTTGCCGAGAAAGGTCTGCCCCAGGACAACAATCGCGCTATAAGGCGTAAAAAGGCCGAACCCGACCGGCAACAACAGGAGTGTCGATAAAAAAACATGGCTGCTGTTGGCGAAAAAAAACATGGCCGGCACCATGATGAGAAAGGCCAGACGCATAACTTTTACGAAGCCGATATGATCCGAAAGCAGTCCGCCCGCATACGTTCCGATTACACCGATGCCGAAAAGAAGGGCCAGCGCAAAACTTCCTTGCGTTGCCGATGTGCCGAGAACGGAAATCCAATACAGGGGGATAAAGGAATTACAGAGGGCAAACCCGATGGATCTGGCAAAAATAACGACCGTCAGCTTGCCGAATGAATGCCAGTCATTTTTCCTCGTTTCGGTAATATGGGCGCGAATCTCCGCGCGTACATTCGCCGCTATTTTTTTCAATACACAGGGGATGCGGGTATAAAGAAGTGCGGCAATGAGCAGATTGACGATACCGAAGACGACGAGGCCGTGAATATCAAAAGCGTACGCGCAAAGTCCCGCCACGACAGGACCGGCGGCGAAACCCCCGTTGCCGCCGACCGAAAAGGTCCCTAAGGCCTTCCCCTTCTGTTCTCCCGCAATCTGATTCACCATCCGTGCCCCTTCGGGGTGATAAATGGACGAGCCGAGACCGCTGAGCATGGCGCAGAGGAAAATAAGCCAATAGTCCGTTGTAAAGGCAAGCATGCTGAAAGATATGCCGCTCAGGACCGGCCCGAAGGGTACGAACCAGGGCTTGGAAACCTTGTCGGAATAATAACCGAAAACAGGTTGTACAACCGATGCGAGAAGGACATTTCCCAGGAGCAATGCCGTCGCATCACGATAAGATAAATGGCAAACAGAGATAAAATAAGGCAACAATGCGGGTATGCCGCCCTGTACCCAATCTACGGAAAAGTGACCCAACGAAAAAAGGTATACATGGGGATCCATTCGTTTCACTGCAACTGACTCCTTTACGGCGTTTTATTCACTGTTGCATCTATTATACGCCTCAACGTGTCCGGAAGGAACAGAAAGTTTTACGGTAAAAACATAATTATTATCAAAACTATATTGTTTTGTCATCGCTCCGTTTTTCCATGCTAATATGTACTAAAAGGAGGTGCCCATTATGGATAGTATTTGTGCTTGCCTCGGCGGCAAATGGGTCAATTTAACCGCATCAAATTCGGACATCGAAAACAGCAACGCCATGTCCTGGTGGATCGAAAACTTTACGAAAAACAAAACTCTGCCGGACAGGTACGTGGGCATCTTCCATGAAGGCAAACTGTATTATGTCCATTCTTCTTCCATACAGCTTATGGATGATTTTGAATAGGATCGGGCAAATAAAAACGGCCCCGTCTGTGGAAAATATCTGAAACGCCGTAAAGTCTTTCAAAAAGACTTTGACGAAATCAAAATCTGTGCTATACTTTAAGTAGTGAAAAGCTTTCAGCACGTTTCGTGTGTTGGGCACCGGCCCCGCTACTTTCGGTAGTGGGGCTTTTTATTATCCGTGGAGGACTTTATGCAGTTTGACAAGCCTTTTTTTTCATACTCACAACAGATTAACCTCCTCCAATCACGCGGGTTAATCATAAAAAACTATGAGTTTGCAGAATATGCCCTCAGTACCCTTTCTTATTACGATTTAATCAACCGTTATAAACGATACTTCATGGTGGATGCGCATCACTTCATAGACGATGTATCCATTGAATATCTTTATAATTTCGCACTTTTCGACAGGGATATTCAATTTTTTATTATGAAGTACAGTGTTTTAGTCGAAGCCATATTTAAAACAAAATTCAGCTATACACTGGCTGAGCACTGCGGCGTTGACATAAAAGATTATTTGAAAAAATATTACTACAAGCCGACCAACAGCGCGAATATTTCATTTGCCGACGTAAAATATCGTATTACCCGCTGGATCAATTCCAATGCCATAAAGAACCCGACGCGGTATTACAAACGGCACCACAATCATATTCCGCCGTGGATACTCTTCAAAAATATCTCTCTGGGGAATGTGATAAATCTATACGACCTGTTACACAGCGATCTCAAATATAAATTTGTAAGCAGGCTGATACAGAACAGTCTTCCCATGGATCAGCAGGTCGATTTGGTTTTACGTATGATGAATACCGTTCGGACTTTCCGTAATTGCGTCGCCCATAATTTAAACTTCACCGAACTGCGGACGGAGCCCTTATATTGCCCGTCTCCAAAGGTTTTATCGACTTTACTGGGCAGCCCTTTGTTAGTCTCAAAAAACAAAAGAGTACCGGCGGAAGACAAAAAAGCACTGCTCGGCGTCTACGGCGCTATGCTTTCCATGATTGTACTGCTTGACTCGGCACATCTGAAAGCCACATTTGCACAGGACTTTCTGCTGCTTTTAAAAAAAGAATCTATCCGAAATCAAATGTATGAAGATTATGCCAAAATCACAGAGATGCCGGCGGATATAAAAAACAGATTCACGCAATTTTATAATGAGTTAATGTATGTAAAGACGTAGAAAACACTTAATAACCGAAGGACAGCGGAACCAAACAAAAAGAGACTGCAAATGCAGTCTCTTTCTTACGTTATGGCGGAGAGTCAGGGATTTGAACCCTGGGTACGGAGTTCACCGCACACATGATTTCCAATCATGCTCCTTAAGCCACTCGGACAACTCTCCCTGTACTCCACATCATTCTGTTATGCCCCGGGACGGCATATAATGTGAATATGGTCGGGGCGACAGGATTCGAACCTGCGGCCTCTTAGTCCCGAACCAAGCGCGCTACCAAACTGCGCCACGCCCCGTTACCTGACTTATATATAGTATCAACTTTCCCATACCTTGTCAAGCAACGGCAGGCACCGCCGCAGGCGTTTATACGCCCTTTGTATCCGGCTTTGCCGCTATATGATTCCATGCGAAACCGCCGAGAGCGGTCACGGCCGTTAAGGCGATTTTTACGTACAAGCCCGTTTCCCGGGCAAGCCCCAGGTATTCATCGGCCGCAACCATCGAACCGGCCGCCCAGCCGAGAATGAGCCCGCCTAAATAGATGAGTACGGGGAATTTATGCATCACCTTGATAACGACGGCACTGCCGAAAATAATGATCGGCACGGAAATAATCATGCCGAAGACCAGAAGCCCCATGTGGCCGCCTGTCGCACCGACGATGCCGAGAACATTATCAAGACTCATGAGGGCATCGGCCGCAATAATAGTTCTGACAGCTCCCGCCATTGATTTTTTGGCGTCAACATGCACCGTTTCTTCCGTTTCCTGTTTGCCGATCAGCTTCATGCCGATAAAGACGAGAAGTACGCCACCTACGGTATGCAGGTAAGGTATCTGCAAAAGCCAGACGACAGCCGCCGCCATGATGAAGCGCAGTATAATGGCCCCTGCCGTACCGTAAATAATTGCTCTTTTCTGCATGTCATGGGGCAGGCTTTTACAGGCCATGCCGATGACAATAGAATTATCACCGCCCAAGGCTAAATCCAAAAGAACGACCTGGGCAACAACCCAGATATTATGTATAAGTTCAACTTCCACTGTGTCGCTTCCTCTCTTTCGAAGTGTAGCTAATTATACCACAGCAATGAAAACAGAGGAACCGTACAGGTTCCTCTGTCCTGGCGCCGATCGGCATTATTTCACGATAACCGATACGCCGTCGGGGATAACCGTGACTTTCGGATCGTTAACGCCTTTTTCAGCCAAATAGTCTTTAGCTAATTTAAACGCTTCATCAATATTCTCAGCATATGTCAGGTGCATAGCCTCAACCATTTCACGCGGCGCCTGCGTAACCAGTATAATATGGAAATGCAGAAGGAGGCGCAGGAGAATCTGCGATTCCCACTGATCGAAAATCGTTTCATTACGATCGCGGGCGAGGATTTCATCCATCGCTTTCTGTAAATCCGCCGCATTTTTCAGCGTATTGAAAAAATCTTCGCCGCCATGTCCGTCATTGCAGGCCGTGCAGTCGATAATGACGCCGCCTTCCTTACAGGTTGCTTCAGCCGCCGTCATGCCCTTAACGGACTGATAAATATTCTGGTCAAGAGGATACCCGCCGTTCGTCGTCACGACGATATCCGCCGGCACAGGCTTAACGCCTGCCAAGGACATTTCAAATTCGACACCTTTACAGTGAGCTTCTTCACTGTCGCCCGCAAAAGCGGCAATAACCTTCTTTTCCGCATCAATAACAACATTGCAAATAAAAGCTAATTTAGCGACTTTCGCCGCATAGAGCATATCGCGGTGAATGGGGTTCCCTTCGAGGATGCCCGTACGCGCGTAAGGACTGTCAATGAATTCGGAACAATGGTTGGCAAGCACCGTTATCTTGCTGGCAACACCGGGTAAAACGGATTTTCTGCCGCCGGACATGCCCGCAAAGAAATGCGGTTCAATAAATCCTTCCGCTACGAGAAGATCCGTATTAACGGCCCACTTGTTGAGAAGACATTCGCCGCCGGACGGCAACGTGCCGATACTGACCATATCTTCATCAATACGGCTCTGATGGATGACGATGTGTTCCCTATCGGCAATTTCGGCACCGTATTTATCGACTAATTCTTCATGTGTTGTCGGCCGATGCATACCGGTAGCTACAAGAATAGTAATTTCAATATCCGGATTGCCCCGGCGGAGCTCCGCCAGGAGCTGCGGCATGATAACATGGCTCGGGACGGGACGGGTGTGGTCACTGGAGATAATCGTACACGTCCGCTTCCCCTTAGCCAGTTCACTCAATCGGGGAGCGCCGACGGGATTAGCCAGAGCATCGGCGACGAGTTCCGCCTCCGACTTAGGCGCCTTATATTCATGGGCTCTCGAAAGAAGCACGCCTGCCACCTGTTCATCAGGCAGTTCAAACGTGATTTTCTCTTTAGCAAACGGTACTTCAAATTTTTTCACGAACAACACATCCTTTCCGGTTTATAAGACAAGGGTATCATTAAACAACTGATAAAACGGGGCAGGGACAAGGCTTCATGCCCTTCCCTGCCCCTTCAGCGTATGCGGCGACATTATTGTACGGGAATTTCGTCGTTTACGTCGACTACTTTGCCCGGGTTCATAATATTTTTCGGATCGAGCGCTTTCTTAACGGAACGCATGAGTTCCATTTCCACAGGATCCATGTATTCTTTCATCAATTGGGCACGTTTGAAACCGATGCCGTGCTCACCGGAGAGACGGCCGCCCAGGCTGTACACGAGGGCATAGATTTCTTTCTGAATTTTCGGAAGCATTTCTTCCCATTCTTCCTGTGTGCGATCATCTTTCAGGATGTCGATATGTACGTTACCGTCACCGCAGTGTCCGGCACAGTGCATAGCAACATCGTATTTTTCAGCTAAACGTGAAATTTGCTGTACGGCGCCCGGAATTTCCGTCATCGGCACGACAATATCTTCCATGGAGAATACGAGGCTCCTCTGGCGATCCGCTTCAAGATACGCTTTGCGGGATTTCCAAATCTTGTCCTTATCCGCTACCAAGACGTCGAGCGCGCCGTTTTCACGGGCCAGTTCGTCAATTATCATACACTGGTCGTCCAATACGTCTTCACTGTCACCGGCAATCTGAATGATAATATAGTTGCCCACATCGGAATGCTGCAGCTTTTCGTTAAGGAATACTTCAACCTGTTTGATGGAGGCGTTATCCATAAATTCCACGCAAACCGGAGTAATACCGGCATTCATAACCTTCGGCGTCAGGGCAATGGCAGCATCAAGATTATCGAATACGGCCAGCAGATCCATTTCGTACTTCGGCAAAGCGACCAGCTTCAAGTAAATCTTTGTGATAATGCCGAGAGTACCTTCGGACCCGATATAGAGATGCATCAGCATATAGCCTGTAGCGTTTTTACGGAATTTGCCGCCGAGCTGAACCACTTCGCCGGACGGCGTAACAACTTCGATACCCATAACCTGATCACGGGTTACGCCGTATTTGACGGCACGGTTGCCGCCGGCATTAGTCGCGACGTTACCGCCGATGAAACAGGAGTCCCCGCTACAGGGATCGCCTGCGTAAAAGAGACCTTCTTTATTAACGGCGTCCTGAAGAGCTGCCGTTGTAATACCCGGTTCGGCAACGACCACCATGTTGGCTTTATCAATTTCAACAATTTTATTCATCCGTTCAATAGAGATGATAACACCGCCGAAAATAGCTACGGCGCCGGCTGCAAGACCGGTACCGGCCGCACGGGGAACCATGACGATGTCGTTATCATAACAGAGTTTAACGACTTTGGAAACTTCTTCGGTGGTCGCCGGAAGGACAACTACCTGTGCCTCTTTCATATAATGAGGGTCCGTTACTTCATCATGACTGTACGGGTCAAGTTTATCCTTATCCGTATAGACATACTTTTCACCCACGATTTTCTTTAATTCTTCAATAATCTCAGCTGTGACTAAACCTTTTGACATGCTTAATACCTCCAATAGGATTGTATAAAAGTATCCCTCTCCGAGCTAACGCGGAGACATAAAGCTGTATAAAAGCTTTTATTGATACACGTTAAAGCAGCGGACACAAAACGCCTCCTTGTTCAATAAGCCGCTGTCCGCCACATATATTATAGTGTTTTAGTTCTGCTTCGTAAATCTACTATCTACTTTAGATATATATCAATTTTGCCGTTTGGAACGTCTGTTTATTCATCGAAAGTATATCATAGTTAATTTCTTTAAATACAGGATCTCCGTCATACCTTATTTTTCACGGCTCATACGATGATTCTTTTCAGCCGCCGTTATGACTGCCTCCATAACGGCGGTGCGAAAGCCGTTGTTTTCCAATGTCCGAACCGCCTCAATAGTCGTACCGCCGGGAGAGCATACGGCATCTTTCAATTTACCCGGATGGAGGCCCGTTTCCAAAACCATCTTCGCCGCCCCCATGACCGTCTGCGCCGCAAAAGTATACGCTTCGGCGCGTGCCAGTCCCGCCCGGACGGCCCCGTCCGCCAGCGCTTCAATAAACATATAGGTATAAGCCGGACTGCTGCCGCTGACACCGACAACGGCATCGATAAGATGTTCCTCCACAATTTCAGCCCGGCCGAAAGAACGGAAAATTTCTATAATGTCATCCGTTTCTTCAGGCCTTACTTCGTTGTTCGGCGTGAGCGAGGTCATGCCTGCACCGACTATAACCGGCGTATTCGGCATAGCGCGTACAATCTTCGTTTTTGCAGGCAAATAAAACGCCATAGTTTTCATATCGACACCGGCCGCAACGGAAAGCAGGATACTTCCCTCTTTGAATACAGGGGCGATTGCCGTCAATACGGAAGGTACCGTATTCGGTTTGACCGCCAGGATAAATACGTCCGCCTCTGCCGCCATCGCCGTTACTTCAGCGGCAACGGAAGTAACCGGACCGAACTCGTTTGCCGCCTTTATCGCTTTTTCATTATGAATATTATAAAGAAGAAGGCCGCCTTTACCCAGTAGCCCCGACGCGGCAATACCTTTTCCGATCGCATACCCCATATTACCGATACCGCAAATACCTATTTTTTGAAACATGCTTTCCACCCTTTCATTAAAAGAGCATAACGGAGATGACTTCCGCTATGCTCGGAAAGATTTTTACTGCGTAATACCCGTTTTATCCAAAGCCGCCTTAATCTTCGCCGCCAGTCCTTGTATTTTCTTTTTCGACACGGAGCAGACAGCAAGGCGTATCCCTTTATCAAGCGGCACAAGGAAGATATGTTCTTTTTCCAGATCATCCGCTACCGCCTGCGCCCCCGTCAGGGGAATCGTTATAAAGAAACCCGACATGTACGGCAAATATGTAAGACCGCAGGCATCCGCTTCCTTCATAAAGAGTTCGGCCCGTTCTTTTATGAGAGTAAAATATTCAGCCCGTTCCGCGTCAAGTTCATTGACTTTTTCGGGATCACTACAAATACGAACCATCGCTTTCATTGCCGCACCGTTCGCGTTGGACCAGGTGGCACGGCTGGAATACCGGTTAATCGCAACAAATTCATCAGCAACTTCCTTATTTGCCGTAACGCCGATCATGGCCCCTATACGCTGCCCGTACATCGTAAAACCTTTGCTGAGCGTATAAGCAATGACGACAAGAATATTATCCGGTAAATTGCCGAATTTCTTAAAGAACCGGCGACATGCCTGTTTTTCGCCGCTGTAATCAAGATAAGCCACATCGGGAACGAGGATAATATTCTTATCTTTCCCGGCAACACTCTCTTTCAGAAAGGCGAGGACATTATCCCAGTCTTCATCGGAAAGGGCGAAGCCCGTCGGATTATTGGCGGGAGAATTCATGATAATGACTGTATTCAACTGCTTGCTTACAAGATCCCTTACGTGGGCCCGGAAATCTCTGAAATTAAAAGCCCCTTTATCGTCAAGAAGAAGAAATTCACGCAATGTACGGCCGTTATCCGTACACATGGAACCGTATGCATCCCAATGCCAATCACTGGTCAGGATTTCATCGCCTCTTTCCGAATAGTTGTGAATGACATGATGAAGCGCGCCGGAACCGCCGAATGTGGCGCAAGCCCGCACATAGCCTTCCGGTTTGGATTCGCCGAAACACTGATCAATAACGGCGGACAAATAGTCATCATAGCCCTGAATAGGCGCATAGGCAATAATTTCGCGCGTTGTCAGGGCGTTAAAGGCTTTTTGTACAACATCAAGCATAACGAGATTGCCGTCTTCATCCAAAATGGATCCGACAGTACCGTTAATAACCTTATCTGCACCCAATTTTTCGGCCAATGCGGTGGCACGGTTGTTGGCACCGAAAATTTTGTCTTCCGAAAATTTGCCTCTTGCCTGCGGAGCCGCAACACTCTTCATCATGGATCCAATCCCCCTTATCTGTTTATACATTTATTTATACCATACAACAGCAGGCCTTTACAACACACGAGGCCGTATATGACTCTATACACGCGGCATCATAAAAAACAAACGCTTGTATGAGACAAAAAATAACCTCCCGTATATCGAGAGGTTACAGACACATAATCATTGCGTAATACCGCACGCGTCGACAGATTTTTTAATTTCCGCGGCCAATCCTCTGAGTTTATTTTTAGGCAGAGAACAAACGGCAAGACGGATCCCTTTGCCCAACGGAACGAGAAAAATATGTTTCCTTTCCAGGTCATCGACAACTTGCTGCGGCGCTGAGACGGGGAGCGTCATAAAGAACCCCGATAAGTAGGGAAGATATGTAAGACCGCAGGCATCGGCTTCTTTCATAAAAAGCTCGGCCCTCTCCTGAATAAGCGCATAATACTGCGAGCGTTCAGCATCCAGTTTTTTAATTCGCGCGGAATCCCCGCAAATATGGACCATCGCCTTCATAGCGGCGCTGTTTGAATTGGACCACGTAGCCCGGTTGGTATATTGATTAACGGCAACAAATTCATCAATTACGTCTTTATCGCTGCTGATACCAATCATAGCCCCCATGCGTTGGCCGTACATCGTAAACCCCTTGCTGAGCGTATAGGCGACAATGACAAAAATATTGGAAGGCAGGTTGCCGAATTTCTTAAAGAACCGGCGGCATTCTTCCTTTTCGCCGCTGTAATCAAGATAGGCCACATCGGGGACGAGGATAATATTCTTATCCTGCCCGGCCGTAACTTCCTGCAGGAAAGCAAGCACGTTATCCCAATCTTCCGGGGAAAGCGCAAAGCCCGTCGGATTATTAGCCGGAGAATTTAAGAGTATAACCGTGTTGTACTGTACTGCCGCCGTTTCAGAAACTTTCGTCTTAAAGTCGGAAAAATTAAACGCGCCGGTTTTATCAAAAAGTTCAAATTCGCGGATCTTACGACCGTTATCCTTACATATAGAATCATAGTTTCCCCAGTGCCAATCACTTGTCAAAACCGTATCACCCGGTTCGGAGTAGTTGTGAACGACATGATGAATAACACCGGAACCGCCCGACGTGGCACAAGCTCTAATATAACCGTCCGGACGGGATTGACTGAAACATTGAGCGATAACATCGTCCAAATAATCACCGTATCCCTGAATAGGAGCATAGGCAATCATTTCACGAACGGACAAGGAAGCAAACGCCTCTTTCACGACATTAAGCATAACCAGCCGGCCGTCTTCATCCATAATCGCTCCGACGGTGCCGTTAATGACAGCCTCCGGCCCGAGCCGGTCAATCAGTTTATTAGCACGCTGATTTGCACCTAAAATCTTATCGACGGAAAATTTTCCTCTTGCCTGAGGAGCGGCAACGCTCGCAACCATAAATCACACCCCCTATGTTTGTCTTTAGTTATATCATACAATCGAAGCATATACAATAAAAAAAGGATTGTATACACATATACACACATAGGAGAATAATACTGTCGTCTCATTACAAAAGCCTCCGCACAAAATGTACGGAGGCTTCTTTGGTGACCCGGTAGGGATTCGAACCCTAGACCTACTGATTCGTAGTCAGTCACTCTATCCAGCTGAGCTACCGAGTCATGACGAGGAGTATAGTCGCAATGGAACTTCTACCCCTCCGTTTTTGGCAGGGGCAGAAGGAATCGAACCCTCAACCAACGGTTTTGGAGACCGCTACTCTACCAGTTGAGCTATACCCCTATGAACGAAAAGCCAAGAAATCGATCTTGGCTTTTCATAAAAATCAGCGGCTACCTATCCTCCCGGGGGGTCTCCCCCCAAGTACGTTCGGCGTTTGCAGGCTTAACGGCTGTG
>ERZ773063.61-NODE-61-length-74797-cov-11.368936_pt1 | contig 74797 bp, 96 predicted proteins | sample MGYA00580625_ERZ773063 | MGnify/ENA primary metagenome ERZ773063 (study PRJEB29015, sample SAMEA2738022) | human oral metagenome | biome: human oral; feature: human-associated habitat; material: dental | place: China | collected 2042 ... | reverse complement strand
ATTATCTTATCTTTAATGGGGATGGGAATCCAAACGGAGATAAAGCACAAACGACGTTTAGACCCTATGATCTGATAACGGTAGATGAACTCTCTGCGATTCTCACCAGACTTGTAAAGAATCACACTATGGAAGAGCCAGCAGAAGATCGAGCAAGAAATTATAGGAATTATATTAGTTCTATCGCCTCAAACTCAGCTTTAAAGAATGATATTAGATGAACAGTTGCTGAGGTATTGTATGATTTGTATAGAAATAATAGCTATGACCTCAAAGAAGTAGGCTATGTGATTAAAGACTAAATGAAGTGTATAAAAGAAAAGGGAAACGAAATCAGACTTTTTTCCCTTTTTTTGTAAAGGTAAAAGTCCCCAGTAAAAAACTAGGGACTTTTGGTTAATGGTTAGTAATAATTGACTAGTAGATAGCGACCTTTTGGGTTGCTTGGTCGCCTATCCTTACAACGTAGATACCCTGTTGTAAAGATACTGCATTGTCGCCATTCATCTTTTGATAACGAATTCGTTGCCCGCTTATGGTATACACTGAAACTTGTTCAGGTTTTACCAGTCTGATATAGAGTATGTTACCAGCGCTCCATACACGGGGTTCTTCTGGATAGAGCTCATTGCCCACCGTCGATTGAATATCAATCTTGCAGCTGGCAGAAACTCCGCTTCCATCAAGTGCTTTGACTGTGATCGTAACTTCTCCTTTTTTGAGGATTGTTACATGACCGTTTACAACCGTAGCAATCGTAGGATCACTTGATTTCCATACTATATCCTTGGAGGCTGCATCAATTGGGAGAACATCAACCGTGAGGTGATAGAACGCTTTTTCCTTCAGAACAACTGATGTGTCGCTAAGGATGAGCTTTGCTACTTTTTTTTGTGACTTAGGATTGAGTGCAGCTTGGTAAACCTTTACTGTTTGGCTCAAAGAACCAGAGGTAACGGTCACTTTCGCTTCTCTTGCCACTCCTGTCGTGTTCTCTTCGATTCTGAATGTTACCGTACGGTTTCCTCTCCCTGAGCTTGGTGTTGCAGAAATCCAGTCAGGAGTCCTGATATGCCAATCTCCAGTTGCGCTTACCTCGACCTCTTCCATTTCTCTGTTTCCGTTGCTTCTGATTACCTCTATGCTCAGACTGAGTGTTGAAGGCGTCGGCGGGGTCGGTGGTGTCGGAGGAGTCGGCGGGGTCGGTGGTGTCGGAGGAGTCGGTGGTGTCGGAGGAGTTCCTGTCCCATTCTGCGTGATCGTTACCGTTCTGGTCAAAGAACCAGCAGTAAAGGTCAGCGTGACTGTTCTCGGAGTAGCTCCAGTGTTCTGAGCAAGTGTAACATTTACAGTTCCATTGTTCGTTCCACTAGAAGTAGAGAGTGTTACCCAAGATGGTAGACCGCTCGTTGTTATGCTCCAACTTGTATTGGAAACAACGTTTACTCCAGCAATTCCTCCTGCAGCAGCTACGTTAGTCGTAGATGCGAGAGTTGCAGAAAGCGTTGAAGCAGCTCCATCCTGCGTGATCGTTACCGTTCTGGTCAAAGAACCAGCAGTAAAGGTCAGCGTGACTGTTCTCGGAGTAGCTCCAGTGTTCTGAGCAAGTGTAACATTTACAGTTCCATTGTTCGTTCCACTAGAAGTAGAGAGTGTTACCCAAGATGGTAGACCGCTCGTTGTTATGCTCCAACTTGTATTGGAAACAACGTTTACTCCAGCAATTCCTCCTGCAGCAGCTACGTTAGTCGTAGATGCGAGAGTTGCAGAAAGCGTCGGAGTCGGAGTAAGAGGAGTGATACTGAATGAGTATTGAGTTAATCCTGCTGATGTTCCATCTGTAAATGTGTTACCTGTCCCGTCATATTGCTTTACCGTAAAACTAGTTTTCCCAGTTGCTTGTAAATCTGATAGAGAGACCGATGATTGATCATTCAGACTAGATAATACTGATCCATTACTATACCATGTAATGCTTGGAAATCCGCCAGGGATTGTCACGACATCGTTCTTATTGGACTCAGTGATCACGATATTACTCGGGACGTCTGCTCCATTAAACTGAGGGACGCCATAGTAGTTTACGTCGAGATTGATTCTGAACTCTTTTTCAGATGCTCCTGTGCCAGTTTTGAATTTTATTTCAACAAATCCTACACTGGTGATTTGAGCTGTTGTGATGCTCGAACCTTCTACTGACTGAATATCAGGAATCCCACTAAAATCTATCGTTACGGTTGCTCCGTTTTTGATGCGGAGATTGTTCCATTTAGCGATACCTCCAGCGATTATGCGTGTTGCATCAAACTCTGTAGCACTTACCGTTCCTCCTGTTGAAGTTACGGTCTTGGTGTAGTTCGTACCGGCAATGATTTGCTGGCTGATCAAAAGGATGATACCTATCATCACGGTGATCAATTTTTTTCTCTTTGTTTTCATACTATTATCCTTTCTTTTTTTATCCTTTCTTGTATTTTTTTGATGAATTTCTTTTATTTTCTATTTGAAAGGATATGTTTTTTCTATAAAATGTCAAGATGAAAATCAGTCGTCTAAAAGATCATCTCTTGGGTATAGGCAAGAAGAATGTTCTTTATTTAGTTTTTCTAGGGAAAATGTTGTAAAAAGCTGAATAATGGTCAGGATTTTTCTGTTGTTTCAATCTTCACAGCTTGCTTTTTCTGGTTTTGGAGGATGTGAGCGAGGGGAGTCGCATTTGTGGTAAAAAAAGGTTTCTCCGTCAGGATTCTGATTTTTTAGCTTTTTTAGCAGTTTTTGTTCGTGGAGGATATGGAAAGAAGATGAAAAGTCCAAAAAAATTTGCAAACTTTGCTATTTTAGCTATACTTAGGGTGAAATCTTTGAGATGATTTTTACTTTCTATGCCAAAGATGATGAACACAATCTCTAAAAAAACGCTTTTAGCTGCTTTGCTTGTGGTCTCTGGAGGGATCGGAGCAGTGACGCTCGCTCAGGTCGATGTAAAATCCAATCTAACCAATGCTGTGCAGAATATTCAGAAGGTCTATTTCACCCCTAATGGCTTGCCTAGTGATGATGAAATCTTGGTAGAAGCGTATGATGGATTAGTGAAAATTAGTGGAAGGGTACTGCTCCAAAAAGACGGTGATGAAAACCTCCTTACTCCAGAAGCAGGGAAGACTTTTATTATTCAGGGAAAGAAGAATATTGTGTATGGTAAAGATGCTTTTTTGCTTGGTGGTAAGCTGAATAAAGCCTCAACTTGAAGTGTCGAAGCGTCTATTGTCTGAGGATATGATGGAGAAGTGCAGACGGGAGTTCAGTATGGAACGCTTGTGGGATGATCGTATAATAAATTGGGAAGTGGGGTGAGTTCTGCTGTTATTGGATGAGCAAGAAATGCGGTAATGGGCTCTCACTCTTTTATTGGATGAGGAACGCTTACTGAGATCAACGGAGATGGAAGCTTCGGTGCAGGAAAGAATGTGAAAGCTGCTGCTAGTGCTACAAATAGAGTTTTTCTTTGGAGTGATAATTATTCGTCTTGGTATCGTGTTGACGGGAATGAAATTTCGCTTAAACCAGTAAAAGAGGAGACCTTCCTTATTAGGAGTCTCAATGGGATCGGTATTGGGACGAATGATCCTCAACTCAAGCAAGGTGTAGATGTGAATGGACTCGTTCAGATCGGAGATCAAGTACTTGCCTGTGGAGGTGATGCTCAAGGAGCTATGAGGTATAGGAATGGATGCTTCTGTAACTGTAATGGTGCTACATGGGTAGCGATGAATCCTTCTGCGAAGTGTCTCAATGTGTGTAGGCAGTAGGGGTAGTTTCGTAAAGTAGCTTTATGAGTATAGCGGTGCTGCTTTGTGTCGCTGCGCGATTTGTTGTAAAGATCGTTATAGTAAATTTTTATCTGAATAGGAATGGATGCGCTCGTTTGCCTCGTCTTGAAGTGAAGTGCAGTTTCTGCTAGAGCAATATCCTTTCCCTCTGACCAAAGAGGTGGAATCATTCTGATTTTCTGCCTCTTTTTTGCAAAAAATGAGACAAGGCCCCTATGGAACGGCGAGGCTCTATAAAGCTTGTCTGCTCCAGGAGAGGTTTGCTTGCTCTGAGGCGGAGCTTCTCCAAGCTATGGAGGAGCACTACTTTGAGGGGCAGTATTTTTCTAGTTCCTATAGTGGAGCATGGCTCTTTTTTGCATTGGCAGAGAGGAAGCTTGGGGTCGATGTAGAGGTGATTAAGTCGAGGTCTGTTCTGTTTTTGGATGCTGTGGAAGCTGAGCTGAGGTGTCTTTTCTGAAAGGCTGATTGGAAGAGTTTTTATCTGCTCTGGACTGCAAAGGAGGCGATTCTCAAAAGGTGGGATGCGAGGTCACTCGATTTAATGGATCAGATTTCGTTTTTTGCTGTAGAAAAAAAGCCTCTTCAGCTCTGAGGAATGCATTTTGATCGAGAGCTGAAGTATGGCTTTGAGGGGCAAGTAGGGATGGTAAGGAGTGGAGAAAACTGATTGCTTGCATGGAGTTTTGCTGATTAGAGCGAACTCATTGTGAATCGTGCGTTGGTCGATTTGCTTTCTTTGATGAGTCGGGTTTTGTTCGGAGAAGTGAGTCTTATTGTTCCTTGGACGAGGTTACCGTTTGAGATGACGAAGCTTGTGGTTCAGACTTTAGTTTCTTTTTGCATATCAAAGAGGTCTCCGTATCGCACAAAGCTTTCTTCTCCGATGTCAAAGACAGTTATATTGGTCTTTTTGAGTTCATATCTGGTGCCGAGTAATTCGATAAATCCTGCTTGGAAAAACTGGTTTTTGAGGAGGTTGATATCAAAGGTCACGGCGTAGGTTCCTTCGTTATCTCCGCTAGCGAACTTTCCATCGCTGGTTTTTTTGGTAGAGATGAGCTCGTTTTTGAGCGATTCAGTATTGAGGTGGGAAGTGATTTTTTGTTTGATTTGGAAGCGGTAGAAGAAGAGTGCCGCTTCGTATCTGGTCAATGGAAGTTCAAAGCTGAGTGCGTCTTCGTTATTCAGGATTCAGAGCTCTTTTGCCTTGAGGAAGTAGTCTTTCCATCGAGGGTTTCCGTTTTCGTTGAGTCTTTTTCCCTCGGAAAGTCTGATAAGCATTGTGATGAATTCAGATTTTTTTAGTATGGTTTGTGGGCTAAAGTAGCCATTATTCCCCTGCATGATGCCGAGTTTACATGCTTCTTCGATACTTGATTTGAGCGAGCTATCTGCCTGATTGAGATCTCTGAATTTACATGGGAGTGCTCCTCCTGTGAGGGCGGAGATATTGAGTGCTTTTGCAAACTGGGTAAACATTTTGGCGGCCTGCTCCCTCGTTAGCTGTGCGAAGGGTTGGTAGGTCGAAATTTCCCTTGAGCTGGTCATTTTCTGATCATACATTCGAGTGATGGCTTCATTGACCTCGGGAGAATTGAGCACGCTGAGTGAGCTTGTGGTGCTTGAATTATTGCCGCTCATGAGTCCGAGGATATCATTGTTTTGGGTTTGTGAGGTTTGTGTGCCGGTTTGGAGCTGAGTGCCTGTTTGAGTTGTAGTAAGAAAGGCTTGAGGGTTAGTATCGATCGTTGAAAGCTGATTTTTTGCTGCTTGATGAAGCTGCTGATTGAGAATAATTGCCTTGAATCTATAGATAAGTAGTGCGATCTCTCCTCTTGTGACAGGTCTCTGGAGCTGCATTACTTGAGATTCTTGGGTGAGAGAGATTCCTTTTGCTTTGATAAAGTAGAGCGTCCATCGAGGATCAAAGCTTTCACTACTTGATTTGCCTTCTAGGATTCTAATGAGAACGGTTAGAGCTTCAGCCTTGGTAAGCGGAGTATGTGGGTGGAAAAGTCCTTTATTCCCTTTGAAGATGCTTACTTTACAGGTTGAGGTGATAAACGGAGCTAGCGTTGGATTGAAGAGTCCGCGGTCCTTGAAGTTGCATTCCTCAGTTTTTGTTTCCTGAGGGAAGCCTAAAATACTATAAGCCTGTCCGATGATTTTTGCAGCCTCTTCTCTAAGAAGCGGGTCTTCTGGTCTGTAGCCGCTTAGGGTATCATACTGTGTCAGTCCATTTTTGTGCATTCGGAATATCGCTTTTTCAAGTTCTGTTCCTCAAGTGAGTTCCATATCTAGAGGACTTGTTTTCGAGCTTGGCTGTGAAGAGGACGTTCATGATTGAGAGGTAGAGCCTGATAGATTTGCTGCTGATAGAGCTTGGCTATTGGTATTGATCGTTGTTCCGCCAGAAGAAAAGCTTTCACTAGAAAAAGTCTGATTTCCTGACTGGACGAGGATTTTTTTATTGATAGGATCGATGACGATTTTTTGATCGCTGGCGAGGGCTGGAAATGTGTTGAGCAAAGCCAACCCAAGAATGAGCATTCAGATTTTTGTTTTCATGATTGAAGATACGAAAGAGTAAAACTTCTCTGTCTAAAGGTATGAATACTGCCAAGATTTGCAAGAGAAAAATTGCTGATTCTCCTCGTGCATAGCTCTTGATCTTTGTGTTATGCTTGGAAATAGCTTTCTATCTTGGTAATAATCATTTGCACGTCTTGGTCGAGGTTGCCAGATCCTTGGATTTTGAAGCCAGCGGCGTTTTGGTGTCCTCAGCCGCCGAAAAATCTTGCAAGTTCTGAACAGTCTATCTCTCCTCTGCCTCTTAGTGATCCTTTGATGTAGATTCCGACTTTTTTGATGAGAGCTACGAGCTGGTTATTCCTGATGTCTTGCATGATATATAGCCCGTAGTCTGCTTCGTCATGGTCGATTCCGTATTGCTCAAGCTCGTGGTCTTCATAGTAAGAATAAACGAGGCGGAGCGTTTTTCCATCAGGGAGTCAGATTTTGATTTTTTGCATTCTCTGCAGTAAATGCTGCATAAACTGCACAGAGCGGTAGGTTTTATTGCGGAATATCTCATCAATGATGAGCTTTTTTTTGGCTCCGTGCCTGAGAAGATCCGCAGCGATAGTGAACGACTTTACAGACTGTTCTCCCTCGTCGTAGCGAAAGTTTCCGCTGTCTGTCGAAAGTCCCATATAGAAATGGGTTGCAACTTCCTCATCTAGTAAGGATGGTCGTCGGCTACTTGTGAGTTCGTAGAGCATACTACAGGTGCTGATTGCCTCTACATCGCGATAAATAAGGGTATTGGCTGGTTCTTTTTCCGGCTGGTGATGGTCGATGATGATTTTTGAGTAAGGATCGAAGTAGTCTTCGTGCCCAAAAGTAAAAAGTCAGATTCTCTGATATTGGTTAAAGTCCAGAAAAACAAGAAGATCATATTTCCCATAATCAAACTCATATTGAACCTTTCAGTTTAGCTCGAGAAAATCGAAGACACGACTTGGTTTGTGTGGCGTGAAATAGGAAACCGTTTTCCCTTGTTTTTCAAGGAGTTTACCCAAGCCTAGAATTGCTCCGAGGGCGTCTCCATCAATGTGTTCGTGTCCAAAAAGGGCGATTTTTTGTGCGTTTTCTAGTTTGAGTTTGATGGCTTCTTGCATCGTTTCTGATAGTTAAAGTAAAGGGAAAGGCAAGAATATCGGTTCACGATCTAATTGCAAGAGAAATGCTGGTTTTTTTCAGATTTTTTGGTTTTTATGAAGGATTTCCATCCTTCTCGATATCATTTTCGTATGGCTTTAACGATAGGTATATTGTTTTTCCCGTTCCAAAGTGCTTTGAAGCTTAGTCGTCAAGCGATTCCTCGGGAACTCCGTATGATGAAGATGATTTTTTGATAAAGATTCCCGTGTTTTTTGGCTCGGAGAAAGAGATTTCTTATTTTCTGCTCTGCAGCTTTGGGGGTGCCAATTCGGGCTTGTTCGAGGATGCTCTTTTCTCTCTCTTGGTGTCTGACTTTTAGATCTCTAAAGACGAGGATTGGGATTCCCTGCTCTCGAATGCTATAAATAAAGTCCAGATCTTCCGCAATCCGAGCGATTGTTTCATCGTAGAGGGTTTTTTGCATGAGTTCGGCTTTCCCAAAGATTCCATTTCCACTGAACATTTTGATCTCTCAGTATGCTTGTCCTGGCTTTAGAAAGTGGATCATAGGACGAGCTAGTCGATAATTATAGTCTGAGAAGCCTTGATTCTGGATTTTGTCCGTATTTCTCCGCATAAGCGTTGGTGTGATGATTACTTCTTTTTGATAGCGCTGAGTGTGGGTTTGATGTAGCTTGAGGGTGTGTTCAAGGTATTGTGGATCGATTTCATTATCATCATCAAAAAGCTGAATATAGCTGCCTTTTGCGTTTTTGATTCCGAAGTTTCTGACGTAGCTTGCCCCTCCTTCGTGGTCTTCATTGAAATCGCTATTGAGATGTGAAAAGATTCTGATTTTTTGGTCTTTTTCTTCAGGCTTTCGATCTTGATAAATTTCTTGCTGAAAGTGGTCCCACTCTGATGTAGTAAAAGACCTATCACAGACGATGAGAATTTCGAAGTCTTGAAATGTTTGATTTTTGAGGCAGGTGAGGAGGTTTTTTAGAGGGAAAGGGGTCGCTCTAGAAGGAATCACAACAGAAATATTTCGATTTTCGCTTGTTTTCTCCATCAAGAATCTTATTTTAACTAAAGTTTTGATTTACTTTTATCTAAATGTAAATGTTTTACAAGAAGAACTATTGACTTGCCTTTGGTGGTGTTTTCCTGCTTTTGAGTGGTTTTGTTTTTTCTCGGAATTGGGGGAGAGAAACGATGACTACGATTCAGACTTCTTCTGGAGCTTTTTCTTCAATAGCGGATTCAGGTTTTATTTCTTCTGGAGAAGTTCTGGAGATGACGGATGAAGTTTTGGAAGTTGCTGTCAGTGAACTTAAGTCTACACCTTTTTGGACGATGAAGGGGGTCGCTCATGATTTCTGAAATCTCTTGGGCTACAATCAGGCAGAGACTATTATGAGGCAGTATAACGCTTGGACCTGAGCTTTTGATCCAAAAGCTAGCTATGAGCATCTTGTTTCGCTGAAATTTCCGCTGAAATATCCGTATTTTAAAAAATATGTGTCTGAAAATCTTTCAGAACTTTTGGGACTTTTAAAGCTCAACCTTAGTCCTGAAGAGCTCAAAAATCCGAATATTCTCGTGGTTGCACAAACGCAGGAAGGGGTTGTCTTGGCGTATTATCAAGAGGGAAAGCTCAAGCTTTTGACGAGTGCCTCTCCTGGAACTCCAAAAACTAAGACGGTCCAGGGAAACTTTTTTCTCAAGCATGCAAATGTTGCCTATCGTTCTAGGACTTATGGTTCTCCTATGCCTTATGCAATGCGTATTAAGTGACCTTATTTTTTGCATCAAGCGGAAGTAGATGGGACTTTTCTTTCTCATGGCTGTATAAGGATTCCTGGGCTTTATCAGAAGTGGCTCTATGAGCATCTTCCCAATGAATCGGTGCAAAAGTCTTCTCATATTCCTGCGTCCCTGATTATTGTTCATGATCTGTATCATCCTACGCTTTTTCGCTATGATTAGGAAGGAAGTCTGAATTTGTTTCAACGAATGGATTTGTCCTTGATTTTCTTTGTTAAAACGCTATTTTTACTCTAGCTTTTAGCTTATTTTGAGAGATAATGTCGATATTTTTCCAAGTTTTGAGGTGAAGTTTCTATGTGATGACCGTGATTATGGGGTTTTTTTTGGTAAGAGGTAATATTATCTTTGGAGCTGAGCTCTTTAAAGTGCTAAAGGAGGTTTTGATGCCGGGGTATTTGGTGTTTTCTGGGATCATGATTGGGTATTTGATTGCTGTGATTTGGCAGGGAAAATTGCCTACTTCGACTGAGGTAATAAACACGAGAGAAAATATTTTTAAGAAGTCCTTTTTGATAGGGGTTTCTTTGGGGGTAGTTTTAGCTGTTTGTTATATCTTCTACTAAAATGCCAAAGAAAATCTGGTTTATTTCTCTTTTGTTTTGTGTGCTTTTTTTGGCGTGATGTGGGGGAAAGTATCCTTTGTCTCTTGAGGCTTTTGATCTTACATGGACTCCAAAGTTGAAGGTTAAAATGCAGTTGGCTGATGAGGAGCCTGGAGTATTCTATGTTTATCAAGAGATTGCGGATTCCTTTGAAAACCTCGATACTTTGATTATCGCTCAGGAAACAGGTGTGCTCCTTTCTCTGCCTGGCTATGCCCAGAATGCGATTAATCAGCTGAAGACTGAAGGGTATCTTTTGTCAGGAGAGGTCGCTAAAAAGCTTACGTTTCGTAGTAATGGTCGCTCCTCTTCAGCTTTGCTTAAGAAATATCGCTTGTGGAATAATGAACGTTCGCTGGAAGTAGCTCAGGTTTTTATTCTTGAGGAAGATAGAATGCGTATTCTTTCTTATATGAGCGATGAACCTTCTCACATTAAAAACTTTATATCACAGCTTTCTTCTTTAACTTTTTAGTTCCTTCGATTGCTAATGACGAATCCTACTACACCGACAAATTCTGTTTCCTTTACGATTCCTGGTATTGATGGAGGGATGAATCCTCTGAATCCTGGTGCGTTTGCTCGTTCTGAGAGAGAAAAATTAGATCGTCTTGTTAACGCTCCAAGTGCTATTTCGGGTTGGCAGCTTTTGTGAAAGATTGGTTTAGGAGTGGTTATTGGAGCTTTGATGGCTTTTGTCCTATATATTATTATGGGGGCTTTCTGACTTGCTCTCGGGGGAAATGCTTCTCAGTCTACTGTAGGTGCAGGAACAGCTCAGCTTACTCATCCGCTTGCGTGGCTGATTTTGTTATTTTTGGGGTTTTTTATTACTTTCTTGGGAAATCTAATTTTAGTCGTAAGTTATGGTGTCTTTTTCTCTCAAAAGTATACAAAAATCTGAAAAACCATAGGACTGCTCTTGTTGACCAATAGTATTTTGTTTGCTGGGATGATTGCTCTTTTCTTATCTCTCAAAGAGGTGCCAATGGCTGAAGTTGTGCTTTTTGCTTTGTATCTTTGTCTTTCACTTTTCCTCTCTTTTTCACAGATGGAGTTTGTGGTGAATCCAAATTATTCTGCATCTTCTCTCATAGGGAATGCATTAGGGCTTTGTCTCTGTCTTGTGGTGATTGGAATGCTGTGGTCACAAGTTTATTCTAGTGTGGATAAGATGATGCCTTATAGATTGATTTGGTATTCTACTTTCATTTCTTTCCCATTGATGATCTTGGGGCAGGGTTTGTGGGAGATTATTTATGCAAAGGTGTATGAAAATGGAGCCAATCCTTTTTATCTTCCATCACAGGCAGAACTTGATACACAGACGATTTTAGAGGGGCAGGAGGAAGAACAAACTCAGGAGAGCGTGAATGTGGAACTTTAATCTTTCGTAAGTGAGAGAGTCAGTTTTTATCTTTTTAATTTGTCGATGCATAAGATAGCGGTGTTTCGTTTAGCGTCCCTTGCAAAGTTGGTTTTGTGATTGGCGATTTTGATTATTGATGCGAATCTTATTTCGGTAAAGGAAGATCCTGCGATTGCTTTGACGCTTGGTTTGATCGGAGTATTCCTTTTTTTCTGGGGGGCGAGCTATTTTTTGTTTTATGGAGTACAGTGGCTTGTTTCTACGAAAATTACTAAGGAAAAAATGCAGAGTGATGCCTATAAATCAGCATTTCTATTTGGGTTATTTGCTCTGATTAATGTCTTGCTTTTGCTTGGGAAGTTTTGGACGAAGTGGATAAGTTTGGTTTTGTTAGGAGTGTTTTTTGCAATGCAGTATGTTATTTTTATGGATCCAAAGAGAAAAACTGATGAATGAACTTCAGCATAAGATAGAACAAGCACTTCAGACTGTATATGATCCAGATTTTCCGGTTGTGGATATTTATACGCTAGGTCTGATCTATGATGTTGCTATTGAAGAGCAGAAAATTAAAGTTACTATGTCGTTTACCACGCCGGCGTGTCCTATGGCGGATTATTTGATAGCGAGTGTTGAAGCTGCTGTTCGTTTGGTAGCTCCGGAGTATGAAATTGCTGTAGAGGTTACTTTTGATCCTATGTGGAATCCTCGTATGATTAGGGATCAGGATCTTCAGAGGATGTTTGAGTAGTTTTCTTGGAGCTGTAAGTAGTGCAGTGCTTTTTTAATCGTTAAGATAATTGTCTCCTTGGAGGAAGCTTGGGAGTTTTTTTGCTATGAATGTTTCTGTTCCTAACTGTTTTTCTCAAAAGGAGCCAATACTCATTACTTTTGTTTCTTCCTGAGGAATTGAGGCTGTATTGGATTCGAGGCAGAGTTTTTGCGCTTGCTGGCTAGTGTTTGCGATGATAAGATAATTCTCAAGTCCATAGAAGAGGTTCCCGTTGTGAAGGGCTCAAGCGTCTCCTTCCCATTTGCGGATTTTGAGTGATGAATCGTTTTTATTAAAGGCAAGGATTCCAAATTTTCGTTCTCCTGCTCAATACATTGAGAGATCGTTGAAATTGAAGGGGTGGACTGTGGTATTTGGCTGTAATGCTTCTGCGACTGAAGAGGTAGCCTCTTGATCGGAAAAAAGTGGCACAATCACTGAAAATCATGGTCAGACTTCTGTGCTATTTTCTGGTATTTTGCAGTCCTCTGCTATCCAAGGGAGTTCTCATTTGGTTTTTGCGAGTCCGGATATTTCTAGAGAGAAAGCTGGCTTTCAGAGGCATTCGTCTCGAGATTTTTGTGGATTTTCGCATGAAAAATTGTGCATTAATGCACTGTCTCCGGAGCTAATACTATAAGAAAAACCCACTCCACGACTTCCCACTATTGCTAATCAGAGTTCTGTTCCTGCTTTTGCGAGGTAATTTACCTTTTCGTAGTCTGAAATTTCCTTGCTATATTTGATGAAATTTTTCATTACAAGTCAAATGAGCACTCAGATGAGCGATGAAGCAAGGAGAATAAATAAGGCGAGGATTGTGATGTTTCCTCTTGGTCTTTCATGACGCATGATTGCTTAATTTATATCATAAATATTTGGAGTTTTTCCTTGGAGTCCGAGGAAAAGTTGTATTGGGAAGACGCTTTTGTTCTCTCGTCTCTGTGGATTGTAGAATGCACTATAGATTGATCCCAGTATTCGAAAGCCTGGTTTCCCAGTATTGATGTCAGAATCTTGTTGATTATTTGGGAGGTAGGGAATGACCTTGAATTTCATTTTGCTCTGGTTGATGTTCCCGTTTCAGAGGAGTGCGATTGCGGTATCTGGAGCATATTCTTTGGTTAGTAGTAATTTACAGCCAGAAAAATCTGATTTTTCTGTCTGGTATGAGGAAGTATAAAGGTTGCTACTTTTTTCGCAGTCACCGACTGAGGCAATTTCTGTGCCGGTTCGTATTCCTCAGGTGAGATAAAGCGTATCAGTAATCCCTTTTTCTTGTTTGAGGTCGATTCCCTTTGCTTGGTATTTTTCGTAGTCAATAGTAGCTTCTTCTGCGATATTGTGAAGAACTTGTGAAAGAATGAGGACTTCTTTTGCGAGCTCTTTATCCTGCTCTATTCTAAAGGCAATTTTGGTGATGGTGGTATAGGTGTGGAGGATTGCTCCTGAAAGCAGTGCAAAGATTACAATTACGATAATGATTTCCACTAGAGTAAAAGCTTTTTTCATACTATGAGAAGGATGTTGAGATAAAATAAAGTTTACAGTTCGGCTGGGAGCGAGTCTTTCATTCCAATGAAACTTTCAAGAAGGACTTCTCCTGTATTCCCGCCTCTTTTGTAGAGGACGCGTGAGCTGATTTTTAGTATTTTATTTTTGTCAAGAGGCTGGTCTCCTACATAAATTGGGCTATATTCGATGATTCTTGCGAATCATTTATAGGGTTCTTCGCTTGAAGAGAGCGATAATGGACTATAATAGGTTAGTTCTTGATTGTCTTCTCCGGTGAAAAAGTTGAGGTAAAAGGTCCTGAAATTCTCCATGAAGTTTTCAGATTTTTCGGCTGGTTCAAAGATGTAGTAATTACCGCTTCCTGAGAATCCGACTTTAAAATTTGTGAATCCTCCATCCCCTAATGATATTTGTTTGAGGGTATCGTCTTCGAATTTTTCCTGGATATAATTCCGGGTATATCATTGTTCTATTTTGCTGTCTCTGATATTGTAAGCAATTTCTAAGCCCTCTTTGGCGAGAAAATTTGCCTTTACTCTCATATCGATGCTATCGAAGTAGCCTAGGCTATAGGTTAATAAGCGGAGCACGGCTAAAATACCTACTCCAAAAATAAAGACTACAATAAGGGTTTCAATCAGTGTGAAGGCTTTCAGATTTTTCATCTCTTGACAAAAAATAAATTTTTCATCTGTAGGTATAGGAATCACTGAGTAAAAGTCAACTATCTCTTTAAAATAAGTGAAAAATCTTTACATTTACTGTAGATTTTATTTTTTCACTATGGTATGAAAAATCCTGAATTTAAAGTTAAGATCTCGGATCTTTTGATGAAGCAGGCTACGGATACGCTCCGTTTTGAAGGGAAATTTTTGGAAGAAATTCCTCAGCTGACTTCTGATGGAATCTCTGGAGAGATAACGTTGCAATCACTCAATCATAATGCTCTCTTGGTTACTATTGATGCATTACAATGCACTTTGTGTGAGAGGTGTGATCGCTGTTCAAAGGAGTATCTTCGCCCTATTTCGCTGTCTGGATATACTGCAAAGTATGTGGTCGATCCGCGCGTTGATGGAGAGGATCCAGAGGAAGATGTCTTGCCTATTGATGTGAAAAATGGAGTTATTGATTTGCAGGAGCTTATTTATCATGCGATTCAGCTTCAGGAGCCTTTTGTGAAGTATTGTCCTGATTGTGAAAATGCTAGTCTGGAAGAAGAGGATTTTTCAGATTTATAGTCTGATTTTTGTCTTTGTAGTAGATTACTCCTTGAAGAATTTGGCTTACTAGTGAAGATTATCTTGCATTTCTGCGATTAAACACTACACTCGAGTCAGTATTTATCTTTTCTTTTGAGAACTCATGACGATTGATATCAAAACTCTTGCCGGGAAGTGGCAACGCCAACGAAAAGATCAGAAAATTTATCATACCAAAGAGGATGGAGGGAAACCAAAATTCTATATTTTGGATATGTTCCCGTATCCGAGTGGGGCAGGGCTTCATGTCGGGCATCCCAAGGGCTATGTAGCATCAGATACGATTGCGAGAAAAAAGATGCTTGAAGGCTATAATGTCCTTCATCCTATGGGATTTGATACTTTCGGACTAGGAACTGAGCAATATGCTATGGATCACAAGATGAAACCTCAGGTGGTCGCTGAACAAAATATTGAAACCTATATCAAACAGCTTGAAAGTATTGGTTTTTCTTATGATCGAGAAAGGAGTTTTAGCACAGCGGACCCAAAGTATTTTAAATGGACGCAGGCGATTTTTCTTAAGTTTTACAATCATTATTATGATGAGGCTGAGGGGAAGGCAAAACCGATCTCAGAACTGGAAGAAAAACTAAAAAAAGAAGGAAAATCTGAATCCGAAATCAGGTTTATTTTGAATAACGAAAGGTTAGCATATCTTGACTATAAACCCATCAATCGATGTCCTCACTGTAAAACTGGACTTGCAAATGAGGATCTTGATGATGGAAAGTGTGAGAGATGTGGAAGTGAAGTCGAACAAAAGCCTATGAGGCAGCGAGTTTTGAGGATTACGAAATATGCTCAGAGACTGCTTGATGGATTGGATGCACTTGACTGGGATGAGTCAATGAAAGAGCTTGAGAGAAATTGGATTTGAAAATCTGAAGGTTCGCAATTCAAGATGCAGGTCGTTGCGAGCGAAGCGAAGCAATCCAGTGAAGAACTTGCTTTTGAAGTCTATACTACGAGGCTTGATACTGTATTTGGGATGAGCTTTGTTGTGATGGCGCCGGAGCATCCTTTGGTTGCACAAATCACGACTCCAGAACAGCTAGAAACCGTAAAATCCTATCAAGAACAGGCAAAACATAAAACGCAGCTAGAAAGAACCGAACTTCAAAAAGAGAAAACCTGAGTTTTTACTGGAGCTTATGCTATCAATCCTTTTAATAATCAGAAAGTGCCGATTTATATTGGAGATTATGTGCTTGCCAACTATGGAACGGGGGTGGTAATGGCGGTACCTGCTCATGATGAGAGGGATTTTGAGTTTGCAAAGAAGTATGGATTGCCAATTGATTATGTGGTTGGAGGAAGTTTTGGAACGAGGAGATCAGATGCTCAAGCTAAACTTTCAGGTTATGCATTCATTTATGATGAAAAAGAGCAGAAACTATTAGTCGGATATGAAGAAAATGGAAAATATAAAAAGTATTGGATGCCATGAGGGACAATTGAAGAGGGTGAGACTATTTTAGAGTGAACTCTTAGAGAAATAAGAGAAGAGACATGATATGATGATGTTTCTTGTATTGGACAGTTTGATTGTAATCAGTCTTTTTATTATGCTGATCTAAAAAATACCTGGAGAGAGAATAATGCAAATTCTTTCCTTTGTAAACTTAATTCAGAACATCGCGTTCCAAAGCAATTAACAGAATATGAAACTGATTGTCCACTTATTTGGGTTTCGTTAGAAGAGTTTGAAAAAGATTTATTGTCAATGAGGGCTGATGAAACAATTCAAGGAAAAAAAGAAGGATATCTTTATTCTTTGGAAAGGTTGAAGGCTTATTTGGCTGGAAATGGAGCCTATACGGAGAAGGGGGTACTTCTTAACTCTTGACCTTTTTCGGGCTTAACTTCTGATGAAGCAATTGCAAAAATGCAAGCTTGGCTCGCAGAAAGAGGAATTGGGGGAAAGAAAGTGAACTATAAAATTCAGGATTGGGTATTTTCTAGGCAGAGATATTGGGGGGAGCCGTTTCCTGTAGTGTTCTGTGAGGAACATGGAGTTGTTCCTTTGCAAGAGTCAGATTTGCCTTTATGTTTGCCTGATGTAGAGCACTATGAACCGACAGGAACTGAAGAAGGACCGCTTGCGGAGGTAAAAGACTGGATTGAAACTACTTGTCCGATCTGCGGAAATCCAGCGAAGAGGGAATCAAATACAATGCCAGGTTGGGCAGGTTCGAGCTGGTATTGGATTAGGTATATGGATCCGAATAATGATAATGAGCTTGTTTCACCAGAAAGGGAGCAGTATTGGCAGAACGTAGATACCTATGTTGGTGGAGCGGAGCATGTGACGAGGCATATTATTTATGCGAGATTTTGGCAGAAATTCCTCTATGATCTCGGTTTGGTAAGTAAAGATGAGCCTTTTCAAAAGTATCAAAAAGTCTGACTCATTATGGCGGAAGATGGTCGTAAAATGTCTAAGAGGCGAGGAAATGTGGTAAACCCTGATGATGTGATTTCCGAATATGGAGCTGATGTCTTCAGGACTTATGAGATGTTTATGGGACCTTTTGATCAGTATATTTCCCGAAATACCAATGGAATAAAAGGAGTGAAGAAGTTCTTTGATAAGCTTATTGCTGTTTCAGCTAAAGTCAGTGAGACTCATCAAGATGAGGCAAAAATTCTGACGCTTCTTCATCAGACGATCAAAAAGTTAACCGAAGAGATTGATGATTTTAAGTTCAATACGTCTATTGCTCAGCTGATGATCTTGGTGAATGCTTTATCTGAAGTGGATCAAGTTTCTAAGGCTACTTTTGAGGCGATTGTGCTGCTGGTTGCGCCGTTTGCACCGCATCTTGCTGAGGAGTTTTGGCAGCTGCTTGGTAATCAGTTTTCAATCTTTACGACGGGAAAATGGCCTCAGTATCAAGAGCAATATCTTGTAAATACCGAGATTACGCTTGCAGTGCAGTTTAATGGGAAAATGAGAGGAACTTTGCAAGTGGCTGCTGACTGTAGTCAGGATCAGGTTTTGGAACTTATTAAAAAAGATGAAAAGCTGGCAAGCTATCTCGTCTGAGCACCAAAGAAAGTGATCTTTGTCCCAGGGAAAATTATCAATATTATTGTGTAGTATTGTAATTCGGAGTTTGCTATGATGGCCTTTATTTGTACTTAAGTATGGCTATATAAGTCTTAGAAAAAGAAAAATCTGTACTTTCTTTCTTTTTGGTGTCTTTTTTTATTGCCATTAGATGGCTTTTTTGTATAATTTGCATTGCTAGCGAGTTATCAAGAATAAAATTACAAATAGATGTTTAGAAAATAGAATAATATGAAAACGAAAAGAATTCTGATGCTCTCCGCTATTATCTTAGTTGGATTGAGCTTATTAACAGGATGTCAAGAGCAACTTCCTCAGCAGCAGGATTTGTCTTTGGCAGAAAAGCAGATGATCCGTGAAGTAACTCCGGTAATTCAAGGATTTCTGGATGCTCAGTATGAGTATGCGCTTCGTAAGACTACGATTCCTGGATGGGAAGACTTTATTCTCACTGGTGAAGGAGGAAAAGCCCTTAAGAAAAGATTAGATAGTGATCTTCGCTATCAAGATGCTTTTGGTGATGGTTTTTATTCTGCCTATACCAGTCGGGTGGATTTTTCTTCGGGAACCGTAGTTCAGGGGACTGGAGATCTCTTGTATCTGCACGGTGTGTTTGATAGGTTTACCCTTACAACATCCTTTAAAGATGCACCTCCAATTATCACTAGAGCGAGTTTCCCCTATGATTTCACGCTTCAGAAGATTGATGGAGAATGGAAAATTCTTGATTGGAAAGAGAAGCACTTCTTAGCTCCGGAAGGGCGTTGGTATTCTCCAGATCCTGAGGAAAATCTCCGTCTATGGAAACAGTCGAAAGAGAGAGAGAAGGAGAAGAAGCTTCGTTCATCTGCCTATTCATCAGGATATGATCGAGTAGCTGCAGTGAATTATGCTCTTGCTCATTATGACAATCCTAGTGCAAACTATCCAAATTATACTAATTATGGAGGGGACTGTACTAACTTTGTGAGTCAATGTTTAGAAGCAGGTGGATGGAATCAAACTTCTATGTCTCTACCTAGAGCAAGTGAAAAGGCATGGTATCACAAAAAAGGAAGTGCAATGCCAGCTCTTCAATATCGTAGTATGAGCTGGACATCGGCAAAGGCTTTGAGTAAGTATCTTGATTATACGGATCGTGTTGTTAAAATGTCATTCCCTTTTAATAACTATGAAGTCGGAGATATTGTTCAATATCTTCGAGGTAGCGTTGGTCACTCTATGATTGTTACTCGTAAGGAAGAAGGGAAACTCTATCTCATGTATCGCAGTATTAATGGAATGAGTGATTCTGATTGGGTGATTTCGTCTTTTGGAGGGTTTACCTTCTTGAAGATCGCAGATTGAAAATTAAGCTAATAATGGTGTTCGTTAGTAATCCTGCTCAGTATTTGGGCAGGATTTTTTAATTTAATATATTTTCTATAGAAATTTTCAAAATTTTCTCATTTAAAGATAAAGATTCCTTGAGGTGAAACTGAAGTTTTTCTCTGCTAGGATATTTATTTCTCCTAGGTGAAAAAAATAAAAATCGACTGGAAAAAAATATTTTTCACCGTAGAGAAATTTTAAGATAGACTGGAAAAATATTTTTTGTCTCTAGGAGGAGTTTTTTTTGTTGACTTTGATCGTTATTTTCCTAGACTAATGGCAGTGAGAATATGTGCTTTAGTTTGTATTCGTTGTTAGGATGAAATTCAGACTTGTAGAAAAGGCAAATCCGCTTGATAGAAGCAAGAAAAGGTGGTATGCTAATCCCGTGAATACGGGCAAAATGGGGCAAAGGGAAATGTCGAAGCTGCTGGAAGAAAAATCCTCCCTTACGATAGGTGATATTTCTAATGTGATAGAGAATTTGCTTGCTGAACTTCCAAGACAACTGATTGATGGGAAGAGTGTCAGCCTTTGAGCTTTTGGGACGTTTCGTTTGACGTTTTCGAGTGAGGGGACGGAAGAAAAGAAAGCTTTTAATACGGCATCGATTGAGCCGAGAGTTGTTTTTACTCCTTCTGTAGAGTTTAAAGAGAGGCTTAGGCATATCAAATATACTCAAGAAACAGAATAGTTCGGCTGCGAGGTGCTGAGTAAGCTATTTTTCTGTGTGAGAGGGATTTATTTTAGAACGGAAAGAATTTTTGGATTATGATGATCAAAAAAGGAAAATCTGACTTTATTCTGGTGATTTCTTGATGATGAGCAAAAGGTATTTATGCCTGCGGAATCTTGAAAGCATTTGAGGAGCTTGGTTTTAAAAAGCAGATAAAGGCGGTGTATGGCGTCAGCGCTGGAGCTCTGACCGGGGCGTATTGGTTGAGTGGATGGCATGCGGAGGCGATTTTTGAGAGGTTTCTGGAGAGTGAGATCTTGGGGCTGAAGAATTTTGCGATTCTTCCCAAGCTTTCTCTTCTCAAAGGGAGTACCGTTGAGGCTTTCTTAAAAAAAGATTTGAAGTCAGATTTTTCTGATTTGGAAGCTGAGTTTTTTGTGGGAGCTACGGATATTATGACGGCGAAGTTTATTCTTTTTAATGAGGGAAAGTTAGTTCCTCCTGTATTGGGGAGTATGGCAGTGCCTGGGCTGTTTCCTCCTGTTGCTTTTGAGCGTCATTTGCTCGTGGATTGAGGTGTTTTGAATAATTTTCCGGTTGATTTCGCTAGGAAAGCGTATCCTGATGCAAAGATTATTTGAATTTTGCTTGGAAAGTTTAAACAGCATCAAAAAGTGACTTCTCTTTTAGATGTTTTGTCGCTTTCTTATTCGGTTGCTTTGCAAGGGCGCTTGAGTAAAAATTTGGATAAGGTGGATTATCTTCTTTATAAAGATCTTGAGGTAGGAATGGTTGAGAGTTCTGAAAAGAAACTGAGGGCTCTTTTTAAGCAGGGGTATGAAGATGGTCTGAAAGCTTTTAGTTCTCAAAAGTAATGATGCGTTGATTGAAGTTTCCTTTTTTGAGTGCTTTGACTCCAAAAGAGCGTTATGTCCTTGTTATTTCTGGTGGAGGAATGAGGGGGTTTTATGGCTTGGGGATTGTGAAGGCACTAGAGGAATTAGGATTTAAGGATAGAATAGATGCGCTGTATGGTGTGAGTGCCTGAGGATTGCTGGTAAGTTATCGAGCGGCGGGGTATTCTGCGGATAAGATTCTTTCACTGTTCCTTAAGTCTGATTTCCTCCCTCTGACGAAAAATCTGAATTTTCTGCCTAAGGTTTCTCTCTTTAAGAATACTTTACTCAAAGAGCAGATGGAAAAAGAGCTCCCTAAGAGCTTTGAAGAGCTTAAAATCCCGACTTTTATTGGTTGTACAGAGATTAAAAAGGGAGAATGTCTGATCCTTTCAGAAGGAGATTTGGTTTCTGCACTTTTAGGGACGATTGCTGTGCCGTGAATTTTTCCACCTGTTGAGAGGGAGGGGCAGTTATTGATGGATGGAGGAGTGACGAATAATTTCCCCGTAGTTCCAGCAAAGAAAGCCTATCCTCGCCATAAAATTATCGGGATTTCTTTCAATAAATATCGCACTAATCCCAAGGTAGAGAATCTTTTCGATAGTTTGATGGTTGCTTTTGATATTATGATTAAAAAGGATGTTCCGGAGCAGGGAAGTTTGAGTGATGTTTTCTTTTGTAGGGATTTGGATACCCCGATTTTGGAGTTTACTATGACGAAACTTAAAAAGATATTTAAACTCGGATATGAAGATGGTTTGGAGAAGCTTCGTGCTTTAGGTTAGTGCTTTCACCATATAGGTTCCCTCTAGTTCATATCCCTGCTTGCGATAGTATTCCCTGACTCCAACTCCAGAAATCACAGACAGCTTTGAAAAGTCTGATTTTTGAGCGATTTTTTCTGCAGTTTCAAGAAGCTGTTTCCCAAGTCCGCTATGTTGGACTTTCTGCCCGCTTTCCTCTTGAGTATTCAAACTCTGTAAAGAGCCATAGACGTGAAGCTCTCTAATCAAAGCCGTTCCTAAGCCAAGTCCTGCAACATCTAGCCTTTCCTCAAGCTTTGGTAAAAGAAGTCTCGTAAATCCATAGAGATAGCCGAGTTCATCTTCATAACTAATGAAATATTCTTGTCCAACTGAACTTTCATAAGCCCTCACAACCAAATTCAGAGCTTCAGTTTTTTCTTTTTTATTTCTTACCTCTCTGCTTCTGGTATCAAGGCTCACGAAATGACGAAACCTTGAAAGCTCAGGCGCTTTCCCGAGGAGATAGGTTTGAAAAGAAGCTGGATGAGCGTCTTTGTTAGCGGAGTGAAGCAATCCGGTTGGAGTATTTTTTTGGATTGCCACACCTCACTTCGTTCCGTTCGCAATGACTGAGAGAAACTCCTCTTCATCAGTAAAAACTTGTAAATTCTCATAGAGCCTATGGTAAAAAACAGAACGGAAGTCTGGATCAGCTTTTTGATACTTTTTCAAAAGCTTTTCATGCATAAGCTGGGAAAGATTCGTAACATTAGAACCTGCACTAATTTCCGTAGCAGGAATATCACGAATCAGCCTCTTGATCCTCGTATAGGGCGGAATAATCTCACGAAAAGTCGTCTCAATAATCTCACTAATCTCCTCTGTCGTGATCGGCTGATACTTCCCCTGCTGATACAGCTCATACAGTTCCGTTTGCGGGATCACCGAAGTCGGATAAAACTTAATTTCATCAGGCTTGAGATAGAGATTGGCATATACATCACGAAAAGTCTGAATATCCTTTTCCACCGTAGAACCGTAAAGCCCCGGCATAATATGAATAGAAAACTTGAACGCATATTGCCTGAGCTTGTGAAGTGCCTTTTCTACCTCTGCGAGATGATGCCCTCTTTTATTCAAGTCCAAAACTACATCATCAGTAGACTGCACGCCCATTTCAATTCTCGTTACGCCCATCGCCCTCCGATCTCTACAGTTCTGATCAGTCACAAATTCTGGTCTGGTTTCTATGGTCAGTCCGATGATTCTATGCTGTGCGGTTTCGTTGATCTGTATTGCCTCTTCCAAAGAAGGAGAAAGCTGAATCTGATCTTGGTTCGTAATCTCAAAAGCGTATTTCCAATTCGCAGTTCCCGTCAGATTTTTGATTGCTAATGCTCAAAAGGTATTGCAAGCATCATAGAGTTGCTTGATAAAGTCAATTTTGTAGTCTCTCGGATAGAAATCCCAAGTCCCCCCAAGCACAATCATCTCAATCTTATCAGTCTTATGCCCCGTCTGCTGGAGAGAGTAAATCCTATTGTAGACCTGTTTGAGCGGATCAAATTGGTTGAGAAAAGCCCTCATCGCCCCAGGCTCAGACTTGATATAACTCTTGGGCATCTCAGGATCATTCGGACAGAAAATACATCTTGAAGGACAAGGAAAGGGCTTCGTCAAAACTTGAATCGGAACAATCCCTGAAAGCGAACGAATCGCCCTTTTACGGAGCAAAAGTTCAAAATCTGGATTTTTTTCTATTTTTCCCTGCTCTAAAAGCTCAAAATATGCTTGGAGAATCTGTGACTTACTCGGGAGGGTGTTTAAATTATGAGATTTAGCAAAAGCTCTCTGGGCATCCTTCAAGGAGTCAGAAGTCAGATTTTTTTCTTTTAAAAGAGTGAGAACGAGCGCGGAAAGTGGCATGCGTAATCGGTAATAATAAACTTGAGTCTACTTATATCAAAGGCTCCTCTAAAAACAAGGATAAGTCATCGTCTTTGCTTTGAGATGGAATGGGATGTGAAGCTTTTTCTCAAGAAAAGCACTCCCCTGAAACAAGAGAGTGCTGAGGTTGTACCAGCTGTAGAAAGAAGCAGCTATTGTTTACTGTCTCATGCCGGTTGCTAAAGCGATGCTTCCTCTCGGTGAGGCGTTTTTTATGCTAACCCTAAGAAGTGAAACTTTCCTTCTTGTATTGCCGAGTTTGGTGATCGTTCTGTGGGGAGGAATGGTTTCTTTCCTAGAGCGTCCTTTCCCTCCCTCGTTATAGTATTCGGTAGTTTCAAAAGTGAGTGCTACATTAGCGGTATTGGTGATACTTAGGATGTAGAAATCACTACCAGAGATGCCATAGAAGAGATGATCGGTGATTCCCTCTTTAATAACGCTTGTCGTAGCGGGGAGGTCGAGGGTGCCTCCGCACATTCGGACAATTTTTTCAACATTGACGGGATGGAGTCTGTTTCCTTCTCGAGATTGTTGCAGGTCTATGCTCCTTGAGTCGTAGTACAGGAGTGCAAGGCAGCCTACTCCTAGAAAACAGAGTAGGAGCTTGGTTATTTTATTTTTATTCATATTAAAAAAGTATTGTTGTGTTGCTTTTGTGAAGGTTGCTCGCTTGCTCTAGAGATGCTTTCGCAGTAATCAATCTGATTTTTGGAGCTGTGAAGTGCTATCTGGATGCTGCACTGTTGAAGGCTGAGCTAAACAAGAACACCCCTCTTGAAAACAAGAAGGGTGCTACACGCTGTCCAATTAAAAAAGAAAAAATCTGATTAATTAATTAAGTTTATTTGTATTTGTTCTCTCAGGGTTTGCACCGTGAGCTACTGATACTCTTCCTTTCGCAGAAGGACTAAGTATCTTGACACCTACAGAGAAAATCCTATTCTCTGTATCGTAGACCTCAGTGAAAGGGTCCTTTCCTGGGATTGCAAGCTCGCGTGAGCCGAGAGCCTTACCAGCCTTGTCATATTCAATGACTTGGATGGTAATCGGTGCGTCAGAAGTGTTCTCCACACTGAGGACATAAAGATCATCACCGTTGATCTTCGTGAATCGGTGGGAACTCTCCGAATTTGCATGGAATTGCCAGCTCTTGGACAGAAAACAGAGGACTTTCCTCTCTTTCTTGACCGGAGAAGTTGGGGCATCCGAGACAAGGTTTGAAACCTTAGGGTCATTCGCATACATTTCGCTAACACTAGCGAAGAGGGCAATCAATATTGCCAATACTGTGATTTTTTTCATCTTATTTGTTAAATGTGTCTTTTTTTTTGGACAGCGGGAGAGACTATAGTGATTTGGGGGAGTGAAATCAACCCTTTTTTTGAAAAATTGATAAAATGTTGTGTTTTGAGCCATTTGTCAGATGACAAATTGCCCGCAGAGACGTTTTAAGCCGTTTGTCAGACGACAAATTGCCCGCAGAGACGTTTTGAGCCGTTTGTCAGATGACAAATTGCCTCCAGAGACGTTTTAAGCCATTTGTCAGATGACAAATTGCCCGCAGAGACGTTTTAAGCCGTTTGTCAGATGACAAATCTTCTTCATTATAGAAAAAACACAGCCGAGAGGGCTGTGTCTGGGAGTATTCCCTCATTGAAGGCTATTTGGTAAGGAGGTAGCCCTCTATTACTCTGTCTGCCCTTAATTGTCCGTTTTCTAATTTTGTTCCTTCAAAATCGGTAATGATAAATTTATAATTTCCTTGGTCAATAATGATAGGCTCTCCTTCTCCTTCTGATGCTATTCGTCCGGTGCTAGATTGAGCAAAGATCTCTTCGAGGTAAGGAGTAAGGTCTAATTTTTTTCTTTCTCCTCAAAGTGTATAGCTCAAACTTTCATCGTCTGTTTCTGGATCGAGCCAACTAATTTTATAAAATTTATTATAATTGTTGATTGGAACACCTTTATTGCTGAAGAAATTATAAGGAATCATTACTTTAAACTCAATATCCTTACTTTCTTCTGGCTCTCGGTGGGAGTCCTCAATTCAAAGATAGTCACGGATCTCGTAGCCATAAAATCGGCTACTGTCTTTATCTGAATATTGGTTATTGAAGAGGACCTTATTTCGTTTTTCGTAAGGCTGAGTATTTACAAAGCCGATAACGGTTTCCGTTAACTCTCCTGCTCCATCTCCAGTCAAGTCTTTGAAGCTATCTTTCTGCAAAGGAAGCTTGAGGTTTGCTTTGGCGAGGAGGGATTCGATGCGGGATTTCTGGGAAGAGAAGGCGATGGTTGGTGCGTTTCGTGGGCTGTAGAGGGAAATTAGACTCAGTCCGAAGAGCAACGAGATGAAAAGTCTGAGCCTCATCTTTGGTAAGCAAAGTGCCAAGACTGAGAATCCTATGATAAAGAGGATAAACATCCCTACGAAATATCTATTTATAGTAATGCCGTAGTCTTGGATTCTGAGTTGGAGAGCTTTGATCATCATCAATGCAACCAAGACGAAACTGATGAAGAGGATTTGGCGGATTTTATCAAAGAACTTGGAATTTTCTGCGAATGTAAGGAAGTAGGTTAGCATTCCTCAAGCAAAATATCCTGCTCCTAACCATATGATGTTTCCTTTTGGTCGAATGCCGGTGATGAGAATTTTTATTCCAAAAACGGTGAATATTGTCAGATAGATCAGTGCGAGCGGAAGGAAAATATAGCTTCCAAAGATTTTCATCAGGCGGGTAGATTGGAGCTCAAATTCTGAATGACTGCCTTTGGGAAGGTATTCTGTGACGGAGCTATAATAATTGATCATAAAGCTTCCTGCGAGTAGGAACATACTGAATGTTCCAAAATATGCATGCCATTTTCGGTTGATATCTACGTCAAAGAGTGTGCTGATTGAGCCAAGAGTTCCAGAGAGTCCTCCCCAAACAATAAGTCCCGCCAAAAGTCAAAATCCGGCGGAATGGAGCAAACTTGTCCGAGAAAACCAGATTTTATGTTCTTTTTGCCTGAAAATTCGAGCGATAAGTGTCAAAATTCCTAGTATCAACAAAGGGAATATTCAAAAATAGAGGAGATTCTCCGCGTAATGAGTATTTTCACTGAGTCCTTGTAGGAGTCGATAGTATCCTGCAATGGTTGGGAGTGCGAAGAACTGGGTTATTCGATTGATGATCCCAATAGTCTTTGTTTCCTCTTCAGTATGGAGGATAAGAAGGGGTCAGATGAGACTCACCAAGAATCCTAGTATCCCAGCGACTATGAGCTTGATTTGTCGAGTCTCATTTTCATCAATGTGGATAAAGTAGGTGCTACATCCAGTCAAGAAAAGCAAAATAAGATGAGCAACGGGAAAAGTTTTGAGTCCGTTTATTCGGTTTCAGAAGAATTGTTTGATCTTCATCTGGTTTTGAAAAAGGATAAAAAAGTAGTTTATGTTTACGAAAGTTTTTTACTGAGTCAAGGGAAATTTGTTAGCGGTGGTTGAGGATGCCCGTTGCTTGATGATCAGGGAGTGGAAGTGTTGCTTTCATGCTGAAGCAAGGCGATTTTTAGATCAAGTCCTCCAGTATAGCCGACGAGGGCTCCGGATTTTCCTATAACTCTATGGCAGGGAATGATGATTGCAATAGGATTTCTTCCTACTGCTCCTCCGATCGCTTGGGCCGACATCTTTTTGATACCTCTAATGGAGGCTACTTGCTGAGCAATGGCTCCGTAGCTGGTAGTTTTGCCGTAAGGAATGGTTTTGAGCAGGTTTCGGACGGTTTGGCTGAATTCGTTGCCAATCGGGTTCAAAGGAAGTTCGTTTATCAATGGTTTTTCTCCTGCAAAGTAGCGATCTAGTCGAGATTTGGCTGCTAAGAGGATGGGATTTTGGGGTTGTTCTTGGATTGGTTCATGATAGTTGCTGAGATCCGCTGTTTGTGGGGTGATCCGTAGACCGATGAGGGACTTTTCTTTGGCGGCAAGCAGGACTGTGCCTAGCGGTGATTCGTAGTGGCTTATTGCTATCATTTGGTGGTGTTATTAGATGAAAGAGGAAAGGTCTTTCTTAGTATGATTTTTGTCCAGAGAAAGTCAATGCTAGTTTTTTGCTTGTTTTGTGGTGAGATGAGAGAATATCTTCTTTTTGTCTCTATAAAATCGAGGAATTTGGTCTTCTTCAAGAAAAAAAATCTGATTTTTTTGACTTTTTGGTTTTTTTACGTTATAATGGAGGTATCTAGAAAAACTATGTAAATAGATGAAAATTTTATTCTCTGTCTCGAGACACGTATGGCTATTGCTGAAGAAAATGGAAATCTTTTGATGGAATGATCACTTTCTGCACAACTTCAAGAGGCTTCAGATCCTATTCCTGAGGCTGATTTAGTGGAACAATCGCAAGCTTCTGCTCCTGAGGCTAATATTGTTCAACAATCTCAGCAAATTGAATGAATTGGGGATATGGGAGAGGATGCTCCTTTGGAACTGCTTGATAATGCGGGTGATTTGGCTGGACTACAAAGTCAAGATGCTGCTTATGTCGTAAAAAGATATAATACGCAATTTATTCTTGCTGTTTTGGGAATTATCGGCCTTTGAGCGCTTTCACTTGCTAGTTATTTTTTCTATCAGTATTTAGATTTGAAGTCTCAGCCTACGGTACCGGTAGATAAGATCGAACGTGTGCAAAAAGTCTCTGATACCTATGATCAGTATGGAACGATGTTTGGGCTTTTTGATAAAGCTAAGTATGCTACGCTTTCTCTTGCAGAGCAGGGAGAGACTTGAGCAAAACAGCTTCTTCAAGATAATGGGCTTAATTTTGTGCAGAAGAAAGATATTTTGCAAACCAAGCTCTCTGCTTTAGGAGAGCAGATTATTGCTCTAAAAACACAGACAAAAGCTTTCCAAGAAAGCATGAATAAAGATGGATTCTTCCCTCAAGAATTAGTCGATATTTTGAAAGCAGATAATGCTGTGGGATCTATTCAGAGAAGTTTGCTTTCTCTGGAAGTAGTGAAATTTTCGAGTGCGATGAAGGTGTTTTCACTTATGGATGTTTTTGTTTCTTCCTTGGCGGAGAATCTTTGATACACTAAATCGGATATTAAAGAAAAACTTGATGCTCTGATGGATAGAGGAGAAAAGGATGTAGAATACTATCTCAATGTCTGCTATAATAATCCTTATGAGCCTACAAAATGTGATAAAATTAATGATTTCGATGAGTATTATAAGAAGATTCTTGGTGAGAGTTCCTTTGATACGGGATTCTTCAAGATTCTCATGGAGTTTATTAATAATAGGTTAGAATTTAGTAATATGCCGAGCTTTTCTATCACCTTCAACAGCTTTAATGGTAAGAGTAATAGTATTGGCTTTACTATCGAAGTGAATACTCTTAAGGAAGATGAATATGCGCTTATTCAGCAAGGTATTAAGAGTCCTCATATCTTTATTATCTCTGAATTGATTAAGTTGCTCAAGCAAAGTACCTTTATTGTGGGAAAGGCAATTGATGCAAAAGATATTAAGGTTTCTCCAAAACAGGTTACTATTGGAGGATCGAAATATATCGTGAATAACTCAGTAAAAACCTTTAATCTTCCAATTCAAAAGACGACTGAGAGAGAAATCTTTGACTTTATGGATAGTTATATTTCAAGAATTAAGGATTCTCAGACGGATACTGGAGCTCTTGCTTTTAGTGGTGGGTTTTGAGCTTTTGTTGCTCAGCCTTTGGGGACTGGAGAAGGACTTGCTTCGTGATCGTTAGCTTCTGGAGAGGAGAGAAGAATTCTCTCAGATTAACTTAACTTCGTATAAAAAATCAGAATTTATTCTTTATTACCTTCTGAACATGTTAGAAAACAATTCAACTCCTCAGGTTTGATTTTTGGACAAAGTGAAGTCTTTTGTCCATGATTTTGTGGCTTGATTTATGCAGAAAGGGAAAAATGGCAGTAAGCTAGAAATCTCTTTTGGAATTAATAAACAGACCTACCTCGTTACGCTGGGAATCTTTGGGGTGATGTCTGTGGTGACAGTTATGGCTCTTTTCTTTGTTTGGTCTAAAAACTCTGAGCTGACAGCAAGGACTTGGGATCTCAAAGAACTTAATAAATATGATCTGACGAGCTTTCAGCAGTCAGAGGTAATGGCTGAAGATAAGGATTCTCTACCTCAAACTATTGAGGATATTGTTGGTTTGTATTCTTCTTCTAAAGAAGAAAAGGAAAGAATTGAAGGAGAGCTGACTTTCAAAAAGAGTGTTTATACTGAATTTTTGAGAAATCTTCTTTTACCTTCGCTTAATATCTGGAAGGATCCGTATACGAAGGATATTGATATTTCAATCTTGGGAAAAAAGTATTTGGATACCAATCCTTACCAAGATATTTCATTACTTTCTCAGTGGAGTAGTATTATTAGAGAGAGTGGGAAAGATGTGGGAGACAATGAAGTTGTAAATATGAAGATTGGGGAAATTAATGAGCTGGAGAATGGATTTTTTAATATCCCGATTAGTATTTCATTTAAATCTGACTCAAAGAGAGCGTTTCTTCTTTTGGTGGATAAGCTTTCTCTAACTTCCAATATCAATAACTTGGGATTGCTCAATGACTTTTCTTACTATCTTTTCAATGTCATTAGAGAGAAAAAAGCTGAAGAAATTAATCAATTGGTCTCAGAATATCAGCTTACTAAACCTCAGGATCAGAATGAAAAATCTTTTTATAATGCGGTTATCTCTCGTTATTTGTATAACCGATTGCAGACTCCAGATTCTGAATCTAATATCTTGATTGATGAAGAGGTAGTGGATGAGACGATCAAACAAAGTATTGTTTGTGGAATGACTGAATCTTCGGATATTTGTTATTTTAGATTTAGGGATAAGTATAGGACAATTCCAGGACTTGCCTATGGAATCGGACTTGAAAGTCTTGTGAATAAGCCTCTCTCTCTTAAGAGATTCTTTGCGAGTATCCCTCCTCTTATTGCGATCGAATCCTTTACCTTTGATAAGGCAAAAGCACAAGGAGTATCGCTAGCAAATAATAATGAATACCTTGGAAATGTGAATTTTAATATTTATGGTAGAGGGATTTCTGCAGAAGATACCGAACAGATTTCTCGCTTGTTAACTGAGAGTTGTTTTGGAGAGAAGTCTTCTCAAGCTTTAGATGCGAGTTGAGCTCTTGCGGTGCTTCAGAAGTCTTTGGATCAAATGAGTCAAGTTTGACAAGCGGATGTGGAAAGAATGGCAAATCTTTTGGAACTCAAGGATACTTTATTACAGGAGGGAGCTTCCTATGACTCTTTGTCTCCTTATAATAAGATGATCAAGAAGTTTGAGTTTTATAGAATGCTCAAAAACATTGGGCTTTGTAGAGGATAAGATTATTGGAAAATCTTTTTCTTAGGGCGGTTAATAAACCGCCTTTTTTTGATCTATTCTCACTGTATGAAGCTCTCTAGCGTTGTTATTGGAGCGATTAAGAGGCATTTTTCATGCTCAACTTTTAGATTGTTTTGTTTGCAAAATTCAAGTACTGCATCATCAAAAGTTCAAGGCTGAAACCAGACTTTTTTGATTTTTAGTTCTACGACTTGAGGAAGGATTTGTAAAGTCAGCTTTGGATTGACCATAAAAATCACGACTTCGGGAGCAGTTTTTAGCTCAGTCAGGGAAGAAAAACACTTAACTCCAGCTATCGTTTGATAGTTTGGATTGATAGGAATGACTTCAAAGCCTCCTTCTCTCAAGCGAGTAAAGAGCCTAAACGCAAGGGATTCTGGATTCTCAGAGGCTCCAATCAGGGCAAGGGTAGACATAAACTGCAAAAAAAGAGAGTAAAATTTTGACAAAATTCTATGGGGGGATATAATGAAGGTAGAGGTTTTAGTTACTATTTCTTATCTCATGATTCAACATTATTTCTTTAACGCACTTGAGAATCCTCAGACACTTAGTCTCTTTGGGAGAGCATTAGAATCTTTGTTTTGGAGAGCTTTTTCCCTCGTGGCATGCAGTATTCTTTTGCTTTTTGTTTGATATAGTGTCTATCTACTGATCAAAAAGCATTCTCTTACTTTAAGGAGAAAGAATCTGACTTTATCTGAGTTAAAAAACTCATTTCTTCTTAGCTATGAAAAGCGAAAAGGCTCTTTTTCCAAGTCTCGTTATCTTATCCTTTGAGCCGTGCTTCAACTCCTAAGTTGGAGTTTTGTTCGTTTTATCTTTGATGCAATGTCTCAAGGACTAGAAACCTCAAATACAAATGAACATTTTGCTATCAATATGCTTTTAGGGAAGTGGGCATCTTTCTCTTTGTTGATCTTTATGATCGCCCCTTATTTTATCACTTTTTCCTTTGGGAATAAGCTCGTTCGTAATTTAGGAATACTGACCTATATTTTTTGAATCTGATTTTTGTTTTTTGGATTTCTCGTTCAACTTGGAACGCTTGTTTAACGAAAATAAAAAAGGAGCCCTTGCTAGAAAAGGGGCTTTTTAATTATGCTCCGATAATCTTATCAATCAAACCGTAATTCAAAGCATCTTCTGGGCTCATCCATTTATTTCTCTCCATATCAGCAAGCGCTTCATCATAGCCTTTCCCTGAATGCTTGGCGATGATTTCAGTCAGCATTTTTTTTACTTTGAGCATCTCTTCAGCTTCAATCTGAATATCGGTCGCCTGTCCAGAAATCCCTCCACCAGAAATCAAAGGCTGATGAATCATAATCCTAGAATGTGGCAGAGCAAACCTTTTCCCCTTCGTTCCTCCAGCAAGCAAGAGCGATCCCATAGAAGCTGCAAGCCCCGTACAAATAGTTTGAATATCACACTTGAGGATCTGCATCGTATCGTAAATTGCCAGTCCTGAATAAACTTCTCCACCAGGCGTATTGATATACATGATGATATCTTTCTCAGGATCTTTCTTTTCCAGATAGAGCATCTGAGCTACGATTGTATTCACCATTGCGCTATGCACCTGCTCTCCAACAAAAATAATTCTATCTTCAAGGAGTCTTGAGTAAATATCGTAGGCTCTTTCTCCATTTTTGGTTTTTTCAAGGACGGTAGGAATCAGGGTCATCAATTTCTGTAAAAGATAAAAGTCTGATGTCTTTTTAGTGTTTTGGAAAACGATTGCAACTTAAAAGTATTTCTCTGGCTCCTTGCTTTATTTTGGTATTCTATTTTTATGAGATTTCTTCCATGAAAGGTTCTTTTCTGGGGAATTTGTTTTGACTTGTAAATAAGGGATACTTCTTGCCTGTCATCTAAAATCAGATTTTCTACTTGAAATTTGGAGAGAAAATCATACTAGTAAGTATTTGCTTTCTTTATTTTCTTTCTACAAAAAATGAAAAAAATCTGATTTCTCTTAATGGGAGCTACTCTTTTACTCTTGAGCCCGTCAATTTTTGCGGCGAATGTTAACCAAACTCAGGTGAAAGAATTTTCAACGAAGTTGGAAAATCATAAAAATAAGCTTCTTAAAACTCTTGATGAGAGTAAGGTAAAACTCAAAAAGGTTTCAACTGAAGCTGCAAAGTTTGCAGATACGAGTCTGTTTAGAGCGGCAAGTTGTTTGGGGGCGATTCCTGCTGAGGATCAGAATTTAAACTTTGATAAACTTGCTGATGCTTTGAAAACTTCTATTCTTAATGAATATATTAAGTTTGATGGGGATATTAAGAGATTAGGATTTGGAATGGCGGAGCAGGATCCTTTGATTTTTGGGAATACTCTTGATACTTTTTATAATCAGCAAGCACTGAAAATTAGCTCTCTTGAGAGTGATTATTATCTTAAGACAGAAAAAGTGAAGAAAACTTTTCTTGAGTATGTAGAAAATAATAAGACTTTGCTTACAAGTTTGGCACAAAATCTTGATTATTTGGATACTTTTCAAAAGACTGTGAGTGGAGTGACGGTTGCATTTAATGAATTTAAGGCTACGATAGATAGTCGTTCTGATCTTTTTAAAGCAATAGAAAAGGAAAAGTCTATGCTTGAGAAGAGTTTCTCTGCTGAATTAGAGTCAATCTTTAATCAAGCACTTGTAAAAAATAAGCCAGATGATGCGACTCAGGCTAAGTATCTGATCCATAAAGATAATTTTTTGAAGAAATTTACAACTGATATTCAACAGTCAGAATATTATCTTTTTTCTGCTTTGTTTTCTTATGCTGATTATGCAGATATTATGGGGAAAAAGTCAGATCTTGAGAAAAAATTCTATTCTGCTTCTTGAGCTGTAAATTGTAATCTTTTGCTAACGACAAGTGCTAATATTGGGGGATATATTGATGGCACGGAGGCAAAGGCAGAACAATTGAAAAGAGGCTTGAAGACTCTTACGGATGCGATAAAAAATGGAAGATTAAATCTAAAAATGCTTGAAGAACCAGCGCTTTCTTACTTTAAAGATACAAATGTGCAGATGGCGAAAAAGTTGCAGGCTAATTTTAGGGCTATGCTTGATTCAGAAACTCCTCAGTCTATGTTCACTTGAAATCTCAGTCAAACAGGACAGCAGGTTTCTTCAGAAGGAGCTTTGCCTGTGCAAAAGGTGACTTTTACTCAGTCGTTCAATAAGGGACAATATCATGAGCAGATAAAAACTCTTCAGACGGTTCTTAAGAATCGAGGATATTATCACTCTGCTATTGATGGGGTATACTCTCCTGCTACTATTGAAGCGGTATATCAGTTTCAGCTCAAAGAGGGGATTGTGACAGGAAAGGAGAAAAATAAGGCTGGTCATGGATGGTTTGGGCAAAAAACCAGGGAGAAACTAAATAGTCTTTTGTAGCATTGGGGTACGTTTGTTTTTGCATTTGTTTTTTTGAGTGATGATGAAAAAGAGAGGATTTACCTTGCTTGAGGTGACGCTTGTGATCGTAATTTCTTCGTCTATTTTGACGACGCTTTATGGAATTATGACGCTTTTGCCAAAAGTAAAGAATACGAATGACGCGAGGCAAAATCTGATTCAACAAACGAACGATGTCATAGATAGTTTCGCGAGAATCTTTCAGGATTATACTATTGATTATGAGGAATATTTTAATAGGCAGATGGTCGGATGCAATAGTAACAAAAGAGGATGGAATTTTCAGTGGAGCTTAAATGCAAGTGGGCATTGTAATGAGTTTACGGCCTATGGAAATGAAAACTCTTCCAGAGTGCAAACTGATGAATTGAAACAGCATTTTCTTTCCTATTGTTCTTCAAATGGAGGACTGGGGCTTTTGAATTTCGTAAATAATTGTCAATCTGCGAATCTTCCTAATGATCGTAATCTGGGAAGGCAGTCTTATGGGCAATATAAGTGGCTCTTTTGGGATATTAGGGGAGATACGGATGGGCAGACTATCAATGGTGTTACAGAGCTTTCCCTTGTAGAAAAATATAAACCTCTAGAATTTGGGGATTCTGATGATAGGGATGAGTGAACTTGACCGGATGCAGTCTGAGATTCTAATGGTGTTCAAGAGCTCTATTTGATTTCTCATGATAAGACAAGAAGGCTCTTTTTAAGAAGGACTTTAAAAGAATATAAGGATCGTAATGGCGTGGTTTCGACTGGATATACTATTCAGATTTTGAAATTAAGAGGCTTCGATGCTGGAAGAAAGCATGCGTTTAAGGCGGAAGAAGATTTAGAAGTTTATGATGGACAGGTGGATACTTGGGCTTGTGATTATGGACAAAAGTTTTCTTGTAAAGGAGATGATATTCCGAATTATGCATGATATAAGCTTCCTAAGGATAAAGATGATTGATGGGTGGACCTTTTTGATGATAATCTTAATATTGTCCACTGGAATATTCAGATTTCTCCTGTTAGAGATCCAGATCTTGCTCGGGCAATAGATGATGGGCAGATAAATCCTTTTATCAAAATGTCTCTTACTGCTCAGCTTAATCAGCATCTTTGGGCAAATAAGGTTTGAGGAGACACGAAGAATTTTCAATATACGCTTCAGAATGTCTATGATACGAAAGGTTTTTATCTCAGATAACTGATGAAATTTAGCTTATGCAAGTTTTGTGACCACAGAAACGTCATTCCCACTCAGCAGAGTCTTCGGTTTTTCTTAGACCATTCCGTTTTCTTCAACAGCGGTTTTCTGATAAAAATTCAGGATTATTATTCTTTTTTTGTTTCCTCTTTTTTATTTTAACTTTGAGGCTTTTTTGGCTGCAGGTGGTTAAGCATGATGAATATGAGAGACAGCTCAGTAAATTGCACTATAGAGAGTCGCTCCTTGATCCTGAAAGGGGAAATATTTTTGCATTGGATAAGGGAGGGCATCCTGTTAAACTAACCGAAAATTTGACACTTTATGATCTGGCACTTGATCCTAATGATTTGACGGTTTTCCCGGAAAAAAAGCAAGATGGGCATGTTATTTCTCCAGAGACGCCTATGAAGCCGCGTTTTATTGAATTAGTTGCTCCAGTAATTTACAAGCATTTGTGTGAGCTAAATGGAATGAAGGTTCCAACCAAAGCTGAATGTGTCAAAAATGTAGAACTCTTTACGAATGTGGATTTACTCCCAAAACAGCCAGAATTATTTTATTTTTGAAGTGGAATTAGGTCGCCTGAGTATGAGACATTTGATTTTACAGGCTACCAAGAGCAGTTTGATAAAGTCGTTGAGCAGTTTACGAAAAAGAAAGCTATGGAGCTAATTACCACCAGGCTTGATGAAAAAATTCAGATAGGGAAAAAAACCTCAAACTATCTGGGGTATTTTGTTGAACCTAGGTTTTTGGAGGAGGTGAAACAATTGAATCTGCCTTATCTTACTATTGAAAAGGAGAATTATCTGTATATTGTGCCACTGAATGTGCAGAATAAAACGCAGGCGATTAATCAGGTGAAATCTTTACTCAAAAAATGGAGATATCCGATAAGTTCAACTTTTGATAGTCTGTTTGAAGTGCAGGATTGGAGATATATTAAGCTCATCTCTTGACTCAATCCTCAACTTGCTCAAGAGATTAGAGATCTTAAAGTTCAACATCAATTTGAAAAATCGAAGCCGAATATAGATGCTAATGTGTATATTGGTATCCCTGTTTTGTACGGACTGATTTTGGAGCCTTTTACAACGAGGTATTATCCTTATGGAGAGTTTATGTCTAATATCTTGTGATATGTAGATAGGAATGGTATTGCTTATTATGGAGTAGAAGAGTATTTTGATAATTTGCTAAAAGGAAAAAGAGGAGAAATCAGATGAAGAACCTCCGGAATGGCTGGTAATGTTTGAACGAATGAATTTGAAATCGTTCATCCTACTGATGGATGAGATATTTATTTGACGCTTGATATTGGGCTTCAGAGAGAAGCAGAACAAATTGCTCATGAGCAACTTCAGCAATTGAGAGCAGATGCGATTAGTATCCTAGTTTTGGATGCTGAGAATGGGCAAGTTAAAGCCTCAGTTAATGCTCCGACTTTTAATCCTAATAATTATAATGATGCTTATACCTTGATGCCATTAGGACAGGAATATGCACATTTGATTGATAATTTGAGCTATGTTGATGTGCCGGTTTATATTTTTACGGGAAACGATTATAGGATTGCTACCTTATCCGAAAGGCAGAATACTGGACTTCAAAAATTTATTAACACGAATGTTTTTTGACCGCAGGTTTTTGTAGATAAGAACATTAGTAGTCCTTTTGAGCCGGGAAGTATTTTCAAGGCGTTTACTGTGGCTCTCGGATTGGATATGGATGAAGTTTCTTATCAAGATACGTATCTCGATGAATGATCGGTTCAGGTTTGAGACTATGTCATTAAAAATGCTACAAAAGTTTGTGAGGGACATCATACCTTTCTCCATGCTCTTATCCATTCTTGTAATATTGGAATGGTGAAGATTGTGCAGAGAATACAAAAATATGCCTTTTATAATTATCTTACGAAACTTGGTTTCGGATCATTTACTGAAATTGAACTTGCTGGAGAGAAGGAGGGCTTCTTGGATAATGTAAATCTCGTTTCTGTGGCAAGATTTTTGAATAATGCTTTTGGTCAGTGATTGACTGTGACTCAGATTCAGCTTGCAGTTGCCTATGCTTCCTTAGTAAATGGGGGAGAACGTATCAAACCAACTATTATTTCCAAAATTATTAATAAAGAACAAAATGGCTTGGAACAAGAAGTTTCTTTGATACAGGAGAGAAAGCAGATTTTTAAGCATAAAACTTCAGAGCTCTTGAGGTCTTGACTTTGGGAAGTGATGAATAATAATCCTGAGGTTTATAATGGGGCAAATATTCCAGAAGTGAGACTTGGAGCAAAGAGTTGAACTGCGCAGATTTCTTATCGTGGGAAATATAAGAGAGGAGCTGGTCGAACTAATGGAACCTTTGCTGGGGTAGTCTCTGTTGATGAGCCGAAATATGTGATTTTGATTTGGGTGCGTCGTCCAAGGACAAATCAATGGTGAGCCTATACTGCTGGACCTATTTTTAGGCAGTTGGCTTCCTATATTCTGAGCTATGATATGTAATTTTTATTTTCTCTTCCCCTTATGAATACTGTTAACCTTTCAAAATTAGTATTGAGTTCTTATTTCTTTGATCTTTTGGCTCAGGAAAATATCCATTTTGAGCAGATTTTTAGTGATAATCCTGCTTTGGCTGCTTTTGGGGTTTCGGTGATTGATAGAGATTTGAGCACTTTTTTTGAGAGTCAATCAAAGAAAAAAAACTGACTCATTATTTTGGATCAGCTTTCTTTTTCTGATATTACTCCTTTTCTTGGGCAGCTTTTTGAAAATGTTATTGTGATTGATGCGTGGACGGGAGTGTCTAGTTTTGGTAGAAAATTTGTTCCCGAATTACGTTTTTTGGAGAGGGCAGAGGACGTTGTATTTCCCCTTGATCTTCAGTCTTTTTTACGTGCTTTAACAACATGTAAATCAGCTTTAATCCCTCTTACTGCTCAAGAAATTCCCGAAAATATTTATGAATCTGCTTCTGAAGAGGTTTTTCAAATTGTGGATAAACATTTAGTTGATCATTCAGATTTCCTCTCTTTAACTACTCTGGAACATCCGGAGCTTCTTCTTATCGGTATGGGATGTTATTTTGAGGAGTATGTAAAACTTTCTCAACTTTTGGATGCTTGCCCAGAACGTATTGCATTGGGAGTTCTTTGAAAAACTGCGGCTCTTGGTTTTGATTCTGTTCGACGTTTGGTAAAAAATGCAAAAAAGATTGGAATCTGCATTGATCACGAATCTCTATCGGCACTTGCCTATTTTAGGAGATCTTTGCATGATAAGCCAATCTTTATAATTACTCCGGACTATAAGAAGCTTACAACTTTTGCTCCAGAATGGCAACTCGAGCAGGTGAGTTTTGATGCTTCCTCATTATTGGAAAGGAGTTTGGAATTGCTGGTTTAATTTTTTTAATTTACGAAGTCTACATCTGCTCTTCTGTAGTTGAAGAGTTCTGAATCGTTAAATCGATGTCTGATTTCTTTTTCTGCTTCCTCACTGTCTCCTGATGCGTGGATCACATTTGGCACTCCGCATCCTTTTTCGTTGGCATAGGCGAATGACATATGAGAAAAGTCGCCTCTAATAGTGCCTGGTGCTGCGGCCTTCGATTCTGTGGTTCATGCCATTTTCCTCACAAGGCTTACTGCTTCGACCCCTTCCACTACCATTGCTATAACAGGGCTTTTTTGCATGGCTTCTAGGTTGAGGTTGAAAGTTTCTTCTCCACGACGAGTAATCATAGTTCCAATCGTTTCGTAATGGTGATGGAGAAAATCTCTGTCAGGTTTTTGCATCTTTATTCCTACGATTTTGAGTCCAACCTGTTCAAAGCGGGTTAGGATTTGACCTACAATTCCGCGACAAACTGCATCAGGTTTGAAGACTACGAGTGTTCTTTCTGTGTTCATGGTGCTTGAATTATTTTGAGGATAAAATCAGCTTCCTTTTATTTTTTAGACGGGGGATTACAAGAGATTTTGTTATTTCTCCTAGACTTTTGGACTATAATCGCTACAAGTAGGAAAAAGTCAGATTTTATTTCTTTGTTCTCTAAGGATGCAATACTGATTCCTTGCCCTGATCTCGCTCGTGGTTGCGACTGCAGGACTCTTTCTTTTTAGAAAATTAAAAGTTTTGGATAAGCCGGGTAGTGATCTCAAAAATACGAGAAAACCAGTTCCTACCTTACAATGAATATTTGTGATTCTTGTCCTTGTGGTGGGGATTGGAGTTGTTTATCCTGTCTACTTTTCTGAGCCGCTTTTTCTTGGGCTTCTGATCCCATGACTTTTGATTGGGGTGGTGGAGTTGGTAGAAGAGCTTAGCTATCTTGGGAAATTTCCAAAGATTCCTCCGATAGTAAGGCTTATTGTTCACGTGTTGGCTGCGTTTCTGGCGGTGTGGATCGGTGGTTTGAATCAGCATTCTGAGTTTGTTTTGTGATCTTTGGTTTTCCCGATTCCGAGCTGGATTTTTACATTGGCTTTTGTCGTCTGGACGATGTTTTGTATTAATGCAATTAACTGGTTTGATGGAATTTATGCACAAGGAAGTGGAATCTCAGCAATTGGTTTTTTGACGATTTATCTTGTGATAAAGTTTGTAGTCTTCCAGAGTTATGAGACTTTCCCTAATATTGAATCGCTCCTTTTTGTTCAGAATTTATCTTTTTTGCTTTTTATTATTAGTCTGATTTATACGGTAATTGAGTACAAGCCGCTCTGATTGGTGAGGGACGTGTGAATTATGTTTTTTGGGTTTGCTATTGCTTACCTTTCTGTTGCTGGAGGAGATAAGATTGGGACTTTGGTAGTGGCGCTTTCTCTTCCTTTGTTTGATGCAGCTTGGGTTGGACTTTATAGGATTTTTGTGCTTAAAAAAAATCCCCTCAATGGGGACTATACTCACTTTCATCATAGGCTCTTGGGATTGGGATTTTCGAGAGGAGAAGCTAGGGCTTTTATTCGGATATGGTCGCTTATTATGATGGTTCTGATGCTTCTTCAAGGGACGAATAGATTGCATAAGATTGTTATTTTTCTGTTGATGGCGGCGTTGTTTTTTTGAGTTAATGCTTATCTTTTTCTCTATAAAAAACTTCCTTGTGGGCTTCAAATCAAAAAAGAGAGATAAGTCTGATTTTCTTTTTCTTTATAATCCCATTTTCCTTGCGAAGTAGGCTTCCTTATGCTCAAAGCTAATCGTTAGATGAACTGCTTTCCCAAGCTCTTCACTGAGGATTTGCTCTATCTGTTTCCTATTTTCTTCGTTATTGAGCAGCATTTCAGCAATTTTTGTGATGACGGTGATCTGGATTTCATCGTTTTCAATTTGCTCAATGATGGCTTGATCTTTTAGGTTAGATTGGACGGTTGGTTTAGTGAGCTTGGAAATTACTATTGCTCGGAGTTTTTTGAAGTTTTCCTCTGAAGCTTCGGCTCATACTTTTTTTTCTTGAGTTCGAGTTTCTAGTTCTGGTTTTTCTGGTGCTGGTGTTTGCGGTGGAAGTAGATTTTCTGCTGGTTGAGGAGCCTGTTCTACTGCTGTTGCTTTTTCTGGTTGAGGTGTTGGTGCTGTCGGTTGAACGCTTACTTCTGGTTTTTGATCAGCTTTTTCTTCTTTTTTGTTTTCAGTAAGCTTTGCTGTACCTGTGCTTTGAGATTCCTTCCCCGCTTCAAGAGCTTTATTGATTGCGATTTTGTATGCGATGAGTGGGTATGGGTATCGCCTTAGGGTGCTTAGTATGTTTCCGAAGATTTCTGAACAGTGGAGCAAGAAATCGGTGTCCTCAAGCAAATGTTGGTCAATGTAGGAGATTGCTTGTTTTGCGAATTGTCCGAGGTCGATCCCGTGCTGGTTGAGTTCGTCGAGCTGAGAGAAAATCTTTTCTCTTTCTCCTGTTTTGATGGTTGAAAGTAAATTTTTGATCGTTGTTTCTCCTGCTACTCCAAGAAATCTTGACACATTTTCCTCATTCAAATCTCATAGAATACTGACTTGATCCACGTATTTTACTGCGTCTCTCACGCACCCTTCTGAAATGTTGGCGATGATCTCAAGTGCATTTTCTTGGTAGTGGAGCTGTTCTGCTTGGCAGATCTTTTCCAAGTGATTGATCATTGCTTTATTTGGGACTTTGCGGTAATTGAACACTTGGCAGCGGGAAATGATGGTATCAGGGACTTTGTGGATCTCTGTCGTAGCAAAGATAAAACATACGTTGTTTTTTGGTTCTTCGATAGTTTTTAGGAGTGCATTGAATGCGCCCTTACTGAGCATATGCACTTCGTCGATCACGTAGATCTTTTTTTTCAGAGCAGTTGGTGGATAGAGTGCTTTATCAATGATTTCCTCTCTGATGTTATCTACTCCTGTATGAGAGGCCGCATCGATCTCCACATAATCTAGGCTTGTTCCGTTATTGATTAATTCACAATTTGCACAATGATTGCAAGGGTTTCCTTGTTGAAGGTTGAGGCAGTTGAGCCCTTTTGCAATGAGTCTTGCTGATGAGGTTTTCCCGGTTCCTCTCGGTCAAAAGAGGAGGTAATTGTGATGGATGTTGTCTCTCACCTCCATTTGTGCTTTGAGGATATTGGTGATATGTTCCTGTCCGATCATCCCATCAAAGGTCTTTGGGCGGTATTTATTTGCGAGGCTCATCTTGATTATATTGTACAAGGACTAAAATTCTGATCCTAGTTTAAGGTTTCGTCTTTTTTTTTCAAAGGGAATTCATTTTGAGCTTGAGAAAAGATTTTCTTCTCTATGGAATAAAGGCGTTTCTCTGGAAAGAATCAGCTTTTTCTTTTTGTTTTTTTATCCTTATTTTTTGGAGGGGAGATGATCTTCAAAAAATCTCTTGATTTTCGTCCTCGTTTTCATATAAGATGTCGTGTCATCATAGACATAGCCTTCTGCGGATATGATGTAGTTGGTGTAGCATAGCAGACTTCAGCTCTGTTTGTACGGGTTCGAGTCCCGTTATCCGCTATTTATCACTACTTGTATTCTAGAATGCTTGGTCGTATCATTTGAGGTTTGGTTTTGGCTGGTATCGGAGGTGCGATGTGTTATTATTCTTATCAGATTGTTCAGATGTTCTGAAGGAATGATTGGGCAGAAAGGACGCTTTGAGGGACAAGGAATTTGGTTGTCTTTATTGGTGTTGGTGCAATGGTGATTTGAGTATTGGTGATGTTTGGTGTTTTTAGTCTTTCTAATCCTGCTGATCAGGTTCCAGGAGGTTTTGGAGAGGAAGGTGCCACTTCATAAGTGTCAATGGGCTCTTAGCTTAGTTGGTAGAGCGATCCGATTAGCATCGGATAGGTCAGCTTGCGAGGTTAAGTCCTAGAGAAAATATGGGCTCTTAGCTTAGTTGGTAGAGCGCCTGCTTTGCACGCAGGAGGTCAGGGGTTCGACTCCCCTAGAGTCCAAATTTGAATTAAACTTTTCAGAGAGTTTAATTTTTTTTGTTTTGAGAAAATTCTTGAAGAAAGGTTCTTCTTTATGGCTTGCAATGTCACGGAAGTTGCTGGAATGAAACTTCTTTGCTCTCCTTGAGTCAAGTGATGGGGTGTATTGTCAGCTTTTTTGCTTATGGGTTAGAATAGTAGGATAAAAAACTGTTTCAAAAGGCACTTTAGTGCTGGAGATTTCCTTCCTCTTGAATCTTAATCTAAAAAGGGAGAAAAATCAGATTTTTTTCTTCTTTTTTGTTATTGTGAAAGAAGTGTCGATGAGAACTGGGAAAACTTTCCTTGAAAAAAAAAACAATTCATTAAAAAAACCTTTGAGCATTTGTCTCTTTTTACTTTCTAAAAGTCAATAGCAATGATGAAGTTTAAGCTGATTGAAAAGGTAAATCCTCTAAAAAAAGAAGACCCAAAGAAGTGGTATGCGAGTCCTATCTATGCGGATAAGGTAACACAGAAAGAGCTGGCAAAGCAACTTGCGGACCTCTCTTCACTTTCAGCTGGGGATGTTGGGAATGTAATTCAGAATCTTGTAGAGGAATTTTCCAAGATTTTGATGAGAGGAGGTATTCTCCAGTTAGGAGATTTTGGGACTTTTCGTGTAACTATCTCGAGTAAGGGAGCAGGAGAAAAGGGTAAGTTTAGTGCTGAAACGATTGAGCCAAAGATTAGTTTCTTGCCAGGAGTAGAGCTCAAAAAGCAGCTTGAGTCTATGAAATTTCAACAGCAATAGCTTGAAGAACTGGGTAGGGAGGTCTATTTTTTGAGGGGATATGGCTTGGTAGAATTTCCTTGTGGAGAGGGAGGAAGACTTCACCGTAGAGAAAATGAAATCTGACTGTAGAGAAAAATAATTCTGTCTGGAGAGATAGAAAAATCTGTATGGTCAGATATTTCTTTATAATTTAATGAATTTTTATGCCAAGAATTAAATATGAAGAAGAATGTAAATTTAGAGGCATTCTTTTCAAGAAGGGGGAAATTTTTTATGCGGATAGGATTCAATTTAAGTGGGGTTGGCGAGAAACTCGTTGGCTAGTATGGTTACTTGCTTTTGTTATTGATATTCTCCTCTTAGGTAGTGGAAAATTTCCTATCTGTGTCCTAACAAAGTTTTTATTTTCTTCGTGAAAAGAATCCCCATGGAAGTGTCGTTTTTTTATTAATGAAGAATGTTTATGATGGAGATGTTGTCCTAGAAAATCATTTAGTAGTGAATTATCAACTGCTCTCTTAAAGAAGGGTAAAATTGTTGAAGTACAATTATTTAGACAAAAAGGGCAAGTAAAGGTATATAAAAAAGGAGTATTCTCAGAAATGTCCTGCGTTGGTAATGCTAGAGATATAGGGAAGATAGATGATCTTGCGGTCCTCTTGAAAAAATATGGATACCCTTTGACTGTCGTAGATGATGAAGATAAAAGTTAAGATATGGAGTGCTTTATGAATTTATTTTTTAAACTGTAATACTATGAAAAATCTAATTGTAATGTTCTGTTTTCTTTCTTTGTTTATTTTGGGGTGTGATTCTCAAGAAGCACCTTCTTCTACTAATATTAAAAGGGATATTGATTATGCCTCTTCCAAGGCTGATGATTCAGATGATATTGAGACATGGTCTTGTGTAGATGTTACTTCGTATGATAGAAATTGGAATAATGATATGAAGTGTACTTCTTCAACGGGGAGGAAAAAATATACGAGTTATGAAGGGGCAAAACAATTAGAATCTTTATAATTGTTTGTTAGGTAATTATGATTTTTGGTATTCGTAGAGTATTTTTACCTGCATTATTTAATTTTACTTATTTAGATTTCTTGGAATTGTATTTTATGGTAAATCAGCCGATAAAGTATCGTAGGTATAATGTTTTTTGGTTTGTTCATATTTTTTTTATCCCTCTTATTCCTATTTGGTATGATGGAGCTTTGTGGAAAGTTTGGTATGATAGAGTTTGATATAAAGAAAAAGTATACTACAAGAGAAGAGTTTATTGGCGGGCGAATTTGATTAATTATGGTATCTGTTGTGTGGGATTTATTCTTGCCTTCTTGGGTTTCTTTGCTATAGTTGGAGGATTTTCTGGAGGAGGACATGTCAGATTTCATTATCATTAGTTTTTTTATATTTTGTTAGATTCTGATGTCAAATCTTAACAACCAAAATTGGAGATTGAACAAATGGGTTCATCTTCTTAGATATCATCCGAAATATTTTTTGGGATTTCCTATTATAGCACTACTTGTTGTAATAGGAATAGTCTTTTATCGTTTAGAAGGTAGATTTATTCTAGGGAATCGGTGAGCTACTCCACTTGAATGTTTTGAATATGGTGAAGTTTGGCATCAAATTGTGACAGAAGACCAAGTTTTGGAAATTACAGGGTGGGGTATTTCAGATTATGATGTCCAAAAGTGTTGAAAAAAAGTAGTCATCCCAAAATATATCAAAAAAAGTCCAGTACTCTCTATTTGGCATTATGCTTTTTATGATAAATGAATAGAAGTTGTTGAGTTTCCTGAGGGGCTTCAGCATATTGGAGACTCTGCTTTTATGTTTAATCAGTTGACCTCAGTAACATTCCCCTCCACTTTACGAAAAATGGAGGCTGATGCATTTGCAGATAATAGGCTGATTTCGGTTTATTTACCTAAAAATTTGAAAATGATCCGTTCTCGTGCTTTTGCAAGAAATCGTATTCAGTCGCTTATTTTACCAGAAGGACTTCAGTATCTTGGTTATGCTGCATTTGCAGACAATCAGATTACCTCCATCCATTTCCCTAATTCACTTAAGAGGATTGAAGCATATGCCTTTAAAAATAATCAACTAAAGACTCTGGTATTGCCTGAAAATTTGGAAAAATTGGAATATGCTGTTTTTTCACATAATAAATTGATAGGTGTAAAGTTCCCACAAGACCTTAGGAGTATTGGAGCCTATGCTTTCCATGATAATCTCCTTACGGTGGTTAATATCCCTCCAGGGGTAGAGGAAATAGGGACATGAGCATTTATGGGGAATGAATTAGTAAGGTTGGATCTTCCAGATGAACTAGAAGTTGTGCAGCCTTATTCTTTTGCTAAAAATAAGATAATTAGGCTCAATTTTCCTACTTCTGTGGAAGAGATTAAAAAATGAGCATTTCAGCAAAATCAATTGTTTTTTTTGAGTATCCCACATACTGTTAAGAGAATAGAAGAGGTGGCTTTTTATAATAATTATTTGGAAGGGGTATCTTTTTTCTCAGGACTAGAAGAGATTGGTTCTCAAGCTTTTGGACAGAATAATCTTACTTGAGTCGAATTTCCAAAGTCACTTAAAAAAGTGTATTATAATGCTTTTGATTGGCAAAAAATAGAAGACTTAAAACTTGCAGAAGAAGGTTCTTGAGTCTGTATTGATCGAGAGATGCATGACAATGATTATGTGTCTGGCCATATCTTAGAACAATTAAGAAGTGTTCCTTCTTGTTCGAAAGATAACCAATCTGAGGATTTTAGTAAATTTTAGTATGGTTAAAGGGGATTTTGCTAGTATTATTCGATAATTTTTTATTAAAGGATTTGAATTAGAAATATTTAAGGTGTTTTTTATTCTTTTAGTTTTATAGTATTTTATCTTTTTTTTATTATTTTTTGTTGATGAGTTAATATGTGATTTAAAATAGCGCTAATAGTATTTGTATTGCTTATTGTAACATTATATTATTGAATAAGGAAGCGAAAAGAAAAAAAAGCTGATTATCAAAAACAATTACAGCAGGTAAAGCAAGCAATAGAAGAATTTATAAACCACTTACAAGACAAAATACATTGAAAGTACTTAAATTTTTCTGCTTATAGGAATTTGTATGACGAATGAGTTTCTCTGTATGATAGCGCAAAAAGGTATCATAAAGATTTGCAAGAATATTGATTATTTTTTTCATTTGTGGAGGATGTAAAATTTAGGGATGATCATAATGATGCTTTTGTAAATCAGGAAAAAAAACAATATGAAGGTTATTTTAAACAACTAGATGACAAAGGTTTTTGATTAACTGATGAACAATTAAATGCTATTTTTACTGATGAAGATGCTACTCTTATTAATGCTTGAGCTTGAACAGGGAAAACAAAGACTTTAGAAAATAAAATAGTTTATTTGCATGTAATAAAAAAAGTCCCACTTCAAGATATTCTGGTTATTACTTATTCAAAAAGTTCTCAACAAGATATGTTAAAAAGGATTGTAGATTCTTTAAATAGGGCTTGAGTTAGTGTACATGAAGATGCACTTAAGTTTACCGTTTCCACATTTCATGCATTCTGAAAAAGGATTCTAGATCAATATTATGCACAATGTTGCTGGTCATGAAGTGGTGAAGAAAAATTAATTTGAAAGTGATTTGTTGGTAAAAAAGTAATAGAAGAAAAAGATCAGATGGAAGTTATGGAATTGGTTATGGATAGGTTGAAAAAGGATGAATTTTTACAACCTATATTATCTAAATATTTACTCTATTTTAGTAGTCCTGAATATTCAGTTGAAGAGTTTGAAACGCTAGATGACTATTATAACAGAGTTAAGAGGTCTTATCTAACTTTGATTAAGGATTTTAAGTGATATAATGTGGTTGTAAAAAGTTATTGAGAAGTTCTTATAGCTAATTTTTTAGTTTCAAATGGAGTTGCTGTTGAGTATGAGCCTAAATCACACTTTTACACAACAGATACTTGAGATAGAAGAACTTATAAACCAGATTTTTATTTGCCAGATTATGGTATTTATATTGAATATTTTTGAATAGATAAAAATTGAAATACGGCTCCTTATATATCTGCTGAGAATTATGTACATAGGATGAATCAAAAAAAAGAAAATCATAAAAAATCTTGAAATAAATTGATTGATATGAGATATGCTGATTATCAGGACTGAAAGTGGTATTTTCTAAATAAATTAGAGAAAGAATTGAAAAAATATGGTGTTCAGTTGCAACCACAATCACAGGGAGATATCATTAAATTATTAAAATGACAATTATCATGATTGGATAATATCTTAAAAACTTTTTTAGCTCTTTATAAAGAATCGAGAGAAACGATTGAGACGCTAAAAGAAAAGGTGCAAACATTTGATGGATTAAATAGAGAAAGAAATCAGATTTTTTTAGAAATATTTTCTCACTATTTTAAGCAGTATACAGATCTTTTAGTGGAATGATGATTTATGGATTTTTGAGATATGATATCAGATGCTAAAGATATCATAAAATCAGGAGCCGTTCAAAAAAAATATTCATATATACTAGTGGATGAATTTCAGGATATATCAGAAGCTAGGGCGATGCTTCTAAGAAATCTGATTAAAGATCATGACGAGACAAGATTATTTTGTGTATGAGATGATTGGCAGTCTATTTATAGGTTTGCATGAAGTAATACTAATATTTTTTTAAAATTTGAAAATTATTTTGATTATACTAAGAAAATTACATTAGATAGAACATTTCGTTTTAATCAGTGAATATCAGATATTTCATGAAAATTTATTATGCAAAATCCAGAACAGACGGTAAAGCGCTTATCATCAAATAATAGAGAAACAAAAGACAAAATATTGGTTTTGCAAAAGGATTGAGATCAAGATCACGTCTATCTCTCTATTCTTAATAGTATTTTTGAAAATGTATTTAGAAAAGCACCAGAAACAAAAGAAATTTCGATTATGTATTTAACAAGGTATTCTAGTAAAAAATATGCAAAAAAACATGATCAAGATTTTATAGATTTTTTGGTGTGAAAATATTGAGCAGATAAACATATTACAAAGGATAATGGGAAGGATATTTCATACTATGAAACTAGTAAATTAACATATTGAGACAAGAAGATCACCATCAAATGTATTCCTTTGACAGTTCATAAATCTAAGTGATTGGAAGCTGATTATGTACTTGTTGATTATATTAATCAAAATGATGATTATAATTTCCCTAGTAGCTTTGACGATGATCCAGTATTAGAATTACTTTTAGAAGAAAAAAAATGAAAATTTATTTTTTCAGAAGAAAGGAGGCTATTCTATGTTGCTATGACAAGGTGAAAAAATTTAGCATTTTTGATTTATAATAAACAGAAACAATCTTTATTTTTAAAAGATTTATTAGCTATTTGATGAGAATGTGTGAAGATTGTAGATGTTGGATGACAGAAGCTAAGCCTTCTTTCTGATTATCAGGCTCCTAAATGTGCTAATTGTTGATGAGTATTAAAAGTGTCTCAATATGATCGTATATATCCTGAATTTTATTGTGCAAATTATTATATGTGATGTGATGTAAAATATTTTAAGTATGATTGAAAGTTGTATAAGGCTTTATTATGTCCAATATGTTGAAATTCTATGATGCTAAGGCAAAATTCTCGTAATTATTCTGTATTTCGATGATGTGTAAATTATCCAAGTTGTAGATGAACTAGGTATTTTCTTAAATAAACGACGATAAAAGCTTGTATAATTATTTAAGGAGTAAATTTTTATATATCCCCTCTAATCCTTGCTGTTTAGAAAGATGCTGATAAATTCTGTTGATCTTAGAGTATGAAAAGACTTTTAAAAAAGATTTAGTCTTAATTTTATTCAAATGTATTCTAAAAAATTAGATTTTCTTTTGCAGGGATTAGGTTTTTTATTTAACTTTTTAATATTGTAAAAGGAAAGGTGATAAAAATCTGAACTATGAGAATAGCTTTCCCTTTTATAAATCGGATAGATTTTGATAAAAAAGAGATAATTTATATCTATATTAATGCAATATGTATAATTAATGCAATATGTATATAAAAATGCGATTTCGTATACATATTATAGAGATAAGTATATTTTTTATCCTCAAGCATTTTCCAAAAGTGAAAAACAGAGCTTTATGAAGATAATTTGTTTCTAAAACCAAAAATAGTAAACAAAACCTTCTTTCTACCTAATAAATCTAAAACTGACTTTTTTGCTCCCTTAGAATCCCAAAAGGAAAACCAAGAAAAATCTGACGTTTCTTCTTTTTAAAAATAAGCTTCTAGAGCCTAAGCGAGATTAAAAACAACCATTTTTTCTAAAAAGTGATAAAATAGCTAAAAAAACTCTTGATTTTGTATCTCATTTTCATATAAACTTGCACGATCATCTTTGGCTCTCTTTTGTGGAGTGGCTGGATGGGTGTTGGGGAGATGGCAGAGCGGTCAATTGCATCAGACTGTAAATCTGACGCCTCACGGCTACGTAGGTTCAAATCCTACTCTCCCCAAATGGATTCGTTGCGGAAGTCCCTATAGTTCAATGGATAGAACAACAGCCTTCTAAGCTGTGGATCCAGGTTCGATCCCTGGTGGGGATAAGTTAGCTTGCCAGGTTGGGCTCTCGTGGTCTAGTGGTTTAGGACGCCACCCTCTCACGGTGGAAATCGAGGGTTCGAGTCCCTCCGGGAGCGATTCAATTTATTCTCATTGCACTTCGTATGGATCAAAAAACTTTTAAGGCATCAGGAACAAATCAGAATTTTTGATGACCAAAGAAGGCTTTTTGAGGGCAGAAATCTGATAAGGGTGGTATGAATGCCTTTAAGGCAAAGATGATCTATGTGAACGATCAGATTAAGGCGCCGAGTGTGATGATCATAGATGATGAAAAAAATAATCTTTGAACTTTCCCAAGGAGGATTGCTCTGGAAATGGCTCAGGAAAAGGGGCTTGATTTGGTTCAATTGACTTATGATCCTGAGAAGATGCTCTCTACGGTGAGGATGACGGATTATGGAAAGTATATGTATCAAAAAGGAAAAGAAGAAAAAGAAAGAAGAAAGACTCAGAAGGGAAAAGGTACAAAAGAATTGAAAGTGAGTTATTCTATAGGAGATAACGATCTTCAGCTCAAGATAAAGAAAGCACAAGAAATTCTTCAGGATGGAGATAATGTGAAGTTTTCTATCAGGTTGAAGGGGCGTGAGAGGATGTATGCTGATAAAGCGGTTCAAAAACTGAAGCTTATTCAGGACTCGCTTGTGGAGTATGGAAAATCTCAGTATGATACTCCAAAAAAAGAGGCAAACGGATATAGTGTTATTTTATTTAGTAAATAGGCTTGATTCATGGCTAAGAAACTTAAATCGCATTCTGGAGCACTTAAAAGGTTTAAGATTACCAAGAAAGATAAAGTGTTGTCTAGCAAGCAGTGTAATAATCATCTTTTGACCAATAAAGGAAAGAATAATAAAAAATTCTGATATGGAAAAGAGGTTGTTGGTGCTGCTGCGAAGATGTTGAAAAATTTACTTCCTTATAAATAAGATAGGCAATGGTAAGAGTAACGAATGGATTACAGAGGCAGAGAAGGCATAAGAAATTTATTGCTCAGGCTTCTGGGTTTAGATTGGGAAGAAAAAATCTCTACAAGCAGGTGAGGCTTGCTTTGGTAAAACAGGGTCAGCATGCTTATGTAAGTAGAAGGCTCAAGAAAAGAGATTTTAGAAGACTTTGGATTGAGAGGCTTTCTGCTGCGGTTAGAGAAAAAGGTGGAAAATATTCAGTATTTGTGAATACTATGTATCAAAAGAATATCAAGCTTGATAGAAAAGTTCTTTCAAATATTGCGGTGGCGTTTCCTGTAGTGTTTGATAAGATTTATGATGAGGTGGTAAAATAAGAAATGAGGCGGTAGCGATCGTCGCTATCGCTCTTCTCTCGTGTTTACAGAGCCGAGGTGGTGGAATTGGTAGACACGAAGGACTTAAAATCCTTTGAGGCTTATACCCTCGTGCCGGTTCGATTCCGGTCCTCGGCAGCTTAACTTACAATAGGTTTGATTCAGGTTTTAATTATTATTTGTTATATTCATGTGATTTACCGTTCGAAGAACTGGAGATTTGAATACCAACGAAAGACTTATTTCTTTCTACAAGAAAGAGCTTTGGGCTTCTCATATTTTGGATAAGGCAAAGAAACAACAACACTATGGTACTAAATGGTATAGAAAGTTTGTAAGTTATGATTTTCCTTCTTCTAGAAGATATAAGAGAATGAGGGCTATCGTATCTGATGCTTATAGAAAGACAAAGAAGAAGTATAATACTTTGGCACAACTTGGAAAGATTGTGTAAGCTTTATTTTGATATTTTACTAGAGAATGTATGCAGTGGTAGATTTGCAAGGGCATCAATATATTGTTTCAGAAGGAGCTGAACTTATTGTAGACAATGTAGATAAGGCACAAGGTGAAAAGTTGCTTTCTGATAAAGTGCTTGCGCTCTTTGATGAGAAGGGTACTGAAGTAAAGGTAGGAACTCCTTATGTATCTGGAGCTCAGGTTGAATTTGAGGTTGGAACTACTCAAAAAGGAGAAAAGGTTAGAATCTTAAAGTTTAAGAGAAAGACAAGATATGCGAGATTGAAAGGATTTAGACCTCTTCAAACGGTTTTAACTGTTAAAAACATTAGTGCTTAATGGCTAAAGCTTGAGTATTGGAACGAGATGGTGAAATATTGGAACAACTTCCTGCTGGGAAGTATATGGTTAAGCTTAAGGATACTGATATGGTAATTTCTTGCTATAAGGCAGGGAAGATGAAACAATCGCATATTGGAATTATTGAGGGAGATCGAGTGAAGGTTGAGGTTAATCAATATGATATGAAACAATGAAGGATTGTCTACAGATATAATGTGACAACCAAAGCTCAAGCTCATGAAAATGAGTAGGGGCATCTTTAGATACTGTTGATGAAAGGAAAATGAAAGTAGTAACTTCTCTGAAGAAAAGATGTATGTACTGTCAGATTGTAAAGAGAAAATGAAGACTTTATGTGACATGTAAGAAAAATCCTAGACATAAAGCTAGGCAGGGATAGTTTTTTATTTATTGTATTTTTTGAGAGATGTTTAGATTGATGGGGCATGTTCTTCCAGAAGAAAAATCTATTTGGATTGCGTTGACGATGATTTATGGAATTGGAAGAGAAAGATCAAAAAAAATCTTGGGAAACCTTAATATTCCATATATGAAGAAGGTGAGTGAAATCTCAGAAGAAGAGCAAAAGTTAATCTCTGATGAATTGAAGAAGTATGTTTTGGAAAATGATCTCAAGAGGGAGGTTGCTTCTGCGATCAAAAGACTTAAGGAAATTAAGTGTTATAGAGGAATGAGGCATAACCTTGGACTTCCTGTAAGATGACAATTGACGAGAAAGAATTGAAGAACTGCAAAGAAACTTCTTGGAAGGTCAAAGGTAAGACCAGTATTGAAGAAATAATTTTATCTCATTTTTTTCTATTGAAATGGCTGTTACGAAGGCAAAGAAAAAAGATATTAAAGTGGTAAGTGGGGTATTGCATGTGCATACCACTCCTAATAATACTTTAGTGACTTTGATTGATCAAGAAGGAAATAAAGTTCTTGGTGGTGGAACAGGAAAGGTTGGATATAAGGGCTCAAAAAAGAGTACTCCTTATGCCGCAGAGGTGCTTACTAAGCAAATTCTTAAAGATGCTCAGAATTATGGATTAAAGGAAATCTGAATTATTTTTAAAGGGATTGGTATGGCAAGAGAAGGAGTTTTTAAGGCGGTTACCGAGATTGGAGTAATTGATGTTGCTTATATTAAAGAAGAAACAGGAATTCAATTCGGTGGATGTAAGGGAGAAAGACCAAAGAGAAACTAATCCTTGGTAGACGGGTAAATACGATCATCTTTCAGTTTATTTATTATTTTCATAGGAGATATGAGATACACAGGAGCTAAATTTAGACTATGTAGGAGGGAAGGAGTAAATCTTTTCGGTTCTCAGAAGTACAATCTCAAGAAGAGAAGGGCTTTGCCTGGACAGCATGGAGCAGGAATGCAGAGAAATTCTGAATATGGGAAACTTTTGAGGAATAAGCAAGTAGTGAAGAGAAGTTATCTTCTTTCAGAGAAACAGTTTGCAAATATTGTGAAGAAAACTGCTGCTAAATATGCTAAAAACAATAACCTTTCTCATGATGTAGCGTTGTTTCAGTTTTTGGAGAGGAGACTTGATGTTATTATCTTGAGGTCAGGACTTGCAAATACAATCATGCAGGCAAGACAAATGGTGAGTCATGGTCACTTCCTTCTTAATGGAGTAAAACATAATGTTCCTTCTACATTTGTTGTTGCAGGAGATAAGATTACTCTTAAAGATAAGCTTAAGAATTCAGCGTTGTATTCTGATGCGTCAAAGGCTTCTCCTGCTAAAATCCCTTCTTGGATTAAAGTGGATAGAAATAGTTATGCTGTAGAGGTACTTGGAATGCCACAGACTGGAGAGATTGAAGTACTTGGAGATCTCTTGAAGGTGATTGAATTCTATGCGAGGGCTTAATAATTGTTAAAACAACAAAAACTTTATATCATATTTCTATTTCTATGTTGAATATACAACACTTTATTGGGGTTCCGAAGATTGCGTTCAGTCAATTGGATGATGGTGCTACCAGGTTTGAATTGAAATATGTTCCTAGAGGATTTGGGCATACGCTTGGAAATGCTCTCAGGAGGATAATCCTTGCCTATAATCTTGGTGGGGCAGTTACAGGATTGAAGATAAAAGGAGTTCCTCATGAATACGATATTATTAGTGGGGTGAAGGAAAATGTGATTAGTATTATGTTAAACTTCAAGAAACTTCGCTTTAAAATCAATGAAAATGCTGATACCCTTCAGCGAATCTCTCAGAGATTTAAAGGGATCGGAAATTATAGTGCTGCGGATTTAAAGTTGCCTTCAGGAATTGAACTCTTGAATGGTGAGGAACATTTGTTTGAGATTACTGATAGTTCGGTAGAACTTAATATGGAAGTGAGAATCGAGAAGGGATATGGTTATTATAGTTTGGATTATTTGAGACAAAGAGATGAGAAGGGGGATGGATCAGAAGTAAACTTGCTTTTGATTGATAATGATTTCTCTCTCGTAGATTATGTAAGGTATGATGTAGAAGAAGTGATTGAGGATTTTAGTGGAAGCACTAAAGATGCACTTAATCTTGAGATCAAGGCTAAGTATACATCTATTGCTCCTCAGGAGATTGTAATGTTTGCAGGGGAGGTGCTTGCAAGTTATGCTAAGCTCTTTGTGTTTGATAACGTATATATTGATAAGTCAGTTTTGGTTGATTATAATGATCTTAATGAGGAGGCTGAAACTCCTGTAGAAGAAGTTAGCTCTGTTAAGACGATGCCGATTGATGCACTTCCACTTAGTGAAAGGACAAGAAATGCATTGATCAAGAATAATATTCTCTATGTTGAGGATTTAGAAAGAAAGAAGAAATCAGAATTACTTGTGATGAAAGGAGTTTGAAGAAAGGCGATTGATGAAATTACTTCTTCACTTACAAATATTGGTAAGGCATTGCTCGGATAGAAAGGAAAAATTTATCATTTATTAGTGTAGATATAAGATGAGACATCAGCAGAATAAGCTCTTGCAATTGAACACTGGAGCAAAAAGTAAAACTGTTTTTATGAGAATGCAACTTTCCAGTTTGATTAGAGCTGGGAAATTGACTACGACTCCAAAAAGAGCTAAGGTTCTTAAAGCTTTTACTGATAGCTTCTTCTCTACTTTGTTAAGTTTTGATGCTAAATATGATGAAAAGGGGGCTTTGAGAGAGGCAATTAGATATGTAAAATCTGTTGTTTATGGTGAGGCTGAGGGGAAAAAAGTAATTGAAACTTTGCTTCCAAAGTACAGAGAGGAGAAGAGAACTTCAGGTTTTACTACTTCTTATAAGCTTGGATTTAGAGTTGGGGATGCTGCTGCGAAAACCATGCTCAAGCTCGCATAGAGAAGAATCAATTTATTTTAATTATCGTATAGGACTAATCATGGAGTTTACGAAGAAAGATTTAAATAAAACCATCTGGATTAGGCAGACTGATCAAGAGAAAAATAGGAGATGGTATCGTGTAGATGCTACAGGAAAGACCCTTGGAAGATTGGCTGTAGATATTGCTAAGAAGCTTATGGGAAAGGATAGAGCTTATTATTCTGATTTTCGAGATGCAGGAAGTTTTGTTATCGTAGAAAATGTTGATCAGATTGCAGTGACAGGGAAAAAGCTTGCTGATAAGGTCTATTATTCTTATAGCGGATATAAGGGAAATTTGAAGAGTATTACTCTTGGAGAGCTTCTCAAGAAAAATCCTGGTAAAGCTTTGTGGTATGCGGTAAGAGGTATGCTTCCAAAAAACAAGCTTAGAGATCCTAGAATTAAGAGATTAAAGCTTATTAAAGGAACGACTACGAAATACGATAATTTTAAACCAATTAACCTTTACAAGTAATGACAAACAGAGAATATACTAATGCAGTTGGAAGAAGAAAGGAGACGACAGCAACTGTAAAACTCTATGCTAAGGGAGCAGGAAATATCCTTGTAAAGACAGTAACAGGGAAAGAATATACGCTTGCTGATTACTTTGGAGGAAATGTTTACCTCTATAAGAATGCAGTATTACCTTTTACTACGCTTGGTAATGATGTGCTCAAGAAATTTGATGCAGAAATCAAGATCGTGGGAGGGGGTATCGCTGGGCAGTCTGATGCGATCAAACTTGCTTTTTCAAGAGCTTTGGTAGAGTGGAATTCAGACCTCAGACCTACATTGAAGCCTCATGGCCTTCTTAAGAGGGATCCTAGAATTAAGGAAAGAAAGAAGCCTGGTTTGAAAAAGGCGAGAAAAGCACCTACATGGTCAAAGAGATAATTTTTGTACGGATGAAAACCTGATTTTAAATGTCAGGTTTTTTTATATTAAACTATATTCAGTTTGTTGTTTTTTTGGTATAAACTCAAATTTCTCTCTTATTTATTGGTGGTGATTTTTGTGTTATAAGTTTTCTCTCTGAATCTCGGCTTGATTTTTATGCTGGGAAAAGTATAAGTAGACGAATTTTTTGTTCACGTTTTTTTGTGCCTTAAAATTCGGCTCCAGCTCCTGTAGTTCAATGGATAGAATAGGCCCGTCCTAAGGGTTAGATGCTGGTTCGATTCCGGCCAGGAGTAGATGACATTCCTTGGTGGTAAGGATTCCTCGTTTGAGGAGCTTTACTGTGGGGTTTGATCAGCTTTCATTTTATTTTTTTAAATCCATTATCCAAATGGCAAAAACAACACAGGAAAATGTATTTCAAAGACACGATAAAGATACCGGGTCTCCAGAAATGCAAATCGGGATTTTATCTGATGAAATCGCAATGCTTCAGGCGCATGTGGCTGCAAATGCAAAGGACTATGATGCTAAGAGAAGTCTTTTGAAGAAGGTAGCAAAGAGAAGAAGCTTTTTGAGATATCTCAAAGGGAAAGATCTTGATGCCTATACAAAAATCTCAAAAAAAATCGGACTAAAAGTGTAGTTCAATTAACCGTGAGCAGGTAAAAATAAACAATGAAAATACTTTTTTGATGCTGATCTTCTAAATAAAAGAGGAAAAATCTGACTCAAATTGTTCATTGTTAATTATCAACTGTTCATTGTATTCTTTTATTTCTTTATTTTTATATTCTAATGGCTAAAAAAGCTATTGCCCCAGCGGCAAGCCAATTTACCGTTCCTGTAATCAAGGAAGGGCAAAAGGTAAAAGGAACTATCCTTAAAGAAATCGAGAACGGAGTTCTCGTAAACTGTGAAAATGGTGCATTTACTGGAGTGATTCTTTCCAAAGAAGCGAAAGAGCTCAAAAGATCTCAGTTTGATCTTAATCCATCTACTGAACTTGAGCTTGAAATCATCAATCCTGCAGTAAGACATGAAGATGGATACTATATTGTTTCAGTTACTAGGCTTCTTCAATACGATGTATGGAAGTCAGTGATCGCAAAGTTTGAAAAAGATGAAATCATTACCGTGGTTCCTACCGAAGCAAATCTTGGAGGACTTTTGATCGATATGCACGGTATCAAGGGATTTATCCCATTGTCTCAACTCGCTCCTATTCACTATCCTAGAGTAGAAGATGGAGATCAGGATGCAATCTTTGATAAACTTCTTGAACTTATCGGACAGGAAATCAAAGTAAGAGTGATCAATATTGATGAAGAGGACAGAAGGATCATCCTTTCTGAAAGAGAAGCGCTCAAAGAAGAAAGAGAAAAGGTGCTTGCTGAACTTGAAGTTGGAAAGATCTTTGATGGTGTGGTTTCTGGAGTTTCTTCTTACGGACTTTTCGTGACGATTGGAGGAACGGTTGAAGGACTTGTGCATATTTCAGAGATTACTTACGGACATGTGAACGATATTGATAAACTCGGACACATTGGAGACAAGATGCAAGTTAAAGTGATCGGTCTTGAAAATGGAAAGATCTCACTCTCTAGTAAACAGCTCAAGGGAGATCCATGGGAGGAACTTCCAAAGAGATACCAGGTTGGAGATATTATCGAAGGAGAAATCGTGAGATATGTTCCTTATGGAGTATTCGTGAGAGTATATGAAGATATTAATGGACTCGTGCACTTGAGTGAGCTTTCTCAGAAATCAGTGAACAATCCGAATGAAATCGTGAAGCTTGGACAAATCGTGAAAGCAAAATTGATCCTCATTGATCCAAAAAATAGAAAAATCTGACTTTCTATGAAGGATTTGGAACCAAAATCAGCTGATGCCGAAGACAAGCCAGCGAAAAGAACTCCAAAAGCAAAAGGAAGTCTTGAAGACGTGGTAAAGAAGATTGAAGAAAGTGAAGAATAGTATTTATGAAAAATCCTGCAGAGCGATTGGTATCGTGCAGGATTTTTTGAATTGAAAGAATGTATATTTACTCTTTAGTTGGTGTATTGGATCGGACTTCTTTCTTCTCGTCTTTTTTTTCAGAGGTTTAGGTTTATCTCATCCTGAGCATAGAGTCTACAAACTATCTCGCCTTTTTTGACTTTATCTCAGGTTTTTTTGTAGAGGTAGAGTCCAGCTTGATCTACTACGGGGCAGCCAAGCTTTCTACAAACTGCGTTAATGTCATGAAGATCAATCATTTTGATTACTCAATCCTTCTCTGCGATAATATCGAAAGTATGAGAGCCTAGAGGTAGGGTTTCAGAATCTACTTTTGGGTTCCCTCCTTGTGCTTTGATAATTTCTTGCATTTTTTTCCAAGCAGTTCAAGAAATAAGCTGGTTGGTTACTATTTTTTTTGCTTCTTTTCCTTTTGCTAGTCCGACCTCTTCAATGAGTTTGGTAGCTAGGAAGATGACCTTATTCTCAAGATCCATAGCTCTGTCTGGATGTTGCTGCAAAATTCTGAGCACTTCACGCACTTGCATCACTGCTCCTACTCCGTTTCCAATAACTTCATTGGCTTCCGTAATCTGAACAGACATTTTCATTCAGAGTTTTTTCCCTACATATTCAAACTTTTTTTTCCAGTCTTTTGCTTCTTTCATAGAACTTACCTTGGCAGTTGGACCAACAGGAATATCAATCAAAGAATGGGTCACTCCCATAGCATATTTCTTCGCCATAATTGAACTCACGACCTTAGCTCTAGATTGCATAGAAAGCGGATATTGCACCTTGATCAATTTGTCATCAGCAGGAGCAAGATCAAGTCCTCCTCATCGCACTAGGCAACAATTCTGATCTTTTACCAGATTTTCTATCCCTTCTTTGTTGAAGTTGATATTCATGAGCACATTTACACATTCCCCGGTTGCTGCTGGAGAAGTGATGGATTTGGAGAAGTTTTTTGGAATTTTGATACCGAGACTTGCGATGAGAGGAATCAGAATCATTGTCGTTTCATTTCCTGGGACTCCACCGATACAATGCTTATCTGCGATAATTTCCCCTTTGGGATATTTGAACATTACCCCACATTCTGCCATCGCTTTTGCGGTCTGATACATCTCTTCGTCCGTCGTTGGATAGAAAAAACTTGAAGCGACATAATAGGTCATCATTGTGTCATCAAGCTTATTCTCTGAAATATCTTTGATAATTGCAAACATCTCATCATAACTAATGTTTTCTCCTCTCATTTTTTTTCTGATTGCTTCGTAGGAAGCGTTCGAACTTTCTGCGAGAGAAACTGCGATGAGTTCATCATTTTTTAGGGAGATTTTATCAATGATGTCTGCATAGATTGCCACTTTCCCTGTTGGGATTGCTTCTGAAAGAGAAACGTCAGCTACGATATGTTCTCCGTTTGTTTTGGTGAGCTGGACTTTATTATTGAGATTGATCCCAAATGCCATTGCTTGTTTTGGATTGAGGAGAACGATCAGTCTTTCTCCATCTTTAATATCTAGAAGCTGAACTTTTGCTGGATAATAGGATTCTGAAGCCTCTTTAAAAGCTAAGAAGTCTTTTTTTATCGTTTTGGATTTATGAGATTTGAACATTCTATCTTTGAAGAAAAATAAAAAAATGTCATCCTAAGTATATGAAGAAATGAAAATAAAGCAAATTTTGATAAGAGGAAGTTTTGTTCTCCGGTTTTGCAATCAGTATTTTTTCTAGTTTCCCCTTGTTCTTTTGGTATTCTTGACCTTTAATCTGCGCTAATGTTAATTGTCGTTAAAGAGATTTCTTGTTGCTTTTTTGCTTTTTATAAAGTTTTGTCTATACTTGAAACGCTTGGTTTTTTAAAACCTTATTTGATTGTATGAAGAAAAAAAGCACAACCTTACTACAAATAGTTGGAAATTGGAAAAAAAAAGCAGCATTACCGATCAATATTAGATGGGTTTCTATCTCGCTTTTTTTGTTTATGATGGGACGGTGATTAGGATGAGATGCCTTTTTCTCTGTTTATGTAAAAAGTATTCTTGGATCAGGATTTGGGCTGATGTTTATTGGAACTTTATTGGCTGTCATAAAATTGTTTCTTGTGATTCCTGTTGGTGTGATGAATGATCAATGAAATGCAAGATATCTTTTGTTGGCTGGGAAATTGGTATATATTTTTTCTGGGCTTTTTTACTTTTTGGCAGGAATGCATAGTTCTCCTTTGCTTCTTGTGCTAGCTGTTGTTTTGAATGGAATTGCGAGTTCTATGATGTTTACGACTTATCGTGTGCTTTATGGGAAGGGAACTCAGCATAGTAACCGCAGTAAGATTTTCGGTTTTTATTTCTCCAGTATTAATCTTGCATATGTAATTTGAGCTTTGCTTAGTGCTTTTCTTGTTTCCTATCTTGAACTTCCTTATATGTATCTTTTTATTATTATTTTTGCGTTGTTGTCTCTGCTTCAAGATGGAAAGATTCAGGACTTTATTAAGAAAAAATTTTCTAAATCTTGGAAAAAATGGAACTTTCTTGTAAACTCTGTAGATACTGATGTTGACGTAGACTTGTGTAATATTAGGAAACTTTTTGGAAAAAGAGGGATAATAGCTCGCTTTTCGAAGGAGGCAGTTTCTTTTGCTTCGTGGAAAAGGATGTTTGCTACTCTGAAATCGTATGGTCGATCAATGTATACTGCACTTTCTGCTCAGGCTTTGGTAAGTTTTATGAATTATGTGGGATTTTTGTTTATTCCGATTATTGCGAATGATAATAATCTTTCTCTTTCTGAAATTGCTATTTTGTTCGCTGTGATGAGGCTTCCTTATGTGATTAATGTGTTGATCGGAGGATTTTGAGATAAATATAGTAAAAAAATTCTGATTACTATTTTAGTTTTTATTGGTGCACTTTTGTATATTTTGCTCTGATTGTATCATAATTTTTGGGCAATTATTGTTTTGAGCTTCTGAATTTCTCTGGTGATTGCGATGCTTTCTCCGGTTACTTCTGCATTGGTAATTGGATATGCTAGACCAAAAGATAGGTGACTGATGTCTGGATTGCAGGAGTTTGCTAGTAGGATTGGAGAAATTATCGGCTCTTTGGTTTTTGGAATGATCGTTGCAAAAATTGGAATGGATGATTCTTTTATTGTTTTGGGAGGGGCTCTTGCGGTGTTAAGTATGTATCTTTTGGTAAAGAAGCTCATGAGAATAAAGACGAAAGATGGTGAAGCGAAAAAAGAAGTTGAAGCTCAGCAGCCTTTACCCTTTTTGCAGAATACTTAATTGAGAAAAAATCCCTTTTCTCCATAATTTTGTTTGACTTTTTGGCACATTTCTATACACTTCCTCTTGTGGTCTAATTCTGGCTTTGGTTTTTTTGAAATTGATAAAATGGGGAAAGTAACTCTTCTAAAAAAAAATATTGGGATCTTGTTGCTCTCTCCCTTTGTTGCTTTTGGAATTTTTCGGGTTTCTCAGCAAGATTGGAGTAAGCTAACGGCGAGCGTTCTTGATATTTCAGAAATTGAAACGATTGAGAAACAAGGGCGAGATGTTGCATACAAAGTTCATGATCAGCTTTTTGAACTTTTTGGTTCAAAGCAGCTTCAATGAGGTGATGCTTTAGTTTTTGAATTGGTTTATAATCCTGCAAAATTAAGTCTCGTGCTTCCTGAAAGTTCTGGAGCGACTTTTAGTGTTTTGGAAAATGAGTCAGGGGTCTTTAGAGCGAAACTGGAGAATCTCTCTCATTATATGTTAAATAGTGACTGGATTCAGATTCCCTTCTCTTGAGAAGAGGATCAACTTGTTTTGTCTGAAGCGATGCTTTATCGTGGAGAAAAATCTTCTCTTCTTAAGATTGGAAATTTAAGTTCTTCTACGGAACATTCTCTTTTACCTTAGTTTTTCTTTTGATGAAAAAGGTATTCTTTGTATTTTGCAGTGTTTTTCTAGGTTTATTTGGGATGACAACATTTGCGGTGGGAAGTCCTGATAGTTTTCAACTGGAGGTAAATCCTGCAACTTTTAGTGTGAATCAACCCGTTGATCTTACGGTAAAAGCAATTAAGAATGGGCAGATTATGAAGGATTATGAGGGAAGGCTTTTCCTAGAAATTGAGTGAGATAATTTGTCTCGTTTTGATTATACTTTACCTGAAGGAGGATTTTGAGAAATGAAGCTTTCTAACCAGGGAGTGAAAACCTATTCTAAAGGATTACAAGTAAAAAAGGCTGGAACTTTTGTCTTGAAAGTCGAGGATCTCGCTTCAGATTCAGCTACTGGAACGATTACGATTATTGTCTCTTCTGATGATCAACTTAACCTTAAAAATATTCAGCTTCTTTCTCCTCTTCAAAATGGGACAGAAACAGAGAGTTCTATGAGTGTGATGGCAAATGCTCCAGAATTATCAAACTCTCGTATTCAGGTTTATTTGAATGATCTGATGGTAAAAGAGGCGATGACTGATACTAATGGATTATTCAATGAAACCATTCCACTTCAGAAGGCGTGAACAAATGTCTTGGAGCTAAAAGCTGTAGGTTTGAATAATCAGATTGTTGGACTTTCGGATAAAAGAACTTTTCTTTATCAACCATTGTCTGATAACTTATTTAAGTCAATCACCATGACTCCAAGTCAGAACTTAAAAATCTGAGATAAAGTTCGTTTTGAAGTTTTTACGGATGAACGCGTGAGTTCTGCGAAACTTTTGTTTTCGTGAGGGCAGGAGTATCCTTTGGATAAAGAAAAAGATGGGCTTTTTACTAAAAATGTTACGCTTACTACTACTGGAGAAATCATTGTGAATGCAGAACTTATTGCTTCAGAACTTACTAAGAAGTATGATAAGGTATTGTCATTTTCTGTTAGAGATCACATTAGAATTGGTGAAGTGAGAATCAGTCTTAATCCTAATCTTGCTGGGACTTTAGATCTTTCTTGGGTAACTCTTGGAGGAGAGAGTTCTGATTATGCTGTAAAGTATTGATTGGAGAAGGATCAATTGATTGCTACAGCCTTTACTAAGAAACCTCAAGCAACTCTTTCAGGTTTTTCTTATGGGAAATCGTATTTTTTTCAAGTTTTGGCAACGACTCCTGAGCATGTCCCTGAAGGACTTCCTTCTCAGGTTATTCAGTTTGATATGCCAATTTTATCAGGAACTGCGGCTACGGTTGATCCTCTAACAAGTGGCGGATTACCTTCTGAGCCGTCTGATCCTGCAGATCCAGATTCTCATGATGTGGCAGTTTTGGATAAGCCGCTTTGTGTTGTCAAGAATATTCAGTTTTCTACTAAGAAGATTTGAAATAAGCACTATCTCGTCCGAAATAAAGTGGCGAATGTGGAAAAATATCTGATTTATAGGTCTGAATATGAGGATGGAAGCGACAGGCAATTTGTTGGGGAATCTCTTGTTCCAAGATATGAATATCCTTTTGATAATACTGCGGAGGAGGATATTTATGCCTATTATGACGTAGAGGCTATTTGTAATGATGGTGAGCAGCTTATTTTGACTAAAGCAGAAAAGGTAAAGGTTGGTCCTTTTGAAGATATGTTGATGATTCTTGCTTGTACTTTCCTTATTTATTTGATGTATAGGCTTTATCACTATAATGCCTAGCCTGTTTGACTGGCTCTAGAATTTGGAATATTTTATGCTGATAGTAAAGTTTAATGAAATTAAATAAAAAATATCAATTTCATCATTTTTGATCTCAAAATACTTCTTCTTTTGATGGAGTTTTCCCTGTTTTTCTTCCTTCTTATCAGACTTTTTCTCTTCAGCAACTTGGAGAACTTATTTTGCAGGATATGCAATGGAAGGCGATTTCTCGTTCTCTTGGAAAGCACTTGATTCCTTTGTTTATTGATGGTGCACTCAATAAAGATTTTACTAAAGTATTGTCTTGAAAAGCTTCACTGCCGTATCTGGCGAGAGAGAAAAGGCTTTTTTCTGTTTATAGGAAAACACAGAAAAAAAATCAGACTTTACTTTCTCAATTTTTTGGTAATGAGGGTATCCATTTTTGTTCTACGTTTCAGAATGAGAGGATTCAGAGGCTTTTTGATCTTTTGGAGGAGAAACAGGTTTGGAAGCTTTCTCAAGAGCTTGTTTGGTGGGATGTTACTACTCAAACGATTGTAGAACCTGAAGATATTGTTTGGAAAGAAGAAATGCAAACACAGCTTGAGGTTAAGTGTTTTGTGGAGACGAAGAATGATGTTTTCCCGCTCGTTATTGATGATCCTTTGCAGCTTTTTTCTGATAAGGGAGTACTTGTCCATCCGAATGATAAAAGATACAAAAAGCATATTGGTAAGAAAATTATTATTCCAATTCTTAATAAATCGATTCCTATTTTTTGAGAAGAAGGATTGGATACTGTTAAAGATAATGGGATTTTTAGATTGAATCCGCTTTTGTGAGAATATCATTTGAGGAAAACGCAACAGTATCGTCTTTCTTTGCAAGATGAAGTTATTGATGAAAAGGGATTTTTTGTTTCAGATATTCCAAACTTTGGAGGGAAGCCAGTTTTTGATTTTGTTGAAAATATTACTGAAACACTTGCTACGATAGGAAACCTTGTTTCTAAGCAGGAGGTCAAGAAAAAGATTCCTTATTCGAGTGAAACGAATACTCGTTTAATAAGGAGAATCGTTCCGGGTATTATTTTGGATTTTTCTCAGTATTGAGACGATTTTTGAAAGTGGATGGAGAAGGAATTTCCAGAGCTTTCGGAAGAAGGGCGTCAGCCATTTTCAGTGAAATTGTCTTTGGAATCCAAAAATATTTACCAGCCTAGCTTGCCGTTTCTTTGTAATGTTATGACAGGAGAGGTGAGGTGTTTTAGGTATCAAATTTGTGAGAGGAGCTGTTGATCTGCTTTTTCAAGTTTGCTTTTGTATCTTCTTGTTGAGCAGCAACTGCCTTTTGAATTTTCGATTAGTGACCTTTTTGATGCGCTTTATTTTATGTCGGAAGAGAGGTGGAATGCTTTTTTTGATCAGTTTTCTTTTTCTGTTTCTAAGGAAAATCCTTTGTTTGCACTGATGAAATCTAATGATCATGAGATGATCTCTGAACGCATTGGATTAGAATTGGAAAAAATTCCATGGCTACAAATGGACGCAAAGGATGTTTTCCATTTTCTGCCTACTGCATTATTCTGAGATCAGTGGACGCTCCATTCAGTTGCTTGTTCTGATGTTTTTCTTCAGTCTTTGGCTTGTTTCTCTAGGAGTCAGGATTTGAAGCTTTTTTTTCAGCAGCAGCAAGTATTCCCTTCATTTTTGGAGTATTTTCTCTGGTTTAGTTTTGTGCTTCAGGAAACTTCAGGTTTTTCTTTTGTGCCTTTTCATGCTGATGAGAAAGCTTTCCCTTTACAGGTAAGGTGGGAAAATGAGCTCTCTGATTATGGTTTAGATGTTCTAAGATTTACTGTTGCTCGTGGAAAAGCTTATACAGAGTCAGATTTGGCTGTTTCTTTTGAATATTTAAAGCATCTTTGGAATCTCTTTAAGGTGCTTTATGAGCAGGGAGTTTTTGAGTTGGATGAGATTTGAGAGCTTCGTCTCTGAGGAAAAGAGTATTGGCTTTTTTCTCAGTGGAGGGAATTATTGTCTGCGTTTGAGGGAAAATTGCCGTGAGAATCAGCCTTTTCTGTTGCTTTATGATCCTTGCAAGACTTTACCAGAAGAGCATTTTCTTGGTATCTTGCCTTGGTAAAAGGAGAAACTCATGAGGAATCTAGGTTCTTGGCAGGACAGTTGTTTTTGTCTCTTTTGGAGCTCTTATCTCCGATTATTCCTGAGTTTATTTCGATGATTGAAGGAGTCTTGAAATTTCCTGTAAAATCTGTGCTAAATCGAGAAGAACTTCATGGTGTGAAAGATTATAGGACATTCCTTCTTTTTGATATATTGAAGGGAATTCAGCTCAAAAGGGCAGAGCTTCAGCTAAAAAAACATCTTCCTATTGCGTTGTGTGTTCAGGCGAATTCGGATATTTTACGTTTAATAGAATCTTATGAATCAAGCTTGAAATTACTTTTTAAGACGGAGGAAATTCAGTATTTAGCTGCGAATGAGGTTTTCCCTTCAGGTTTTGAAACTTTTATGATTCTTGATATTACGGTTGGAATTAAAGCTCTTGATCTTCCTCAGCATGAGGATTGTTTGGCGCATCTTGAGAAGGAGCATGCTTCGAAATTGCAGACGTTGGAATATTTGAGGTCGACTTTAGTAGCGCTTTCTTTGAATCCTTTGGCAGATCCTGTAAAACTTGCCGAGAAGGAAAGCGAACTTGATCAACTTAAGTCTGAAATTCAGGAACTTGAGCTGAATATCAAAAAAATGAAGGCTACGAAGAAGGTGTAGCGCTTCTTTTTTTTATTTTTTTGAGGGAGTATTTCTTCCGGTTAAGGGCTATGCTTTCACTTCTTGCATTTCGTAAAATTCGAGAATATCTCCCATTTCGATTCTCTTTCCGATTTTTACTTTCATACCACAGTCTTCACCCGCATTTACCTCTTTTACTTCGTCTTTATTACGGTGAAGAGAAAGGATTTCTCCGTTTGTCAAAATATCATCGCCTCTATAGACTCTGAATTTAAGCTTATTCTTTACCTTTCCTTCTTTTACTCTTCCTCCAACCGTCATTTCTCTCGTTTCTGTGTGGAAGACACCAAGGATTTCAAGCTTACCGACGATTACTTCTTCTTTCTCTACTTCTACCATTCCGAGGAGTAGATTATTGAGGTAATCCGTGAGTTCATAAATAATATCAAAAACTTTCATCTCAATTTTGAGGCCTTCAGCTTTCTTTTTGAGAAGCGCATTCATAGAGATATTAAATCAGATCAATAATGCCTTTGAAGCCTGAGCTAAGGAAAGATCACTTTCTCCGAAATATCCTACATCGCTATGTACCACCTTGATTGTCACATTCTTTGGGAGCGAAAGTCCATCAACCGCCTGCTTAAGAGCCTCCAAACTAGAGGAACCATCAGCCTTGAGGATCAGTCTTAATTCTGATATCTTTGATTGATCACCAGCTTTCAACTGAGCTAAGAACTGTTGTAACGCTCCATCTCCATTCGCTTTTGCTTCAGATTCTTTGATGAAGGCAATTCTCTGGTGAGCTTCTTTTTCATTAGAAACCACCTCAACAATTCTTCCTGGCTCAGGAAGCTCAGTAAATCCAAGGATTTGTACAGGTTCTCCTCCCATGATTTTTCCTGTGTTTTTTCAGAGTCGGTTCTGCATTCTCCTTACCTTTCCGTAGGTATTGTAGGCTACGATAATATCTCCGTTCTTCAAGGTTCCAGTCAGCACGATCAAGCTTGCTACCACTCCTTGTTTTGGATCTTTGTAGGCATCTACAACTACTCCTACTGCTTGTCTGTCAGGATTGTATTTGAGTTCAAGCATTTCTGCCTGTAAAAGTACATATTCTAGCAAAAGATCAATACCCTGACCTGTCTTGGATGAAACTCCTACGAACGGCGTTTCTCCTCCCCAATCTTCAGGAGTCAGTCCATATTTGGCAACATCAGCTTTAATCTGATCCATATTATTTCCAGGCTTATCAATCTTGGTTACGGCAATAATGATTGGAACTCCTGCGGATTTTGCATGATTAATTGATTCAATGGTTTGTGGCATTACGCTATCATCTGCTGCAATCACGATAATCGCAATATTAGTCAGCTTTGCACCTCTGGCTCTGAGCGAAGTAAACAGCTCATGCCCTGGAGTATCAATGAAGGTAATCTGCTTTCCATTATAATTTACCATAGAAGCACCGATAGATTGTGTAATTCCTCCGGCTTCACCTCCTGCAACGCTCGTTTTTCTGAGGTAGTCCAAAAGCGAGGTCTTTCCATGATCTACATGTCCCATCACGGTCACGATTGGCGCTCTCTCAATTTGATGCTCTGCCTCCTTATCAATATCCAAAATCTTCTGTAAATCTCCTTCCATAAAGCTCTGCACATCAAGCGTTGCTTCTTTCTTCTTAAGAGTAACTCCTAAATCTTCAGCGATCAGAGAAGCCGTATCAAAATCCAAACTTGCATTCAAACTTGTCATAATTCCGTTGGCAATAAGCTTTTTCATCACTTCTGGAAGTGGAACTCCGATCTTTTCTGAAAATTCCTTTACCGTGATATTTTCTTCAATGGTTACCTCAGTTTTCTTGACGAGATTTGATGAAGTTGTTGCTTCTTTATGAACCTTCGCTGTTGGTGTTGGAGCAGGTTTCTCCTCTTTTTTGAACACTGGTTTTTCTACCTTTTTTGGTTCATGTTGCTTTTTTTGTGCTAGATGATCAGCAAAAAAATCTAACCCACTTCAGCTTTTTTGTAGTTTTTCTTTGGCTTTGTAAGTTCCCTGTTCGATAGAGATATTTCCTCCTGCCTTTGATGCAGTTGATTTTGGTTTTTTAGAAGGTTCTACTGGACGAGGTTCTGCCCTTGCAATAACTCTAGCGTTTCTTATTTTCGGTGCATCTGAGAAAGAAATCTCTTCTTGACTTGTCTCTTTATTTGAAGTAAGCGGGATTTCGATATTATGAAGCTCTAAGCTATCTTCATCTTCTCTTTCAGGTTTTTCTGCTTGTTTGGTGAATCCTAGTCCAGAAAGGAAGCCTCCTCCAAATCCTATTTCGTCTGATTTCAAAATTTTTCCATCATCAGCTTTTTTGGCAGGAGTGGCTTTTTTAGCAGCTTTCTTTGGAAGCTGATCTATGATATATTTCATTTTTTCTAGATTGCTATCGGAAATTGTAGCCGTTTTTGCGGTCAATTTTTTGCCCATAACTTTTTCATATACTTTGGCAAAAGTGGCTTCATCTAGGTTTAAATCTTTCTTTACATCATCAATACGAGGCATATTCAGCGATAGTCAGCGATAAAACGTTCAAAAAAAACTGACCTTAGCATATGGAATTTGCCTCTATTTGCAAGGAAAACTTTGGTTGCCTCTGTTTTTTTCAGAAGGGGAGTCTGATTTTTGAACTTTTTTAAAAGAGGATTGCTCCTCATTAGAACGGTATTTATTTCTGAGAAGAGTGAGGCTTATTAGTGCTCTCAGAGCTCAGAGGTAGAGAATCTATGCTCAAAGCGGGCTATGAGTGGAGCGATGAGAGGTTTAATGAAAATCCCAACACAAAGGAATATCCCAAAAAAGCTCAGGAGTATGATCATATTCGGGAGATATATTTCTCGAAGGACGCCTCCTACAGCTTCTCTCATCGCGATGATGGCGTAGGTGAAAGGGAGAAATGGATTGATCGCTTGAAAAAAGCTACCAGAAAGCTCTATCGGGAAGGTGCCACCGGCTCAGGAGAGTTGGAGCACTAAAAAGACGATGACGATTGCTTTCCCAGCGTTTCAGAATGTGGCGACGGTGGTATAGATAATCATCGAGAAAACCATTGCTGCTCGGAGCGTGATTCCTATGAATGCTCCTTTATTAGCGACATAAGCGTTTAATAAAAACATATCTCCCAAAGCAACAATTATTCCCTGAATGAGTGCTATGCTGAGGAAGAGGAGCCATTTCCCTAGGTATTTTTGATAGTGTTTGCAGTGGTAGAAGGTTTTCTCTCTGATTTTGGTAGTAAAGAGTGAGATGTTGAGCAGAGAGCCTACTCGGATGGCTAAGGTCGTAAAGAAGGGCGACATTGCAGAGCCGTAATTAGGGATTGAAAAAAGCTTGTTTTCTACAAGCTTTACCGGTTCAGCGATAAACTCAGAAAAACGATTAGGGTCGAGGGTCGCTACCTCAATGAAATTTTCTAGTTTTCAGCTAGCCTTCAGTTTTTGGAGGTGCTGATCGATGGTCCCGATATCCTTCTGAAGTTTGGGAAGTTTCTCTTGGAAGGATCTGACTTTTTCTGTTTCTGTATTGATGATTCTTGCGCCTTCTTCAAGGTTTCTCTGGAGATCAGGTAGTTTATTCTCGAGGCGGTCGAGTTTCTCTATTCCGCTGGTTGAAAGATCTTGGGTGTGATTCAGGACTTGACGCAGTGCGGGTTCAATATTTGTTTCATAATCATCGTGGAGATCATCAAGGCTTGTGCGGAGGTCCTGACGAATGCCTTGGATCGCTGTTTGGGTATCCTTGCTAAAGTCGATGACTTTTTGGGCGTCTTGTGAAAGTGGCGAGAGAGTGGAACGGATGGAAATGCTTTTTTGACGGAGGAGATTGAGCTTTTGAAGTAGTTTATTGAATGGGGCGGTCAAAGGCGTATGAGGAAGGAGGTGATCAATCATATCTCTTCGCTGGGTGATTTTCTGAGCTTGTCTTCAAAGCTCATTTTCGAGGTTGGTGAGTCTTGTGGTGATCTGGTTAAGATCGTTCTCGAGGTTCTGGTTTTTCTGATCGGCATAGCTAAGGATAGCAGAAAATTCGCTATCAATGCTTCTAGCGATGTCTTGGATTGAGGTTTTGTGGGTTTGGATTTGATCTGGGACGGTATCCAAAAGTTTGAGGCTTTGCTCGGCAAGTATCCTGCTTTGGTAGAGGGCTTCTTTCCCTTGATTGATGTCGTTTTTGAGGGTTGGGAGTTTGCCATAGGCTTCCTCCAGTTGGTATCTCGAACGGTAGGAAATCTCCAGAATTTTATTGATTTTTTCATCAACGGCATCTAAACTTTCACGAGCATCATGCACGAAGTCGATCAAACCATATACGCTTGTTTTACTAGCTTGGAGATCGAATCCCACGAGATTTAATTTTTCCATCAGGATGCGATTGACGGTGTCTATGAAAGATTTTTGGATATTTTCTTTGATCGTCGTTGCTCCTTTGCTGGTGATTTTTGGGGCTATGGCGTTGAGCTTCTCGTTGACAGTATAACGGATTTCTGGGTGCTGAGGAAACTCATCAAGAAGTGTGATCATCTTTTCGCTAAATCCGCTTTCAATCACAATAGAAGCATAATATTTCCCTAGTTTTGTCCCTTGGTTGGCGATATTTTCATCGACAAAAACCCAACCGATATTTTGATCTGTCTTTAGCTCTTTGATAACTTCTGCTCCAATGTTGACAAATTCCTCCTTAAAAACTGCCCCAATATCATTATTGACGACGGCGACCTTGATGCCTCTGGTATTCCCATAAGGGTCTCGGGAGGATTTTAGGTAAAACCAGGCATAGAGCGACGGCAAAATGCAGAGTCCTAGCACGATGACCATTGCACCTCGATTGGAAAAGATACGTTTAAGATCAGCTGTATAGATACGTCGGATTCGTTTCATCGGTTTTCATAAGAGGCAAAAATTTGTTCTAGAGTATAGCGATCTTGGGCTGTATGTCAACGAGGAAGAAAAGTCTGATTTTTTTGACTTTTGTAAGGTTTTGAAGTATACTTGAGGAGATTTTTTTATTTTCAGTTTGCTTGAGATGCTTGATGTGAAAAAAGAGGTAGCAACGTTTAGTCGTTTGTCGCACGATGAAAAGCTTGAATATGTGCAAAAGTGGCTTGGAGAGCTGGCGTATCATTATGACTATTTTCGTGATTTGGATGCCTATGTGCATACCCATAAAGCATCACTTGATGATACGTTTTTGGAGGCGATGTTTCAGATTATCCTCAATTTAGCCAAGGAAGTGGAAAAGCTTTAATTTTTTAAGTGAGAGAAGATGAGAAGTATGGAAATTATTAAAAATGATGAGGCGGCAGATAAAAATCTAAAGTCTGAACTGGATCAGTTGGTCGGAGGAATCAATATCAAAGAGAAAAATGAGAGTTTTGGTGCGATCGATCAGTTTTTTGAAAAGTTGAATAGTTTGCCAGAAGAACAGAAAAATTTAGCTCTTCAGCATGCGCTCGGTAAGAGTAGTCTTACGATTGACGGCTCCAAGAAGAAGCTTAGCTCGTTGGCGAAACTTTTTGATAAGGCGGTCGATCAGGAGAGTGGAACATGGAAAATTAAGCTGAAAGAGGGCGTTTCTTTGCGTGATTCATCCTCGTCTGATGTAGTGAATCCTGAGACAAGCAATTCTTGAGTTCAAGATACTACTGAAACTTCTGGCGGAAGTGATTCTACTCCTAAAAACTATGTAGAAATTGCGAGTGCTAATGATCCAGAGACTGCGACAGTCAAAACTCCCGCTGGAGCAGGTGAAAAAAAGGATGAAGCTGTTCAAGCAGCGGAGGGAGCTCAAGCAGTAAATGCTGTAGTAAGTAAAGCACCAGCTGGAGCGAATGGAGAAAAATCTACAAACTATGTAGAAATTGCGAGTGCTAATGACCCAGAGGCTGCGGCAAGCAAAACTCCTGCTGGAGCAGGTGAAAAAAAAGATGAAGCTGCTCAGACGACTCCAGCAACGGAAGAAGAACCGGATGATGCTGATCTTGAGGGGCTTAGTGCTGAAGAGCAGGAACTTGTTTCTTCGCTACTGAATGAAAAGAACTCACCTTTAGCGTATTTGATCCAGAAGAGCTCGAATTTTGCCAAGATTCAGGCTCAGAAAGGATATGGAGCGGATGCGGATACTTTGCTAGAAATTCGTGAAGATAAGATTCTCTGAAATCAGACGAGAAGGGCTTTATCTGGATTATTAGATTGGATTGGATCAGATTTATCATCTGTTGAGTTTGCGTCCTTGACGCCGGAAAGTGTCTTGTCGATGGGATTCATTTCTCAAGATATGAAAGAAAAAATTGAGGCAAGTGGACCAGAGAGCGTGAAGTCGCTCTGGAATGATGAAGCATATGAGCGTAAAAGTCCTTATACCAATAATTTTGCTTTAAAAAAGAAAGAAAATGCTGATTCTGATCAGCAGGTAGTTAACGAAAAAACGGACGATTCATCCTTAACTCCAGAAGATGTTTCAGTGGATCCTACTAAAGAGTATCGGGAGACTAATGCTAACCATCCGTATGAACTTGGACGAAGGTTTATTGATGGGATTTATCATGAGGTAGTCCGTCTTCCTTCTTTTGAGCAACTTCCGAAGGATAAGGATGGTGAGTATAAACGACCTGCATCTCCAAAAAAGATTTATAGGGTAGATGTTCCTGGGAAAGCATTTCATTGTTTTGATAATGGAAAATGTCAAGATCTGAAAACGGAAGAAATGGCTGATACGAAAGACGTTGTAGCTAAGGTAGCGAAACTTCAGGAACAACTTCCTACGAAGAAAGCCAATTTGATCGAAGCGTTTGAGCTTCAAGAAATGGATGGAGGTTATTATGCGAGAGAAGGAGACGCTTCTCTTTATACGATTGGTGAGGAGGGGACGCTCTATGCTGCTGGACCGCACTGAGTGCAGAAGTTCCTCTGAGGAAAGGCTGATCATTGGGAGACAGCTAAGGTAGAGGATTTGCCGTCGAGAGAGTTTCTCAAGACAGCGACGATTAGGACTCTAGGATTGCAACAAACGGATGAGAACTGTTATGGAAAGGAATGATGGAGCGGAGCTTTTGCTTTTGACAAGCAAGGAAAGCTTTGTTATGCGGGGATTGACCGTGGAAGGATGGTCTTTGAGGGATTAGAGACGCTAGGGCATTCGGTTCAAGAGCCTGCTAAAGATGCGGTAAAAGATTCTTCGCAAATCCTTTATACTCCTTTTTGGGTTTCTCAGCCTGTTGAAAATCAAGTTCAAATTCCTTTTAAACCGCAAGTGACGACCACTCAAGAGCCTTGGGCTGCTTGGGATTCGGCTGACTTAGAGAAGCCCTGGAAGGAGGTTGCAGAACTGCCTGAAGAGGTGAAGTATATTGAAGTGTAGTGTTTTAGATGTCGATGAGTTTTCGCTGGCCTTTGTCTAACCCCTCGAGGGTTCGGGATCAGATTCTGAGTCTTTTGAGATAAATGACCTTATTTTCGACCGCTTCCAGCATCCTTTTGACCTGATGATATTTCCCTTCTGTGATGGTCAAGAGGATTTTCTTT
>ERZ773063.52-NODE-52-length-82560-cov-30.490770_pt1 | contig 82560 bp, 83 predicted proteins | sample MGYA00580625_ERZ773063 | MGnify/ENA primary metagenome ERZ773063 (study PRJEB29015, sample SAMEA2738022) | human oral metagenome | biome: human oral; feature: human-associated habitat; material: dental | place: China | collected 2042 ... | reverse complement strand
AAATCTGCAACAGATACTTTTTAAGAAGGATGTTTCATCGGGGCCGGTCTTTACCATATTGCACAAAAAGAAAGGGAAGCCGTCTTACGTAAGTCTTTTCTTACCGATTTCATACCGCATGCATTCCATATTTTTTCGGGATCCGTCCGAATCGGCCATAACTATACGAGTATAAAGCACCTCGCCTATGGCCATATGAACCAGGCGAGACGCTCCGGCTTCAGTCGAATAGTTAATTTCCCGCCCATGCCATGCAGACAAATATCGACAATTTTCGCCAAGAGCGACTGGATGTGACCGGTTATAACGAATAACGGCCGCCCCTCTCTGCTTTGCGGTTTCAGCGGCCTGAAAATGCAATATTTTTTTCATTTACAAGCCGTATATATGATATATCTTTATCACTTATATGAAATTGTATCCGCCGGACTGCCGGGATGGAACAGCATGGAAAAAGGCCGGAAACATTATCCGGCCTTTTTCATAGAGAAAATTGTTATGTGACTCCTGCCGCATATACAGCATATATATTTTATCCCGAATTTACGGAAGCAGACTCGCATAAATGCGTTGGAGGTTGGTCTTCATCCGTTCTAAATAGGTCTTGCCGTCCTTATTGCTTTCTATCGTATCAAGGAGTTCAACCTTAGCTCCCACCTCTTCCGCCAGGGCTTTCGATACGGACGGGCTTACCATTTCTTCCGCAAAAATTGTCGTGACATGATGTTCCTTCGCATATCCCGCGAGTTCCGCCAACTGTTTTGGACTCGGTTCTCCTTCTGCAAAGACATCTTCTACGCTCATCTGCGTGAGAGCGAAGTCACGGCAAAGATATGCGAATGCCGCATGACCCGTCACGAACTCGCGACGCGGAGCATCCTTAAAACGGCCTTCATACTCTTGCTGCAATTCATTCAACTGAGCAATGTATTCACGTGAATTCTGTTCGTAAAATTCTTTATTGTCCGGATCCGCCTTCCCCAGAGCCGCCGTAATGTTTGCAACTTCCGTCACCGCATTGCGCAAACTGAGCCATGTGTGGGGATCGTATTCACCGTGTTCTTCCACTTCTTCAGGATCCGTATTTTTGATAGCGTCCACACCCTTGGATGCCTCTACTTTTACGAGCTTGTCATTATGTGCGGCTTCAACAGCTTTTTCTATCCACGGCTCCATACCCATACCGTTATAGACAAGCATATCGGCTGTCGCCAAAGCTTTCATCGAATCCGTCGACGGCTCAAATTCGTGCGGCTCCGTGCCGGCAGGAATGATAGTAATAATATCTACTTTATCCTTTCCCACGGCCTTCACAAATTCCGCCATTGCATCAAAGGTAACGGCCACTTTCAGCTTGCCGTCCTTTTTTGACTCTTCTTTTTGAGTCGTACCGCAGCCTGCGAGTATGGTTACTGCCAGAATCGCACTCATTGCTACTGCTAACCATTTTTTCACTATATCCACTCCTTCTTAAGCAAATGCAAATCATCTGCATTAAATCAAAAAAAGGATAGCATAGCGAACCCCCTCTGTCAATCTTATGAAGATGTGCTGATTTGTCACACCCTATGCGGAATACAGAAAAGCGCCCCGAAAATCCCGGGACGCTTTTTACCGAACGCTATAACGTATCGTTATCCTTTAACCGCTTCAATAATGCGATATATACCGTCGATGAAGAAGCCTGCGGCTACAATATATACTGCCGCTACAATAGTCGCCATCGGATTGAAGAGGACGAGAATCCCGAAAATGAGGGAAATGATACCGAAGCCAAGCGAGGCTTTTCCCATCGCCGGCACGTACTCTTTCAGATGAAGTCCTTTGGCAAACACAAACATGCCCTCCACCACAAGCCAAATGCCCAAAAGGATCGGCATCACGATCGGCAGCGCAATATAGCCAACACTTACAAAGTACCCGGCAATAATAACATTGAGAACGGCCGACAACAAAAATGAAACATGCCGCAGTTCTTTGGAAACGGAAAAATACGTGACAACCTGTGCGAGCGAATTAATAAGAAAAGCAACGGAAATCAACCAACTGTACACAATAAGATTGGCAATCGGCTCTATGCAGAGAAAATAGGACACGACTATATACAACAACCCGGAAATAACAAGAAATGCTCTGCTTGATGTTTTCATAAAAAGACATCTCCTTAAATTATAAAAAACTCTGCGTCTTTCAAAGATATTTCTCAAGATACGCGCTCCATACATCCAAGCCGTCTGCCCGTACCGTACAGCCGGTTTGGTACCCGTCAGTCTATATATATTTCCGCTTCCGAATAGAGAGCGGCCTTACCGGCCATAAAAATTTTTTCACTGGCCACCCTGCAATATATAGTACCGCCGCGACGGGAAGCCTGATAAGCGACGATTTCGTCTTTACCCAGCCGCTCGGCCCAATAGGGAACAATATGACAATGCCCGGAACCGCAAACCGGATCTTCCTGTACGGAAAGTTTCGGCGCAAAACTGCGCGATACGGTATCCGCAACCTTCCCCCGCGCCGTTACATGCACGAGAAGCCCGTCCAAGGTCTTGACCTTTGCAAAATCAGGCGTCATCGCCTCTATGACCGCCCCGTCGTCATAGACGCAAAGAAGATCGCGACCCATGTACGCCGCTGCGGGACGCACGCCGAGAGCTTCTTCCATAGCATCCGTAACATCCACTTCATGCAGCGTATATTTCGGAAACTCCATTTCATAGAGGTCGTCTTTTTTCGCAACGGTCAAAGCGCCGCTGCGCGTAGAAAAAGTAATGAACTTCGCATCTTTTTCATAAAAACGGAAAAGCACGTAAGCGGCGCCTAATGTAGCATGGCCGCAAAGGTCGATTTCTCCGCCCGGGGTGAACCAGCGCAGACGATAAATATTTCCTTCTTTTACGGCAAATGCCGTTTCAGACAGATTATTCTCCCGTGTAATATTCATCATCAGTTCATCGGAAATCCATTCATTCATAATGCAGACTGCCGCAGGATTACCGGCAAACACCTTATCTGTAAATGCATCGACTACATACTGTTTCATTTCCTTTCCTCCTGATACATAGAATTATCGGACAGTTTCAGAGATTCGTCCTGCCCCGGAAAATCTGTTTATAAATATCCGCATCCGTATCCGTAAAAACATTGAACAGAACCTTGACTTTCTTATCCTTATGTTTGTTCAACCATTCCGTTACCGTCCTCACCGCAATTTGTGCCGCTTCCTGTGCGGGATAGCCGAAGACTCCCGTGGAAATGCAGCAGAAAGCCACGCTGTCTATGTCTTTTTCGGCACATAAATCAAGAACGTTCACATAACAGGCCCGCAAATCTTTACGGCTTGCTTCCGTCGGTGTACGGCCGCCCACAGCCGGACCGACGACATGGATGACATGCTCTGCCGGCAGATTATACCCTTTCGTCAATAAGGGAACGGCCACGGGCGAACTGTATGTACCGCTGCGGAGAAGCGCTTCCACGCCTTTTGCGCATTCTTCACGCAATTGCACGCCCGCCGCCGAATGAATACAATTATCAATACAGTTATGGAGCGGCACGAAACAGCCGAGCATCCGCTGATTGGCCGCATTAACGATAGCTCCCACAGCGAGCCTCGTAATATCGCCCTGCCAGAGATATACCTCATCGGCCCACGCTTCATTACGGGAAAACTCCTGAGCGACTGTATTCATATACCGCAAAAGGACAACGCCCTTCTTATTATTTTCTTCCCGCAAATACTCGTCCTGAATTTTGAGAATCTTCTTATCCGTTTTCTTCGGAGGACGCACATTAACCAAGGCACGGAGAGTATTTTTCTTTTCATCTTCACTTTCGCCTTCAGCCGGTACCCCGTGATCGGCACAGCCTTCTTCATCGGAAAAATAAGCAATCAATGCATCTAACCGTTCCTCTTGTGTCATTACGCATTTCTCCCTTTTCGTATTCTATACCCGTATTATACACTATTTTTCATATATTCTTCCATAGACTTCCTTACTGTTCCTACACTGCTCTTCCATGAAAATAAAAAGCTGCAAGCATCTTGCTCACAGCTTTCTTTATTTCCGTCAGTCAGTTCCAAATAGCCTTCATAAGCGGCCGGTATGATTCTTCCAGATGCTGAATAATGACATCAAAAAGAACCGATAAGATATCTCCGTCCACATCATCATTACTGATATAGCACATATCAAGAAGAAGTGCCCCTTCTTCATCAATACAGTACTTGAAGGACTTGTACGTGCGGTTGTATTCGTTTATCAATTGATAGACAGCCATTTCGTTCCCGTCCTTCAATACTTTCGGAGCAATGAGAACGCGAATACTGCCGTACAAAGTGTCGTCAAGGACAAAAATCAGAGGCAATTTCGTCCCCTGTGCCTCAATAAATGTTCTGAAAATAACAGTATGCAGCTCGTCATCATGCATGTCTTCCATTTCAAACGCTTCTATCCCGGCCTTCTTTAAATATGTCCGGAAGGCCTTGGCTTTCTTATTCATCTCTGTATCACTCCGTTCTTACCGGCCGAATCCGTCAGGCGAATAATCATTCTATCCCCTCGTTCCTCATTATACAGAGATTGCGAAAGCCTTGCAAAGCCGCACTTATACTGATATTCGATGACTTTTGCCCGTAGCATAATCGATTTCGATACCGGGCTGATTATTATACACATAAACATTGAATTTTATACCGGCACCGTCGTCTTCCACGGAAAGGGCTTCCATCTGCACGCCGGAAGCGACGAGGTTTTTCCCCTCAAAAACGGGAGTCACCCTGTAAAGCACATGGTTTTGCGTTTCTTTAATGTAATCATGAACCATGTTTTCAAAGGGCAGCATGCCCTGTACATTTAAATAACGCGTGCCCGTAATGAGGTTTTTTGGGTTTGCGTTTTCCGCCGTCAGCTGGTAGCCGATAAGATGGCAACGATTGTATAAATATTTACCGTCAACATTATCATATTTCGTCGTCTGCCAACCGGTCGGCTTGACCGAGCCTATGGGCTCCCGTTTTTTCGTCGGCATCAGATCCGTCCCTATATTGGCGAAGGCGGGACCGCAGCGGCCGAGCGGATCAAGGTCGCTATAGCGTTCGGTCGACGCGGCAGTCATTTCCTCCTTGCTGAAAGAAGGCTCATTATTGTTGACGATAACAAAAGGTTTGCCGTTAAATGCCGGTACAGACGCCAAATCGACGACGGCACGGCCGCTCTCATTCTGCCCGCTCTGCACGGCAACAGGCCGTGTATCCGTCTCGGCTCCTTTTTCAACGACACTGCCACAAGCCGCAAGGAGCAGGCCTATTGCCGCAAAAAGGACGAGAACCGACTTTTTCCACTGTATCATCTTCTATATACCTCTTCCGTTATTTTATCATGTGACGAGCCGGCAAAGTCTTCACTCCCGTCAAGATGCCACGGCGCTTTATCCACAGGCAGGTCAAAGAAGAAATCGCCCGGGTAGGCGCGGTTCCATTTGTAAAGGACGACCGATTTCGCCGCGTCCGCCACAGCCCGCACACTCACATCTTCAATAAAGCAATAGGCCCCGTCGGCGGCCTGTTCCAGAAAATGTTCATCTATATGAAGCACGATGTCAACATCGTTAAAAAGAGTCGCCGAAAAAGGGCTCACCCACAGTTCCCCGTTACAAAGGGAGGCGATACGTTCGTTAAGAACGCCGTCTCTGCTCTGGCGGCGCCCGTTAAAAAGCAGGCCCATCCTGTCGTCTACAGCCGCTACGATATGCATGGTTTCCTCCTCTAATAGGCCATTGCCTCTTCCGGGGTCAGCCAGTAATGAATTCCCGTCGTTGAATCGAACCAGCGATCTTCGTTGAAATTTCCGACTTCCAGCCACTGTCCGACGCGATAGATAAAATTCGGATCGACGAGGGACATGGCTTCGTCATACGAACGACTGCCGTCAAAATTTTTAATGGACAGAACTTTCGCCTTATTTGTCCGACAAGAATGCAGGGTCGCCGATGTGCGTTTGGCGTCGGCCGGAATGAGAAGTTGCACGAGAAGATCATTAAAGCACTTTTTATAACCCAGGAACGCGCCCGTTGCCGGCGGATAAAGACGGAAGAATTGCGTCCGCTCATCATCTACAATGCCGTCAAGACGCGCATGTTCCAAATTGGCGCTGTACAGGTTGGCCCCTTCGATGTGAGCATTATGCAGATCACAGCCGCGTAAAGCGGCTCCACTTAAATCGGCGTCACGCAGATTGGCAGCAGCAAAAGACGTATTGACACAGCGTACATTGGCAAGATTTACGCCGGTCAAATCGGCGCCGGCAAGGGAGACGTCTTCAAAATCGGACCATTCCATATTGAGTCCCGACAAATCAACACCGGCCAGATTAAGATGAGAAAAGCGGGAACGGCTGAAATCCAGCTTTTCCCGTTCTTCCCGCGGCAGGCCAACAAGTCTGTCAATATCCTCTCTTGCAACATCTTTCATATAATCACCTTCTTCGTTAAAGACGCGTGATTTCTTTATACCGCGGTTTTACGACCCACGCGCCGCGTACATCCATGACACCGTAAAGACCGTTGACTTTAACGATAGAAAGGCCGTTATTAAAGAGCGTTACGCCGCTGATGTCCCCTTGCGTATCCGTATAAAGAACACGGCCCGCCTTATCGATAATGGAATATTTCTTATCGACGTTCACCCAGGTGTACTCGTCGCCGAATACATATATGACCGCTTTTTCAGGGAATGTCGCAACGATAGCCCCTATCGTTCCGTCAATAAGATACTGCACTTTATTTTTTGTGACGCTCAATCGGTCGGCGCTCAGGAAAGTCACATTATCATACGCGAAATCAGTCAGCTGCACGCCGTCGACGACGCTGAAGATGGCGTACTTTCCTGTTTCCTTATCCTTCAAGGCCACATTACCGTTAATATCGTCCCAGGACTCCTTGCTGACATCGTAGTTGCCGGGCGCGATAATATAACGCCCCTGCCGGTTCACATAACCGAGTTTCCCTTTATTCTTAACAAAGGTGCCGAAATCGGAGATCGGCCATACTTCATCATTTTTACTGTCAATGACGATCGCGCCGGTGCGATCAATATAACCGCGCTTAATCCCGTCATAAGAAAGAGACAGCTCCGGCCCGTAATAGGTGCCGTGATCAATAACGCCGCCGAGCACCACCCCTAAAACGCCGCCCCAGTTAAACTTGTGTACGGCCCGATGATATTCGGCGAGACCCTTACGGTAAGCGAAAAGTTCATCATACGGCACATCAAAAAGCTCCCGGCCCGTCGTATCGACGGCAACCTTTTTCCCCTTGCCGTTACGCACGAAGGCGATGCCTTCACTGAAAGGCGCAAGGACTTCTTTATAAACGGGAGGCAAGAGAATCTTGTCGTTACTGTCTTTAAAGCCGTATTTACCGTTTTCATGGAACGGGCGAATACCGTCATCTCCGTCGATATGCACTTTTTTCTGAGGTGTATCGGACGGTAAAATCCGGCCGGTTTTGTCAATGAGGATACGGTTTTTCTTCTCTTTCATCCAGAATTGGCCCGCATTGGCAGCGGCCGTGATCTCTTTATACTGCGGCTGTACCAAAACGGTTCCGTCCGTACCGAGAAGGCCGTATTTCCCATTATCCTTGAATGTGCCGAGAACTCCGGCCCGATAGTTTTCATCATAACGTCCATGTATCTTGCCGGTGAGGCCGGACGGCGCCCGGTGATCCCGGATCTTCGGCATGAAAATCTCGCCGATACCGGAATTAACAGAGGCTCCTGCACGTTTCTCCGTTGACTTTGTCTTTTCAACACTTGTCGTCTGCGATGTTGTCACCGTCGTTGACGCCTCTTCACGATGTGTATGTTCGTAAATATGGGCCGGCTCCTCTGCCTGTACACCGATTGTGACGGCAACGGACAGGGCTGCGGCACTTAGTACGGATTTTATTATTTTCTTTTTCATTTTATTCTCTCCATATACTTTATTCAGCCTCAAACAGAGGCAATGTTTCCAGGAAGATGATATCGTCGCGTTTAGCCGCATCCCCCTCGGCAAGTATGGCCGCTTTGGCAATAACAGCCGCACCGGCCTTATCGGCCAATTCCATAAGCGCCTTTAAGGAACCGCCCGTGCTGATAACGTCATCGACAATAACCGTTTTCTTGCCCTTGATGAGGGCCACATCCGCATCAGACAGACAGAGCATCTGTTTTCCCTTTGTCGTAATCGATTCGTCATCGACAACAAGGGGATTTTCCATGTACGCCTTAAAATCCTTGCGTGCCACGACATAATGCGGCATGCCAAGAATACGCGCCATCTCAGCCGCCAAGGGTATCCCTTTCGTTTCGGCCGTCATAATGATTTCTGCATCGGACGGGATCCTTCCGGCCAGCTCGGCCGCCGTATTGACCGTAAGTTCCGTATCGCCGAGAATGACGAAGCCCGCGATAGCGAGCGTATCGGTTACATTCAGAATCGGAAGCTGCCGCGTACAGCCGGCGACGCGAAGCTTATAATATTTCTTTGCCAACGTAAACACCTCAATAGGCCCTTATGAGGGCGTTTTAAATTTTCAAATCAATGACGGCCGATACACCGACGCCCTGAATGCGCGACGCGCCGGCCGGATTGGCACTGTCAACGGGAACGAGCCCTTTAGCACGAGCAATATTATTGAAACTCCCCTCCACTTGAGCGACAGCTTTAACACGTTCCACTTCCGCTGTCGGCCCCGTTACCTGAGCGGCCCCGACACGGCTGCCGTTACCGAGGCTGACAATGGGGACAACCTTTGTCGCATAAGTTGTTCCCAGGTTTTTCTGGTTAAGCAGTTTATTTAAAAAACTGTTAATGGACGGGCCGTATTTATCCACGCCCACACCGACAATACCACCTTTGATGAGTCCGCCCAAGCCGATAGCTTCTACGGGAAGCGCGGCACCGAAAGAAGCGATGCCGAGAGAAATGGCCAGAGAGGCCGCAATCAGTTTCTTTTTCATCATAATCCTCCTATAACATCGTATATGTATATTATATCAAGAGCCCACGGTCTGTGAAACCCCTCATAAAAGGTTACGACAAGGCATAAAAGATTCCTTTCTCATATGAATATGGTATATAATAGCGTCATATCATTATTTCGGAGGTACGTATGTTAAAATACCGACTTCAAAAAACAGGCTCCCGTATATATATGCTGTTTAAGCAAGACCCCTTACTGCATGTACTGATTTTTCTCTTTGCAGGCCTTATTTGTTTCTTTCCCGAATCGCCGTCCGTCACCTGTACGGGCCTCATTCTCATGTGCGGTCCGGCTGTCCTCTTGCAGGCCTATGTGCTGCGTCGCCGGCGTTTCAGAACAATCAGCACCGTAGCGGGCCTCATCGCTTCGGCAGCCATGTATACGCTTTCAATAACGGCGGACAATACGGGCGTTTCTGCCGTCTTACTCAACCTGTCCGCTCTTTGGCTCTTTACCGTCCTTTTACAATACGTAACCTGCGATGCGACGGACAATGCCGTTTCCGCCGTTTACGAAAGATTCCTGCAATTTATAAAGAGCGGTGCCGTGGCGACTCTCATTTGCATCTTGCTCGCTGTCATTCTTCTTTTTACGTCCCTTATTTTACCTTCAGGCATATACTTCGACATCGTCAGGGGTAATTTCTGCCTGGCCTTATGGATCCTTCTTTTTTTCATCGTCCTTTTTTCGTACAACGGCAAACCGTCCGCCCCCGGCAGGCTCTACACCCGTATTTTTAAGACCGTCGTTCCGAAATTTTCCGTCTTTTCGGGAATTCTGGCCGTTATATACCTCTTTTTAATACTCATCGACGTTCGTCCCGACGCCCGTTTTCTCTATACCTACTATCCGTACGTGACCTTGTACTATCTCTTCTTTCTGGCAAGCTTTCGTATGAAAGAAAAGGTGCCCGAACAGCCGCTCATTCTGGTTCTTTTCTCGGCGCTTACCGCCTTATGCCTCATCCTGACGATTAAACGAGTCTACGTCGATTCATCCCTTATCCTCGGTGCCGTTTATATCATCCTCTTCAACGGCCTTTTCCTGCTTCACAACCTGTACCTGCTCATCCGCAGGACAGGCCCGGGGCCGCATACGAAACTCCTGGCTCTCGTCATGGGGCTCATTATGTTCATGCCCCTTATCGGCTATACGTCCTTTATCCGCTTCGTTACGTATACACACGAAGGCGATACATACGTGCCGCATTTTTCCGTCGTCGGTCAGTTTGACGGCTCTATAGAAAAGGCACAAGCCGAGGCGAACCGCGAAGAGGCGGCAAGGCGGAGGCAAGGCGAGCAACAGCCGGAAAATACGGTAATCTTCCGCCCTCGCGCCAAGAAACAGGTTTCTTACGACATTGCTCCGTACACTGCGGCCATCCTTAATCTCAACCTGTCTCTTTCGGATGACTCGTCACACAGCACTCACGCCGACAAGGGCTTCACCTTTGCCCTTGCCGATAAGGGAAACATCCTTGTCATTACGGCGCCTGACGGAAGTACGGAGCGATACGACCTGCCCGATACGGTAAGACAAAACGAAAGCCTTGACGAACATACGTCCATCATCGTACAAACGGACACGTCCCTTCTCGTCATCAGCCAGTACTTCAACAACGGCACGACGGCAACCGTCACCTTCGACTTCTTCGGGAAGTAAAAGAGGCTGTGAAAACAAAAACTGCACATTATACAACAAAAAGACGGCCCGGGCCGTCTTTTTGCATATCCCCTAAGGGTATAGGAATTTATACTTACTTATATTCAGGGAACCACTTCAACGTATCAACGTTGTGCAAAGCTTCCGCTTCGCTAAATTTGCTTTGCCCTGTACGCACTGCTTCTTTAGCTACGGCTACGGCCACGGTGTGAGAGAATTCGGTCAGTTTATCGACAGGCGGTAAAGTGGCCGCACCGGGCTGCGTCGTATCGATAATACCGCCCAAGGAGTGCGCGGCCGCTGAAATCATTTCGTCCGTCAGGAGCTTTGCTTCCGAAGCTAACACGCCCAATCCCAGGCCCGGATAGATGAGAGCGTTATTAGCCTGCCCGATGTAGTACATAATGCCCTTATACATGACGGGAGCAGCCGGAATACCCGTAGCGACCAGCCCGCGGCCGTCCGTCCATTCGATGAGGTCTTCCGCTTTCGCTTCAGCCAGTTTTGTGGGATTACTGAGTGGGAAAATGAAAGGGCGTTTCGTCGTATCCGCCATATGACGGACAATTGATTCCGTAAACGCGCCGGGAACGGTAGACGTGCCGACGAGAACAGTCGGATTCACGGCTTTTACAGCCGCTTCAAGCGTCGTCAGTTCATGAGAGTTCACAAATTCTTCGCGCTTACGCGTAAATTCTTTTTGCTCCGGCGTAAGTCCCGGTGTGTCATCGAAGAGAAGCCCCTGCCTGTCGACCAAATAAAAATGCTTTTTCGCTTCTTCAGGCGACAACCCTTGCGCCACCATTTCCGAATACACGCGGCGTGCAATACCGCAACCGGCCGTACCTGCACCGAAGCACATATACACCTGATCGATCAGCTTTTCTTTCGAAATTTCCAGACCGCCCAAAATGCCGGCCAAGGTGATGATCCCCGTCCCTTGTATATCATCGTTAAATACGGGATAAATCTTATTGTACTTTTGAAGCAAAGCGGCTGCATGATCTCTGCCGAAATCTTCAAAGTGCAAGTACAGTTTCGGGAAGAGTCTTTCTACCGTTTCTACAAAAGATTGGAGGAAGTCGTAATATTTTTCTCCCGTCACCCGTTCATGACGATTACCCAAGTATAAGGAGTCGTCCAAAAGGGCCTTACGATTCGTACCACAGTCCAGGATAACGGGCAATACCTGCTCGGGATTAACGCCGGCAGCTGCCGTATAGACCATAAGTTTGCCTACGGAAATATCGACACCGTTCGTCCCCCAGTCACCGATACCTAAGATTTCTTCCGCATCGGAAACGACGACGAGACGAATATCCCGTCCAGCCGCACCGCTTTTCAAGGATTCCTCAATATCTTCGGGCCGGTCAATAGACAAAAACACGGCATTTTGAGGGTTGACGAACAATTCGCTGTATTCTTCAATATTTTCGGCAATAACCGGATCATAAACGACAGGCATAAATTCAGCTACATGTTCACTGAATACCTTATAAAACAAGGTGCGATTCGTATCGAACAACTGCATGAGAAAACGCCGTTTTTCAATACCTCCATCTTTACGGCAAATATGTTCATATGCCTGCTGCGCCTGTTCTTCAAGAGACTGTACGCGAGGCGGCAACAAACCGATCAAACCGTATTCCTTACGTTCTTCGTCCGTAAAGGCCGTCCCTTTGTTCAAAAACGGATCGTTTAATAAATCGTACCCTGTTTTTTTCATACTTCATTTCCCCATTTCCGTAAAATACAAGCATTCACTAACAGAACATGTCATTCATAACATAAAAAACATGCTTTTTCCATCTGACCAACTATGCCGATTGAAACACCGAATTATCATTTTCCCTTAACAAACGGCATAGATAAATTTTTCATTATTTCCTTTCAATCTTTTGGTCACCCGTCGACCACACGTGTTTTTCGCCCGCCGTGCTCGGCTTGTTCTACGCCATAATACCTGTCAATTTATGAGGAATATAAAGTTCTTCCAAATAGGTCACGTCTGCTACCGTCAGGTGCAAATCAACAGACTTGGCTGTGCCTTCAATGTGGGGACCCTTCGTTGCTCCGACAATAGACGCTGTAACCTTCGTAAGAAGACAAACCAAAGACACTTCCGTCATGGTTACGCCGTGAGGTCTGCCAATCCGGCTACACGCTCAATAATCTTTCGGTCTTCATTCGCCGTAGCGTCATACTCAAGGCTCGCATACGTATCTGTCATTTCGCAGTTGCGTCTTGCGGTCTTCTGGAAAGTCTGCCGCTTGCCAGTGCGCTATACGGTATAAGAGCAATGTTTTCTTCCTGGCAATACGGAACCTTTTCCCGTTCTTCTTCGCGAGCAAGCAAATTATAAGTGGTCTTGAACGGACACGAATTTAGCCCCCTTCTCTTTCGGCAATGGCATTAGCCTTAGCAAGCTGCCAAGCGAAGCAATTTGAAATACCGATATATCTTGCTTTACGACCTTATTCAATCCGTCCAAAATAGCTTCAATAGGAGTCTGCCAATCCCACATATGACAAAATATATAAATCAATATAATCTATGCCCAAGTTCTTAAGACTCGTATCAATCATATTTTCAATATGCTGTAGACCGCTGATACCTTGTTCGCTTTCTTTAGCCGTACGGAGGAAAAACTTCGTGGCAAGCACTACATCTTCACGTTTAATAAAATCTCTCAAGGCATGTCCTACAATTCACTCGTTCCGGATTGATACGCAATAGTCGTATCGTAAAAATTAACACCCAAATCCAAGTCGTGTTTAATTATTTTGCGAGTTTCTTCTTCATTACTGTTCAACTGTGTTGACCGCGTTCACGATCACCGAAGCCCATACATCCCATACAAATACGCGATACGTTCAAATCGGAATTACCGAGCTTTTGATACCTTATTGTCTTCAATATCCTTTCCACATGTTCGAATAAACGGGCAACATCTCTAAAAAGCAAGGCTTATCACTTCAAATATGCACGAATCATGCGCCCCTTCGTAGTTTACCGATTAGAATATATACCACTTGTTGACATTGCGTCAATATTTTCAAAAATATTTTACTCTTCATAATCCGCAAGAGGTGCAATATTCGCACATTTTTCAACTTCTTCAATTCGCGCCTTTAATGCGTCAACCTCCGCCTCAACCATACCGCTGCCGAGGACGAGATACTTCGGCAATGTTTTCCCGCATAAGGTGTCGACAATTATCTTCCCCGCTTTTTCAGGATCGCCCGGCTGATCATGCGGCCTTGATTTCAAATCATCGGCACTTGCATATGCCGTTTCAAGATAAGCGGAATTACGCTCTCCTTTCGGTGCTAAGCCGCCGGTACGAAATCCGGTTCGAAAAGCGCCGGGCTCGATTACCGTTACCTGTATACCGAAGGGTTTAACTTCATTTCGTAAAACTTTACTGAATTCATCCAAAGCCGCCTTACTCGACGTATAAAAAGCGTTTCCCGTAGTATTTTGAAAGTGTACCCCCATAGAAGAAACATTGGCAATTATCCCTGATCCCTGCTTTCTCATAATCGGCAAAACCGCTTGAGTCAGTCTGACAGGCCCGAAATAGTTGATTTCAAACAAAAGGCAAATTTCCGCTTCACCGCTGTCTTCTACCGGGCAATGATAGCCTCTTCCCGCGTTGTTAAGGAGTACATCCACCGTACCGAAACGTGCTACCGCCGCATCCACGACACTTTTGCACATACCTGCATCAGTCACTTCAAGTACCACTGCATAAGCATTTTTCGGATACAAGTCGACAACATCTTTCAGACGCTTCGTATCTCTTGCCGTAATAACGGCATTGTCTCCTCGTCTCAACATCTCCAATGCCGTTTCCTTGCCGATTCCGCTTGAAGCACCCGTAATAATCCATGTTCTCATAGCCTTTTCTCCTTTATTATTTATCCTTCATTTGTCCTTCCCAAAAATTAACGGCATCATTAAACCACCCTTCCGCATCGGTTCCCGTTCCGAGACCGAATCCGTGCGGCAGGCCCTTAAATACCTCAACTTTTCCGTCCGTTCCGTTTGCCCTTATTTTCTCAATCCGCCGTTCTACAGTCTTGTAGTCGGCAATAGGGTCATTCGTGCCGACGGCACTGAAAGTAGGCGGCTCCGCCCCTGTCACTTCTGATAATCCCGTGTAATTGATAATAACCGCAGCAGGCTTAGGATAAGGTTTTTCACCGAAACGTTCCGTCCCGTAAGTTCCGAGCCATGCGGCCATTCTTGCGCCTGCACTGCCGCCCCATAAAGAGTACTCGTCAGTATTTACACCCAATTCTTCGGAATGCTCAAAAATAAATGCTACGACCCTCGCCAAATCTTCACACGCAGTCTGTGCCCCCGGACGGTAAATCAACGCAAAAGCATTATAGCCTTTTTTCGATAACTCTAGCGCATGAGGGAAGCTGTCGTGCATAGCCCCTACATAAGCAAAACCTCCGCCCGCATTTACGACAGCAAACCTTGCTCCCGACCTCCCCTTAAAGAAAAACAGTCCCGTATCTTTTTTCACCGGATCGACAGCCTTCTCCTCATCCGTGTAGATATCGTAAAACACCCTCTCACCTGCAGCTGCATGATTTCGCAAATAATTGGTAATCTCAACCGTTTTATGAGGGTCTATATGCGAATACCACATAAGTCGTAAGTCCCTCAACGTATTTCCGTTGTAATAGGCTTTATTTACAGGAAAAATCAACCTACCGTAATTAGCAAATACGGAATCGGATATGACCTCCCCTACAGGCGTATCCGCCGTATACTTATTCTGCGTATTTTGCTTTATTATACTCACCTTATTATGATTCATGACACTCATCTTTCCTTCTTGTGACGATGCAAGAAATTCGGCGTTTATACCATATCCGCAAGAGTTCAACACAATACCGGCCAAAACCGCAATCACATAAACTCGCTTCACACCTACTTCACCTTAGACGCAAGAACTTCCGCTTCCTTTTGATTAGTTGCCATCCCTTCATAACGAAGACCGTATATGCTTGCAAATCTCTTCATCGTATACTCGCCGGCCTCAAGCATCCACTTTTCAGGTGCCGCCCCTTGATACAAAAAGAATAATTTTCCGTGCAAGCTCCCCGACTGAACGGGACCGTAAAACCGATCCAACAAATTCCTGACAGAACCGCAAATATTATGCCAATACAGAGGCGAACCGATAACCACCGTATCCGCTTCCCGTATTTTTCCCAAAACCTCGTCAAATCGATCACCCGGAATATCCTGTCCGTATACATTTATCCGATAATCAATCAAATTCAACGTTTCATAATCTACATCCTGTAACAAAACCTTTGCCAATGCACTCGTATTACCGTTTCTATTCGGACTTCCGTTTATAAATAAAACCTTCATCTTTTATTCCTCCCTTACCGAATTTCAAGCTAAGTATAAACTAATTGAAACCTCGTAAACAGTCTCGATTTGTTTATACATTATAAGCCTCAGGTTAGATAATGGGATGAGTTGGGGGCAGAATCTAGGTGATAAAGCATGTGTGCCTCATAAATATGGAGTGGCAAAAAATAATGCTGACATCGGACACAATGAGCGTCCCCCCCCACACATTTATTATAGGACCAAATTTCATTCTCAAAAATATTATTACATTTAAAGCCAGTGCGTTCAAAACATATTGTCATATCCCACTAAAGCTAATCCTTGGGAACAGCGTAAGTTAGGGGAGATATATAAACGCGTAAATGAGCGCAATGATGGAACGTTAGGTCGTGATAAATGGATTTCTGTCGCAAAGATGTATTTTCAAGACCCGGAAAAAGTACAATCTAACAATTTAGATACTCGCACCTATGTTATGAAAAAGGGAGATATTGCATTTGAAGGGCACCCTAATAATGAATTTAAATTCGGTAGATTTGTGTTAAATGATATAGGGACAGGAATCATTTCAGAGCTATTTCCTATCTATAGGCCTATAGTTAAATATGATTTAGAGTTTTGGAAATATGCAATTCAGCTTGAGCGGATTATGGCACCAATATTTTCAAAATCAATTACTTCATCGGGAAATTCTTCGAATAAGTTAGATCAAAATCATTTTTTGAATCAGATGATATCTATACCTACAATTGATGAACAAAAAAAGATTGGATTAATACTTAAAACAATAACTAACCTCATCACCCTTCATCAGCGTAAGTTAGAACACCTGAAATTAAAGAAAAAATCTTTACTTCAAAAACTTTTTCCGAGAGAAGGAGAACTTTATCCGGAACTTCGTTTTCCCGGATTTACTGACCCTTGGGAACAGCGTAAGCTGGGGGAAGTGTTTGATGAACGAAACGAGAAAGGTGAACAAGGAGAGCTACTTTCGGTGACAATTGGTGCTGGTGTTGTTAGAACTGAAGACTTAGAGCGTGCAGTAAATACGAGTGATGATAGGTATAATTATAAAGTTGTCAAAAAAGGTGATTTGATCTATAACACGATGCGAATGTGGCAAGGTGCTTGTGGCTCTTCTCTATATACAGGAATAGTTAGCCCTGCTTATACTGTGTTGGTACCGCTAGCCGGTAACTCATCAAAGTTTTTTGCTCATTATTTTAAAAGGAAAGATTTGCTATATCTATTCAAAAGATATTCGCAAGGGCTAACTTCTGATACTTGGAATTTGAAATTTAATGTTTTGAAAGAAATAAAGATATGTGTACCGTTAATTGAGGAGCAATACAAAATTGCAGACTTTTTAGAGGCATATGATAGTAACCTCACCCTTCATCAGCGTAAGTTAGAACATTTACAGTTATTAAAGAAGGCTTTGTTGCAACAGCTTTTTGTATAAATTTACGACAAACATATCATATATTGAGAATAGAGGAGCTTCAGTATGGAGACTATAGATGCAAGACAAATATCTGCGCATATTTGGGCCATGGCCAATGAATTAAGAGGAACTATGGGTGCCGAAGAATATAAGACCTATATTTTATCCTTTATGTTTTATCGGTACTTATCGGAACATCAGGCCCAATGCCTCGTGGAAGAGGGTATGGTTGAATGTGAAGGTGAGAAAACGGTTAATGAAGCGTATAAAGAATTGGTAGAGGAAGAAGGACTTGATGATTGCTTAGAAGCCATTTCCCGAACTTTAGGATATGCTATTGAACCGCAAGATACGTGGGCTACCTTGGTTGCCAATGTGCATGAAGGGGATGTGGTGCCGGGAGACTATCAACGTCTATTTGATAACTTTAACAAACACGCCGAGTTAAACAGGGAAGCGGTAGAAGACTTCTTCGGAGTCTTTGATGACATTAACTTGAGCGATTCCCGATTGGGTTCTTCCACGGCTTCTCGCGCTAAAGCTTTAGGTGAAGTTGTGAAGCTGGTGGATCAGATTGAGTTTCGTGATGAAAGCGGTCGCGATATTCTCGGCGAGGTCTATGAATACCTTATAGGTAAGTTTGCCGCCAATGCGGGTAAAAAGGGCGGTGAGTTTTATACGCCTCATGAAGTCAGCTTGATTTTGGCCAAAATCGTAACCCTAGGTTTAAAAAAGGACCATGAGACATTTAATGTCTATGACCCGACCATGGGTTCCGGTTCTTTGCTTATAACAGTTCGCGATGAAGTACCTGACGGAGAAGAGCAAGGGGCTGTTCGGTTTTACGGGCAAGAATTGAATACGACGACGTACAACTTGGCGCGTATGAATTTAATGATGCGCGGCGTAACGTATAATAATATGACCATGCACAATGCCGATACGTTGGAAACGGACTGGCCCGACGGCCCCGACGCACAGGGAATAGATCGCCCGCGTATGTTCGATGCCGTCGTAGCCAATCCGCCGTATTCGGCCAACTGGGATAATAATGAACGGAAACTTAAGGACCCTCGATTTTCGGATTACGGGAAGTTGGCCCCGAAGTCGAAGGCCGACTATGCCTTTGTTTTACATAGTCTTTATCATTTGAATCAAGACGGGACTATGGCCATTGTTTTGCCTCACGGCGTTCTTTTCCGCGGTGCGGCCGAAGCCAAAATTCGGCAGACCTTGATTGAAAAGAACTATCTCCATGCCGTCATAGGGTTACCGGCCAACCTTTTCTACGGAACGGGTATTCCTACCATTATTCTCGTCTTTAAAAAGAATCGAACGACACGGGATATTCTCTTTATTGATGCAAGTAACGAGTTTGAAAAAGGGAAGAATCAAAATACACTGAGCGTCGAACAGATTGACAAGATTGTAAAAACGTATGCAGAACGAGTTGATGTTGATAAGTATGCACATTTGGCTACGCCGAAAGAGATTGAAGAAAATGAATATAATCTCAACATTCCTCGCTACGTTGATACGTTTGAAGCAGAAGAGGAAATCGACATTAATGAAGTAAATCGACTGCTGGCTAAGGATGACGAAGAAATAGCTGCCTTGGAAAAAGAAATTTCCGAACAACTGGCCCTGTTGGGGATTAAAATGTAAGTATATTCGCAAAAAACAGCCGTAAGGCTGTTTTTTTGTTACAACAAACTTGGGAACAGCGTAGGCTGGGAGAGATATCTACATATTTACAAAATAATACTTTATCTAGAGATGAATTAAATTATAAAGTTCCTAATATTCAGAATATTCACTATGGGGATATACTTATTAAGTTTGATGAAGTTGTCGATGGCTCTAGTACGGATATCCCTTTTATTAATAAATTTCTTGATTTATCCAAATATAATAAATCACTTCTTAGAGATGGGGATGTTGTTCTTGCGGATACGGCGGAAGATGGGACTGTTGGTAAGGCTATTGAACTGCAAAATGTCAAACCATCACATATATTGGCAGGGTTACATACCATTCCTTGCAGACCGTTAATAGCTTTTGGTAAAGGATATCTAGGAAATTTTTTTAATTCAGAGTCTTATCGTTTACAACTTAGGCCGTTGATACAAGGTATTAAAGTTAGCTCCATATCTAAAAACTTATTGAAGAATACCATTGTTAAATATCCACAAGATCTGCTTGAGCAAAAACAAATTGGAAACGTATTTTATAAAATCACAATGCTGATCACCCTTCATCAGGAAGAGTCATTTCTGCACAAATAGACATTGGGAATTCATTAAAGAAAGGGGAACATAAATATGAATGAAAAGGGACGTGAACTTTTTTATAAATATTATGAAAAATGGATACATATTTATAAGGAAGGGGCCATTCGAGATGTAACTATGAAAAAATACGAAATCACATTGGTGTGGTTGAAGAAATTAGTTCCTCAATTATCATTATGTGACTTAAATCGAATAACTTATCAAAAATTGTTGAACGATTATGCAGAAGTTCATGAGAGACAAACGACGATGGATTTTCATCACCAGCTAAAGGCGGCCATTTTAGATGCCGTTGATGACGGCATGATTGAACGGGATCCAACACGGAAGGCCATTATAAAAGGGAAGACGCCGCGCGTGAAAAAGATAAAGTATTTGAATCAGTTTGAGTTACATACGCTTTTGTCTTCGTTGGACTTAACACCACAGATTAACTGGGACTGGCTAATTTTATTAATTGCTAAAACGGGTATGCGCTTTTCCGAGGCGCTGGCTCTGACGCCGAAGAACTTCGATTTTGCCAGACAATCCCTGTCCGTCGATAAGACATGGGATTATAAAGGGAAAGGCGGGTTCATGCCGACGAAAAATAAATCTTCCGTCCGAAAAATACAGCTTGATTGGCAGACTATCATCAAGTTTTCCGAACTTATTAAAGACTTACCTGAAGATGAGCCGATTTTTGTTCACGGCAGAGTCTTTAACTCGACGGTAAACAATATTTTGGCTCGCCATTGTAAAGCACTGGATATACCTGTCATTTCAATTCACGGACTCAGGCACACTCATGCCTCTTTATTGCTCTTTGCCGGCGTATCCATTGCCAGTGTAGCCAGGCGACTGGGACATGCTAGCATGACAACGACCCAGAAAACGTACTTACATATTATTCAGGAATTGGAAAATAGAGATATTGATTTAGTCATGCGATCCTTATCAGGATTAACGTAGTAGAAAAGTGTGGAAATGACTTTTACTGATGAAGGGTGATGAGGCTATCTATTCGAAGGAAAATCTCACCTATGTACTTCTGTTCTTTAATACAAGGTATGTTGATTTGTAAATCCATTACCTTATTTTTTGAAATATTATACCGAGATATTCCTTGGGCTAAAATTTTCATCTGATTGCGCATATACGGGGAACGCAAAGCATATCCGAGGAAATATAAATCTATAATTTCCTTCAAACGATACCCAAAACAAAAGCTATTTAAATATAGATTTTCTTGATTTCCCAACCAAACAGAACTCAAGCCTACTTCTTCAGGAGTTTCAGACGAAGTTGTAAATAAAATATCGCCATATTCAACTTTGTTCTGAGTATCGTCAATTTCAACTTTATCTGTCATTGATAAATTTGACAAAGTATTTTGGAATATATTCAGATAGGGAATATACACAGCTTCACCATGTCCAAAATCTTCTTTTGTTTTACCTGACATACCAGAGTAAGTACTGCCCATCTCCCCCAGCTTACGCTGTTCCCAAGGGTCAGTAAATCCGGGGAACCTTAATTTCGGTACTAACTTCTGTTCGTCCATTCGTACCTCCTATTACAATAGTCTTCATTACACTACGGTTCTACTATTTCATCAGCTAATTTATAGATAGCCAAGTCTAATTCGTTGCGATACTTGATTTTTTTAAGGGCTCTTACGGCTTCGTCCTGTGCCTTTGCTTTATATTCCTTCGCCCCGTTACGTTTTATTTCGCTAAGTTTTCCCTTTTCATCCAAATCGTTGCGACCGTATGTATGGCGGGCAAAAAGAGCCTGCAATTCATCGTTGGATACAACATCAACAATGCCCCATTGCAAGCGGAATTTAAAGATTTTATCAACGAGGACGACGGCATTAGCCGCGCGGATAATATCATCGCTCTTAGTCAATTTTACGGGATAGGTCAAGTCCGTACCGGCTGTAGGGTAATCGCCCTTAATAATCGCATCAGCGGCGTTGTTGATTTCTTTAGCATACCCTCTGTCGGCTAAAGACTTCGTAAAGTCTTCAATCTTTTCTCTCGTTTCTTGAACCTTTTCTTCTTCGCCGTCATGGACATAGTTCAAGAGATTTTCTACCAACTCCGTTAAGTAGTCGTAATTAACCTGTATATCCTTTACATGAGTCATAACCAATTCAATCTGATAGACGGGGATTTGTTTTCGCTCGGCCATCTTTTCTTTCAACTCATTGTATAAAGCGTTGGAAAGCATGGCTTCTTCTTCAACCGTCATGCCCAACTGTTGAATCAACTCATCCGGATTATCATAGCTAAATCCGTCTTCTTCACCATTTTCCGACTTGCTTTCATATTGCTTTAACCGAGATACGGCACGGCTATAGTCACGCATAAGTTCCGCCATCCGCTCTTGTCTGCCTTCACCGGGAGGAACTACGGTAAACTGTTCCGTCAAATCCGCCAATTCACGGACAATGGTCCGCGCATTTTCCAATTCATTTTTAAAAGTACCGGCCAACACACCTGTATCAACCAGGCCGGGATTGGGGTTTTGAACCGTCCGATCTTTTAACTCGGCCGACGTTTTATTCGCATAAATGGCCAAGGCTTTATTCATGAGCTTTTCGTTATAAGCCGGCCAGCGATAATTCACAATTCGGCCCCACGGCTTTTCCTTCATGTCCGCAATTCGATTGGTCCGTGAGTAAGCCTGTATGAGCAGCGCATTTTTTAAAGTTCGGTCCACATAAAGCGTATTCATTTGCGGCGCATCAAAGCCTGTAAGCAGTTGGTCAACAACAATGACAATATCTAAAAACTGCCCGTCCGTTGCCGTACGGTTCAACCGACTCGCCACATCTTGCGTATAAGCCAAAACATCATCCACCCCGAAGGATGTACCGAATTGTTCATTATATACCTGTATAGCCGCCCACAGACCGTCGTTCGTTTCTTTTTGCGAATCCCCGTTATTCGTAGCTTGGCTGAAGGTGATTCCCGTCTTTAAAGTAAACAGACCTTGTGCCGCCCGCTCTTTATTAACTCGTTGAAACTCATTAAAGTACATCATGGCCATAGGCGTGCTGGCTCTATTGCCGCCTACGTGAGTCGTAAAAAGGGCGTTGTACTTCCCTTCATTGGAACGATTGCGCCAGTTTTTAAAAATATCGGCGACGACAAGTCGTACATGCTCCGGGTTTTCATCGTAAAAACTCGGTTCAACCATGTCGTCCATATCTTCGTCCGTCATATTGGCGATTTTATTTTGTATCCGTTCTTCAGACCAATCGGGGTTACGGTGCTTATAAAATGCCGGCAAATATTCCGACTTCATTTGCTCCTCATCAATCGTCGTTTCAAAGTCGACTTTAAATCCCAATACATTTCGATCGGCAATGGCTTCCCGAATCGTATAGGCATGCAAAAGAGGTCCGAAAATATCTTCCGTACGAGGTGCCGTCTTATTCGCAACGACGTCATCGAACATGGGTGTTCCCGTATAGCCGATCCAAGCGGCATGTTTAAATTTTTTCTGAATCAATTCGAAGCTGTCGCCGCCTGTCGAGCGATGAGCTTCGTCAACAATAAAGACATAGTGCTTGTCCGGCACTTCAAAAGACTTTCGCTTAACCAAGGTTCCCAATTTCTGCACGGACGTAACGATAATGGACGTATCTTTACTCTTTAATTTACGCTCCAAGTCCCGCGTGCTTTCCGTACTTTCCACACTGCCCTTAATCCCTGCATCCGCATCGGCCGACGGGTCATAGGCTCGATAATTTTCATCGGTTTGACGCGTTAAGGCAATCCGGTCGACAACAAAGACGACCTTATCGACTTGAGGCATACGGCTTGCAAGCCAGGCCGTCTTAAAGCTTGTAATGGTTTTACCCGAACCGGTCGTATGCCAAATATACCCCAATTTATTCATCCCTAAGGAAAAATCGGCCTGCTTAAGTCTTGCCAATACGGCCTGCGTCGCATATACCTGATAAGGGCGCATGACCTTAATCATCTGCTTATTCTTCGTACCGTCGAGAATCATGAAATTCGTTGCCATTTGATGAGCCATAGGGATACTGAGCATTAAATCGGCAAAGTCTTTCCAATTGCGTACCGGTTTATTATCTCGACTCTGCCACCGAAAGGCGAAGTCTTTATTGAATTTATCGGCCGTTGTGTTGGCCATGTATTTTACATCGTTAGGCGTAATAGCCACCAAAATCTGCAAGGTCGAAAAAATATCCGTATACTGACGTTCCCCGATGTATTGATGCATTTGATTCAAGGCTTCGTTAACATCGTGCGTGTCCGCCTTTTCTTCTATTTGAATAACGGGTAGGCCGTTAATAAGCAAAGTCGTATCAAAGCGGCGTTCTTGCCGTCCCGTTATTTTAGGGACTCTACGTATTTGATTGACAACCTGATACACCGTATTTCCTGCGCCGACTTGCTTTTGATCAAAGACCGTTAAAAACACATGGCGGCCTTCATCCAAGTCTACTTCCACCTGCGAGACACCATTGAGACCATACAAAAATTGACCTGCCTCATAAGGGGATTTTAAGCCACTAATGACCTGTTTAACTTGATTAAATTCACTATCACTGAGCGGTCGATCCAACTTATCTTGATTGAGAAAATACAAAATAGACCGAAAATTATTCCACAAATCGTCAGTCGTCTTAATGTTCGATTCATACTTCCATATTTTCATCTTAATCGGCCTGTATTTCAACCGCTCTTCGGTTACTTTCCCATCTGCTACATCTGCTACAGGCGTAATCGTACCTGACGTCAAATAATCAATCAATTTATTCTCAAAATCAAGTTCCTTCATGACACTTCCTCCTAGGCCACTTATATTGCTATACCCCACACGACATGTATTTATGAGTTAAAACCATTCTTATTTTAACACATTTATTACATTTTAATCGCCTATCTATTTCCTCTCCAGTTCATCCAACGTCTTCTTTTCTTTATTCTTCCACTCAGCCCAACCATTAGCTGATTTGCCTATAACAAAAACGGCTGCTGCACTGGGGCTGGGAAATATATAGTCTCGATCAATTCTCCCTTGTTTATCACAGTGTTCCAGCGCTTCTTTGCGTCTTTTCCCAATCTTACTCGATACGGTGTGATCTGTTACGGGCGAAATAGCACTGCCCTTTACGACGACAAATCCTTCTTCCGTTTGTCTACCCATTCCTTGTACTTCGCCTACATCCGTTATTTTACGATTTATGTAGAGGAGCTCACCTTCTGTTTTATGGTTATCAACCGTTTTCATTAAAGGCGTTAGGACGTCATGACCTAAGATACCTAATAAAAGTTCAGCATAGTCCATGAAGTCTTCCATTTCGCTTTCTTTTTCTTCTGTTACTTGACCTTTGGGCGGCTCATTTTCATTGCGCACTGTATAGCGGCCTGCGTCTCGTGCTTTAACCGTAAAAGTATGTTCCAAGTAACTCAGTTCCGTAGCCCCCAAGGATTCTTCACGGTCGCGCGTCGTAAGGATGATAGCTTCGGTCCAATAATCCTTTGATGTATCTCGCCGATGTTCGGCCAAGCGTTGCAAAGGGCCCTTACCATTTTTGCGAGCCCTTGCTTGTCCAATATAGACACTCGGGTTTACATCTTCATCATCAGTACCGAATAAAAAATAGACGCCACTTTTATGCAGTAATTCTATATTTTCAGACCGTTCAATATCCGTACGCGGTATCTTATAGGCCACGCCCGTCCAGTTGGCTAAGGTGCATTTAATCCGCCCCGTAGCTCGTCCGTCTATTAGAAATACATTTACATTTTTTCCTCGTTGCATCATTTACATGCCTCCTGTATAAAAGTCTGCCCCACCTACGGCCCAATCATCACAAAATACGTTGCCCCCGGGTTGAGGCGTTTCATGTCTTTCAGTTGTGCCGAAAAGCGTTCAAAGTAGTCGGCAAATACGTGTACGTTTTCAATGAAAAAGAGGATACATTCTTCGTCGGTAAGGTTTAATTCTTTCAATCCTTTGGGCTTTCTATAGCACCAATAGATGTCGAAAGCTACTTGCTGTACCATATAGTGAAGTCCGTAATGATAGCAACGGTCGTTAAATATACGCTCCGGGTTTTCAAGCATGGCGACTGTAAATGTATCTATCTTATGAATGAGTTTATCCAATACGGAAATGCTAAAGGAGTTCCAGCCGAAGTGTTCGAAACGGCCGTCGCCGTACTGAAGACCACCGCTTTGGCTCTCATAGCAGGAAATCCATTGTTCCACCACCTCTTCAGATAAATCACCGTCTATAGCAACGCAGTCATCCCATCGGGGATAGTTCTTTTTCTCGTACCAGTCACGCGTAAGGCTTATGCAATAGCAACTGACATTTCCATCCCGATTATCGTAAAAAGATAAACTCTCAAATGCCGGTGTTACTTTATAGCGTTCGCTCTTCCACGTAAGGTACATGCTTTCTTTGCATCCGTCTGCAAACGTCATTTCCTTCCCCTCTTCCCGGTTCCCTCAAGGGTTTTCCGTCGTTGTTTTCCGTTTCCCCCGGCGTTCTCACCTCGTTCGCACGTTTATATACAGCCCTATTTTTATCAAGTCGCTTTTTAGTTATCGACTATATTTTAACAAATTTATCTCATTTTTACACAGGCTTATTGTGTGCATTATTTTTTCTATCTTTTATTCTCCTCTGTCCATACCGACTGCGGATATTTTATTAGTGCTTTAAATAAAACGTATTTGCGTATTTATATTTTTTATACATCGTTTTCCGTATATATATTAGGAGTATAATAAATGCGGTCGTGTTTTATACGACTGGCACGTCACTGCATGGCAGTGACGTGCCATTACTATGTTTAGGGGGATTTATGGGCATTTCAGGTTTATTTATCGGTATTTTAGTCGGGATTATCTTGCAACGCGGTCAGTTTTGTATCTCCGGCCAGTTGGGATATATTACCCGCACTCGTTCTTTAGCGGCTATAGCACCGATTGCCGTAGCCGTAGCTATTCAGATGATAGGTTTTTATGTACTGTCTTTATACGGGTACATTACGATTCCATCATCGCCTATGCCTTTTGTTGCAACAGTTGTCGGCTCCGTACTCTTCGGTGTCGGCATGGGAATTGCCGGTTGTTGCCTTACGGGGCAACTGTTTCGTGCCGGCCAGGGGCTTATTTCGGCATGGACGACCCTTCTTGTTTTTTCCTTAACGACCATTACTACTCAAACAGGTATCTTCAAGTATTGGATTGCCGATATGTTAAAGACTACGGGAACCATGTCAACTATTCCCAATACGTTGAATATTTCGCCTCTTTGGCTCATTGCCGTCTTCCTTATTTTTACGACTTGCGTCGTTATCAAATGGGTACGCACGTATGAAAAGGATCCCGGCTACTGGACAGGCGTTCCTGCCGGCATCGCCTTGGGCATTGTCGGCGTTGCCGCTTGGTATTTCAGTGCCGATGCGGGACGCGACTTCGGTCTTAGCTTTACGATTCCTATCGGCAACCTGTTTCAGTTCATTCAGCTCAACCAACAACGCTATCTCAACTGGGGTTCCTATTTGGTTCTGGGCGTACTCATCGGTTCTTTTGCCGCTTCGGTCGTTAAGAAACAGTGGCGCAAGGACACGATGGCTCCGCGAAAGTTCTGGGAAAGCGTTATCGGCGGTTTTCTCATGGGTATCGGCGCCGCTCTCACAGGTGGTTGTACGATGGCCAATGTCATCGTCGGCACGGCCTATTTCTCTTGGCAAAGTTGGATAGCCACCTTTGTCATGGCACTCAGTTTGTGGGTCGTATTAAAAATACGAAATGCATAAATTATATCTATGAGGTGATGTAATGAAGAAAGTAGTTTTGGCATTATGTTTCGCCGTTTCTATGGTTTTTATCTTAGCCGGCTGCGGCAGCGGCACTAAGGTGGAATCGCTCAATATGGAAGGCTTTAAGTCGGCCATGAGCGACGGCAACACGGTTATCGTCGATACGCGCGGCGACAGCGTGTACAACGGCTTTAAGAGTCACGGTACCGCTCGCGGCGGTCACGTTCCCAAGGCCGTTCAGTTTACGTCCGAATGGCTTGACGGCATCAGCCCCGATAAGTTTGAATCCTTTGCGTCCGATAAAGGCCTTACGAAAGACAAGACCATCGTCTTTTACGATGTAGATCCCGACCGCACGGATCGCGTCAGCAAAGATTTCGCCTCTCGCGGTTACAAGGTTAAAGTATTCAACGATTTCGTTAACTACACGAAGGACGACTCCAACCCCTTGGAAGCCTTCCCGAACTATAAACTTCTCGTCAATGCGGCTTGGGTAAAAGACGTCTTGGACGGCAAAACTCCCGAAACGTATACGGGCGCTCCCGTCAAAGTCTTCCACGTATCGTGGGGAGACATCGACAAGGCTAAGGGCTATAAGCAGCACGTTCCCGGCGCCTTCCACTTCAATACGGACTGGATTGAAAACGGCCCGGTTTGGAACCTTTCCGACCCGTCCGTTATTCAGGCTAACTTGTTGAAGCAAGGCATTACGAAAGACACCTTGGTCGTTCTTTATTCGGAAAATCCTTTAGCGGCCTTCCGCGTCATGTGGGCGCTTCGTTGGGCCGGCGTTGAAGACGTTCGCATTATGAACGGCGGTATGAACGCATGGACAAATAACGAATATCCCATTGACGACAAGGTGAATACACCGCAGCCCGCTACGGACTTCGGCACGACCATTCCGGCTCATCCGGAACTTGACATTGTTACGGCCCAGGAAGCTTATGCAGCACAGCAACAGGGAACCAAACTCATTTCCGTACGTTCATGGGACGAATACCTCGGCAAGGTAAGCGGCTACGACTATATCCCGAAAGCCGGCGAACCGGACGGCGCTATTTGGGGCTTCGGCGGTACGGACTCGGGCAACTTGGCCGATTTCTACGATCCTGACGGATCTTTGCGTAACCCCTATGAAATCTTCGCTCTTTGGGACAACCAAGGCATTCACGAAGGCGATTCCCTCGCATTTTACTGCGGTACAGGCTGGCGTGCGGGTATCCCCTGGTTCCTCACTCAGTTGGCCGGCTGGAAGAATGTAAAAGTATACGACGGCGGTTGGAATGATTGGCAGATGGATCCGTCCTTGCCGACCCTCCACATCGACCCGAATACGCAGAAGCCCGATGCGAAGAACGACTTCGGCGTAACACCCAAATCGGGCACATCCTGCAAGAGCTAGATTTCTTTCGGCAGTATATAAAAACCATCCGCATAACGGATGGTTTTTTCTTTTCAGGCATAGCTCTAATGGTATCGGCAATATATAACTACATTTAAAATTTGCGGTTTCAGTAGGAAAACTTCGTATTTCCAAGCTTCCCGAAAAATCATGAGAGTGTTTTGCTTTTCAGACCTTCTGCACAACATTGCCGTAAGATACCTCAAAGACTCCTTTTCTACGGCATTACGGAGCAACCACATATGTTCTGCCGTTCCATGCGAGGCGTGCTAAGCCGTAAATACCATTGCGGTGCGCCTTCTAATGCTTTCTTTACCTGACTGACAGACGAATTGCTTTGTACTGCATCAGGAGTTTTTTCACAGCTACATTTGCCGTGAAAAAACCGGCCTACGTCAGTCAGAACCGGAAAATACGACTGACGTAGGCCGGTTCCATGCCAATTCACTGTCAAGTTTTTTACTCTGCTGTCAGGACTACGTATTATTGGCCACAACCGCCCCTACTACTGCCCCTATCACAAAGGCGGCCGCTTCATTGCCGTGACCGGAATCATGATGAGTTTTTTTCGGTTTGGGAGGCGGCGCTTCATGATGCGCAGGCGGTTCATCCGGCGGCGGCGGAGCGGCATAAACCATAGCCGTACCTGCAGTAAATGTCATAAACGAAGCCGCGACCATTATCATTTTCATCTTCTTGGACAAGCATAACATAACTGTCACACCCCTTTCATCAACCTTTCGTTGATATCCGAATTATATGAAAACTCATCATCAATTTCAAGTACCCGGAGAGAATTAGCATTATACTGTAGAAATCGCGAAAAATATCTGTCAAATATAACCGCAGAACACACCTCGAGTCGTTTTTCCTTTCCCGTTCCACCTGTCCGGTGAAGAACCCCGTATAATATGAAACCGGCGCAGCACATACGGGCCGCGCCGGTCGTTTTATCAGTAGAGGCTTTGGTAGATTTCCAGGTAATCCCCTTCTTCTAAGGGAACAAAGTTATTGTCTGTCAGCCGCTTTTGATTGGTTGCCACGGAATTTGCAAAACTTTTTAAGTCGCTTTCTTTTACTCCGTATTCATGGAGGGGCTTTTTCGGCAAAATGACATTAAGAAGAGTTTCCAGTTCTTCATAAACCCGATCCGTCGTCGTATCCAGAAGGTTCGCTATAAAAGCATTGAGCCTGGAAATTTCGCCGTCTTGCCGGCGCTGCATGTAGGCCTTCATCACTCCTGTAAACATGGCGTAATTCGACTCGCCGTGGGCTACGTGATACATAGCGCCCAAAGGATAAGACATGGCGTGTACGGCCGCACAGCCGGCATTACCGAAGGCTATGCCCGCATAGGTTGAAGCCATAAGGAAATCTTCCTGTAAAGGAAAGCGGGCATCAATACCGCGCTCCCTAATCTGCATGTAACCGCCGATGATCTTCTCAATGGCCTTATAGCTGAATATTTTTGTCGTTTCCGAGGCCTTCGGCGAAAGAGCCGATTCAACGGCATGAACGAGGGCATCAATGGAGCTTGTCGCAAAAACCTTGGACGGGAGCGTCTGCAGAAGTTCGGGCACAAGAACAGCTTTATCCGCATAAAATGCTTCTACGGCAAGACCCTTTTTCATATTTCTGCCGTTCAGGGAAAGGACAGCCACATTCGTCACCTCACTGCCTGTACCGCACGTTGTCGGCACGATAACCAATTCTCTCTCCTTAACCGCTTCCATTATACCGTCGTAGAGATCAAGGACAGGAATAACGTTTTTCAGACAAAAGAATTTGGCCAGATCGATGATTGTACCGCCGCCGATGGCGATGATCCGTTTCGGATTTCCCTGGATATCTTTATAAATAGCTTCAGTCATATCATCGGACGGCTCACCCGCACCGTATTCTTCCTGGAAAATAACCTGACAGGGCAGATTGAATTCCGCAAAATAAGGGCCGTAAATATATTGATTCGTAAGAATCAAGTCATCGGCCGTAATATTCAGGTCGATAACCATTTGTCTGCATGTGTGATAGTGTAAAATCGTGGCTTTCAGTGCCAATTCCTGCATTGTAATCCATCCTTTCACGAACGCATGTATACTATGTTCTTATTATAACATACTCTCCGCTTCCTGTACGAGAATTGCCATACTTCTCTGCTATAAGACCCGCAGCCGCGTGCCTTTATCCGTATGCAGCCGCCATGTTCCCCGTCCTGTCTCAATTCGCAGTACGCCTGTAGCGAGACTGTTATCTTCCATCCATTTAATACCGATGCGTAAGGCAGGCCCGATTTTCATATTTTCGTTTTTATAGCCGCGTGTGCGCGATGTATCTTTCCGATTATAAGCAACGGTCACTGTACCGTCAGGATTGAGTTCTTCAAGTAAATGTCGGATTTGTCTGCCATATCGGAGAGAATCGACCATTTCACCCATAGCGGGAGCATAAGCGCCGCCGAGGATATTCACGGCCCGGTCAAGTTCTTCCGTCGCTTGCAGACCTGTGCGTATACAGGCAATACCGTTACGCAGGAAATGCTCTTTCATAAAGGCGGCCCGACGTACACCCTCGTCAACGGTTAGCGGTTTATAGCTTCCTTCTTTATAGAGGTCGGCCAGTTCCGTATTATCGATGACGACAACCAGATAAATACGTGTAAAATCGGGTTTCAACGCGCAAATCCTTTCTGTTGTGGCCATCAGACTGGCCCGGTCTTCCTCAGGCAGTCCCGGCATGAGCTGTAATCCGACGGCAAAATTTTGTTCCCGCAACAGCATAACAGCCTGCTCCACATCTGTTGCCGTATGGCCGCGCTTCGCTTTACGGAGAACGGCATCGTCCATGGACTGAACGCCCAGTTCAACGACGGTAACGCCATATTTCTTTAACCGCGCCAACTTATCCGGTGTGATACAATCCGGCCGTGTCGAACAGCGTACGGCGGCAATTTTTCCCGCCTTTAAGGCTTCGTATGCAGGCCGCAGCAGCTCTTCCTGCAACACCGCGGCAACGGCCGTAAAAGAGCCGCCGTAGAAGGCAACTTCCCAATGACGCGCTTTCCCCCGTATATATTCTTCAATGCGTCTTGCCACCTCCTGCCCTGTCGGCACGTCTTTGTGTCCCGTAATTTTCTGCTGATTGCAGAAAATACACCGATAAGGACAGCCCAAATGAGGAATAAAAACGGGAATAATCGATGTTTTCATACAGTCTCCTGAAAAAAAGGCCGATGCGGATGCATCGGCCTTTCATTATGTTTGCATAACTTAGAAGGATAAGGCGTTCATCTTTTCCAACGCCTTATATGCGGCATGCTGTTCAGCCGATTTTTTCGTCTTTCCCGAACCCGTCCCCATGATCTCGCCGTTCACCGTGACTTCCATAAAGAAGGTCTTGTTGTGATCCGGCCCTTCTTCACGGCAGAGCCGGTATCGGATATCCTGTGCCCCGTCTCGCTGAAGCAGTTCCTGGAAATACGTTTTGTAATCTTTCCCGTATATTCCCTTATCTACAAGCTGCAAGTATTTATCAAGCTGCTTCAGAATAAAATCACGGGCCGCCGTATAGGAACAATCTATATAAACCGCACCGACGACGGCTTCGAAAGCATCAGCCATAATGCTGTTGCGCGTCCGGCCTCCCGTGAGAGCTTCTCCTTTGCCGAGAAGGAGAAAATTTCCCATATGAAAGGACGCACAAACGCAGGCAAGCGGTTCTTCACTTACCACACTGGCTCTTGCCTTGGTCAGGTTCCCTTCCGGCATATCCGGATAACGGCGAAAGAGGTATTCACCGACCACCATATCCAAGACGGCATCGCCCAGGAATTCCAGCCGTTCATTGTGTATGCTGTGATGCGTTCTGTCTTCATTCGTATAGGAAGAATGAGTAAGCGCCTGATCAAGAAGATGCCAATTGTGAAAGGGCGGAAGATTTAATAATTCCGTAAACCGCCTCAACTGATCTTTTCTTGCTTTATTCATGAATGAACACTTCTTTTACGCCCCTGTATATTTTTTGAATAATAATGTCGCATTGTGACCGCCGAAGCCGAAGGAATTGGATATGGCCACGTTGATGTCCGCTTCTATTGCCTTATTGGGCACATAGTTGAGACCGAATCGCTTCAGTTCATCGTCCACTTCGACGAGATTAATCGTCGGATGCACTTTGCCGTCCGCAATGGTCAAGGCGCAGGCAATCGCTTCAACCGCACCGCCTGCACCGAGAAGGTGACCGGTCATGGATTTTGTCGAGCTGATGTACATATCCTTGGCATGGTCACCGAATACGCGGGCCACCGCCATCGACTCGTTAAGATCGTTCAAGTGCGTCGATGTGCCGTGAGCATTGACATAATCAACATCTTTCACGTCAAGATGAGCATCGTCAACAGCGAGTTTCATACACTTGGACTGCTGCAAGCCTTCCGGAGCAGGCGCCGTAATATGATATGCGTCGGCATTGCTGCCGTAACCTGCCAGTTCGCAATAAATACGGGCGCCGCGTTTTTCAGCATGTTCCAGTTCCTCAAGAACAACGACCCCCGCGCCTTCGCCCATGACAAACCCGTCACGGTCTTTATCAAAAGGCCGGGATGCATGTGCGGGATCATCATTTCTCGTGGAAAGCGCTTTCATGGCGCCGAACCCCGCTACCGCTCCGGGCGAAACAGCCGCTTCCGTACCGCCGGCAACGGCCGCATTCAATTCGCCGCGCTGAATCATACGGAACGCGTCACCGATGGAATTAGTGCCTGTCGCACAAGCCGTAACAACGCTGGCACAATGCCCCCGGAGTCCGAAGGTAATGGACACCTGACCTGATGCCATGTTGGCAATCATCTTGGGCACGACAAACGGGTTCACGCGGGACGGCCCTTTCTCAAAAAGGCCCTTGTACAAATTATGCAGTGTTTCCATACCGCCGATGCCTGTCCCGATAATCGTGCCGATACGGTCACGGTCTTCTTTATCCAAATCCATGCCCGAATCGTCCAGCGCCAGTTTCGTGGCCGCAACGGCATATTGTGTGGACGGATCCATGTGGCGCGCTTCTTTACGGTCGATACCGAATTCCGTAACATTGAACTCCTTGACTTCGCCGGCAATACGAGTGGTATATTCCGCCGCATCAAAATGCGTAATCGGGCCGATACCGTTCCTGCCCGCCAACAACGACTCCCAGAAGACGTCCTTTCCGTTACCGACAGGAGAGATAACGCCCAAGCCGGTAATAACTACACGTTTTTCCAAAGTGTTCACCTCATCATTCAAAATCAGTCGTGAATTATTCGGGAATTGCGTCCGTTTCACGTCTAAGATATGCAAAAATTTCTTTAACCGACAGAATTTCATGGATTTCCTGCATCCGCCGTCCCGAAAAGACCAGACCGGTTTCGACATCACCCTGCTGGGCACGCGTTAAAGCGCGAATAATACAGTACTTATGACTGCATTTCTTGAGACAGGCATCACAGACCTCCGGCTTCGGAGCTTTCTCCAAGAGGATTTTTTCGGAAAAGGGCGTTCTAATCGCCTGTCCGGGTAATCCTACGGGACTGTGAACCAAGACAAAGTCTTCCGGCTTGTTGGCACGCAAGTAAACTTTTTTCAATTCATCCGAGCTGTTAGCTTCCACACTGGCAGCAAAACGACTCCCCATCTGGACGCCGTTCGCACCGAGACGCAACATCCCGGCAATGTCTTCACCGTGCAATACACCTCCTGCCCCGATAACGGGCAGGTCTACGGCAGCTCGCACTTCGGGAACTATTTCCCGGCTCGAGCGATTCGTCCCCAAATGGCCGCCGGCTTCCGCGCCTTCCACCACGACAGCGGCCGCACCGAGGGACTGTGATATTTTAGCTAATTTTGCAGACGAAACGATGGGCACAATAGGGGTACCCGATTCCTTTCCCAACGCGAACATATCGCGCGAGAAACCCGCTCCCGCAACAATCAGATCGATTCCTTCTTCAATAGCAGTGGCCACGATACCGCGAAATTCGCGAGCCGCAACCATTACATTAATTCCTATTATTCCTGCCGGCGATAACTTCCGCGCCAGTTTGATTTCAGATCGTAATTCTTCAAAGGGCATCCCCGACGCCGCAATCAAGCCTATGCCGCCTTCATTGGCAACGGCCGAGGCCAATTTGGCCGTCGACAGACGAATTGCCATGCCGCCCTGCACAATAGGCACTTTTGCTATGAGCTTACCAATCTTTAATTCAGGCAGCTTCACTTTCTTTTCCTCCAATCAAGATCCCGACGGGGGAAGTCTCCCTCAGCCCTTCCCCGGCAGCGGATCTCATTGCATGCTTACGCTTTTTTTTCCTTTTCGATATAATCAACCGTATCCTGTACAGTTTTGATTTTTTCTGCAACATCGTCAGGGATTTCAATATTAAATTCTTCTTCGAAAGCCATGATCAATTCAACGATGTCCAAGGAGTCAGCGCCTAAATCATCGATGTATGCAGCTTCCATTTTGACTTCTTTTTCATCAACGCCGAGCTGCTCTACAACGATACTTTTAACTTTCTCAAAAGTTGCTTGTTCGCTCATTGTACTTCACCCCCTTTCGATGCGGCTATAATAGATAAAAAATATAAACTGAATCTATGGTATTACATTACCATGCCGCCGTCAACATTGAGAGTTTGTCCCGTAATGTAGCCTGCCCTGTCCGAGGCCAGGAAGACGACGGCCTGAGCAACTTCTTCAGGAGCGGCCGTTCTGCCCAGAGGAATGGTCTTAATCATCTCTTCCTTCACAGCATCGCTCAATACGGCAGTCATGTCCGTATCAATGCACCCGGGAGCAACCGCATTGACGCGAATGCCGCGGGACGCGAGTTCTTTTGCGACGGATTTCGTAAAACCGATCACGCCGGCTTTGGCGGCCGCGTAATTGGCCTGTCCGGCATTCCCCGTTTCACCGACGACGGAGGTCATATTGATAATGGAGCCGCTGCGCTGCTTCATCATCATCTTTGTTACTCCCTTCGTACAGTTATATACGCCTGTAAGGTTCGTATTGATAACGGCATTCCAGTCGTCGCTTTTCATGCGCATCAAAAGGCCGTCCCGTGTAATGCCGGCATTATTAACGAGAATATCAACGGAGCCGAATTTTTCCTGTATTTTTTTAATCGTATCCGCCACGGCGGCTTCATCGGCTACGTCACACTGAACGGCGACAGCCGTACCGCCCGCGTTTTCAATAATCCGCACCGTTTCCGCCGCAGCTGCCGTATTACCTGCAAAAACAACGGCCACTCCGGCACCTTCCGCCGCCAACGCGACGGCAACGGCACGGCCGATGCCGCGCGACCCGCCGGTTACGACGGCCGTCTTACCTTGTAATAACATCTTAATTTCCTCCTTGGAAGAATTCGAGAGTCTTCTTGAGAGACGGTATATCCTCCACATTTTCACAGTGAATGGCTTTATCAATCTTACGGTTAAAGCCCGTAAGTGTTTTTCCCGGACCGACTTCAACAATATTTTCCGCGCCGAACGCCTGAATTTGCCGCACGCAGGCTATCCATAAAACGGGACTGGCCGCCTGTCTGACAAGAGAGGCCTTAATAACGTCCGCAGCCGTTTCGAGTTGGCCGTCGACGTTTGCCGCAACGGGAACCTTAGCGTCTTTAATTACAATCGTATCGAGCACTTCGGCAAGCCGTTCCGCAGCAGGTTTCATGAGCGTGCTGTGGAACGGGGCGCTGACATTCAATATAACGGCACGTTTAGCGCCGGCCGCTTTCAATGCGTCGACCGCCGCTTCAACAGCTTTGGCCGCACCGGCAATAACGGTCTGACCGGGGCAATTGAAATTCACCGCTTCCACCGTACCGTCCCGACTGCCGACTTCGGCGCAAACAGCTTTGATTCTGTCTTCATCAAGGCCGAGAATAGCCGCCATAGCGCCTTCACCCAGAGGAACGGCTTCCTGCATGAACCGGCCGCGCTGACGCACCGTACGAACCGCATCCGCAAAGGAAACGGCTTCAGCCGCGACGAGAGCCGAATATTCACCGAGGCTGTGACCGGCTACGATATCCGGCCGCAATCCTTCTTCCTGCAGGACGAGGCTGCATGCCGTACTGGCCGTGAGGATAGCGGGCTGCGTGTTATAAGTCATCATGAGTTCTTCATCAGGTCCTTCAAAGCAGAGCCTCGTCAAGGAAAATCCCAACGCGTCGTCCGCTTCTTCAAAGAGCCGCCTGACAGATGCGTAACCGTCATACAGGTCTTTGATCATACCGACTCTTTGAGCCCCTTGTCCGGGAAATACAAATGCCTTTTTCATGTGTTACCCCTCTTTTAATACCACTTCATGACCATACCGGCCCAAGTCAGGCCGGCGCCGAACCCGGCAAGCACAATGATGTCACCGCGTTTAATACGGCCTTCACGATATGCCTCGTCCAGTGCTATAGGAATGGATGCACCCGACGTATTGGCGTATTTATGAATATTGACAAACACTTTTTCCATAGGCAAATCCAAGCGTTTGGCTGCCGATTGAATAATGCGTATATTCGCCTGATGCGGCACGAGCAGGTCCACTTCCGACTTATCAATACCGGCGCGTTCCAGCGCCTTTTCGGCCGTCCGGCCCATGACCCTGACGGCAAATTTATACACTTCTTTACCGTCCATACGGATAAAGGTCAGGCCTTCTTCACGGGCTTTGTCCGTCGGCAGGATTTTCGTGCCGCTCGACGGGATATCAAGAAACTTGCCGCCGTTGCCGTCAGCTCCCATATCCGTCCCCAGGATCCCGTATCCTTCCGGCACGGGGCCGAGAACGGCGGCGCCGGCGCCGTCACCGAAGAGAACGCAGGTGTTGCGGTCTTTAAAGTTCAGGAACCGGCTTAAAATTTCCGCACCGATAACGAGAACCCGTTTGTACATTCCCGTTTCAATATACTGAGACGCAGTAATGACACCGTATGCAAATCCCGAGCAGGCCGCATATAAGTCGAAAACGGCTGCATTTACGGCGCCCAGATTTGCCTGCACAATGCAGGCCGTCGACGGAATCGTCATATCCGGTGTCAAGGTACAGACAATGATCAAATCCAACTCTTCCGCTCTTATACCGGACTGTTCCAAGGCCTTCCCGGCCGCTTCGGTACAAAGGTCGGACGTGTTCACGCCTTCCGGCGCGAAATGTCTTTGTTTAATACCGGTACGACTGCTGATCCACTCATCCGATGTTTCGACGATTTTTTCCATGTCCGCATTGGTCAGGATTTTATCAGGAACGGCATGTCCCGTTCCCAGAATACCGGCTGCATTAGCTTTCACAATCATTGTGCTGCCCCTCTTCTTCTTCAATACTGGCTCGAATATGGCCGACTACATCTTCCTCTACCAGCTCGCCTGCTACGCGAACGGCATGCCGAATAGTCTTCGCTTTCGAGCTGCCGTGACAGATAATGAAGCTGCCGTCGATGCCGAGCAACGGTGCGCCGCCGTATTCTGTGAAATCAAGGCGTTTTCTCAGGTGTCTGAAAGCCGGCAGTACCGCCATGGCGCCCAGCTTGGCCAATAAGCCGCCGTTGCGTATGGAATCCTTGACAAGCTGCATGATAAGCAGCGCAATGCCTTCACCGAATTTTAAAATAATATTGCCCACAAACCCGTCACAAACGACGACATCAACAATGCCTTCCGTAATATCACGCCCTTCTACATTGCCGTAGAAAGAAATAGTTTTCGTCTGTTCCAGCATGGGATACGTCGTTTGCGCCAGCTCGTTTCCTTTCGATGCTTCCGCGCCGATGTTGAGTAAACCGATGTTCGGTTCTTTTATGCCGAATATATGCTGTGCATAATGAGAGCCCATAATAGCCGCTTGAACGAGGTGCTTCGGTTTACTGTCCGAATTGGCCCCGGAATCAAGAAGAATACTCACGCCCCTCTTCGACGGAATAGGGGTTGCAATACAGGGCCGTTCAATACCCTTAATACGACCGAGACCCAAAAGCGCCGCCGTCACGGCCGCACCCGTACTGCCCGGTGCCACTACGGCATCACAAACGCCCTCTTTGACAAGTCGTGTCGCAACGACAATGGACGCGTCTTTTTTCTTGCGAATGGCCTGCGCCGGATGTTCATCCATTTCGATGACTTCTCCCGCATGGACAATCGAAAGCCGATCCGACTCCGTCGTACCGTACTCTGTCATAACCTTGCGTATCTCCTTCGCATCACCGACCAGAACGACATCATACTTTTTATATGCTTTAACCGCTTCAATAGCCCCGAGGACTACTTCTTCCGGGGCATAATCGCCGCCCATAGCGTCTACAGCTATTTTCATGCGTTACCGCCTCTACTATTCCAATGATTCGATAATAAATTTAGCGCGAAAAACTTCTTTCGCATTTTTACGAATTTTAACCCATACATATCGCTTATTATCCCTTTTACGGATAACTTCAGCCTGAGCGACGAGCTTATCCCCTGCCGTCACGGGCTGCTTATATTTTACATTGCCTACGGCCATAACACAAACGGGTATATTCAATACGGCCCTTGCCAGAGAACCGGCCTGGGCATATAAATATTGAGATTTGACAATGTTTGCGTCATCGACCATATCCTGCGTTGTCGTCAAGACGGATATACCGCTTTGACCGGGCACGCACTCGATGAGTTCACCGACAACGCCGGCCAGCTTGTTATCCGGGCCGGCCGCGACAGCACGCTGCTTGATGCGGATGCGAAGTTCCGGAATACCCAAGGCCATACGGTCCAACCGAACGGTCGCAATACTGACCTCAAAGGCTTCGGCCAATTCTTCATCGTTGATAAAAGGATTTTCTTCTATTCGTTTTTTCAGCAATTCATGCCGCTGCGCTCGCCCTATTTTCACCATTTTCCGCCCTAGTTTTATGACCAAGTATTAACAGTACATACTACAGAAAAATTATATATTGTTTTCCTGTATTTGGCAAGAAAAAAAGTATGCATTCAACTGGTTTTCCGACTATGAAAACTGTCTCCTGCATACCGGTTCCTCAATATTTATCAAAATCCATTTCATTCAGAATTTCTTTTAACTTGATCAGCTCGTCCTTTGTCAAGGTAATCCCTTTCGTCATGGCCTGGTAGTCGGGATCCCATGAACGCAGGTCGAATTTAGCCGCGCGGTTATTCCAACTGATGTAGGTCAATTCTTTACGCCACCCGTCTTTATTCTCCGATAAAGTACCGCAAATATCTTCAATATTAAAGTTAAGTTGTGCCATATATGTATCTCCTCCACTGATTGCCGGGTCGTTTACCGAGCTGCTTCAATATATTTCATATTTATAGTTATCATACCAAATCGGAGTGCAAAGTCAATAAGTCAGTACGTTGAATTGCAGGATTACAATACTGTGTTACACCGATACACGGGAAAAATCCTTTTTTACAGCAACTTATCCGCCGATTTCTTTATCATCTGCGCCCTTCGGGCCGGAAATCACCGCGTGACTGTCTCATTCAATTTCTCTCTCCCGTATAACATATGTCTGACAACCCCGCGTGCGGCCGACCGGTATAAGAGTTTAAAACTTTGCAGAGCGCTTTACCTGAGGAAACGGCTGAACACGTAGTTGCCGTAGAGCAGGCCCTGTTCTGTAAGCTTATATCCCCGGCCCGTCGGTTCTATAAAGCCTCGCCTGTCCAAGTCCTCCAGAACCGGACCGAACGCGCTTTCAACCGTTTCACCGAAAAGACTTTGAAATCGCTCGCTGTCTATACCGCGACGCATCCGCAGCGCAAGGAAGCAATAGTCCTCTTCCCCTCTCATCGTACGGATCTCTTCTCGTTCCGCCGATACTGCCGCCGTCCCCGCCGCTTCGATATATTGGGGAATATTTCCGATGTTGACAAAACGGAACCGTCCGTCAAATGAGTGAGCGGATACGCCGAAGCCTATATAGGGCTCATACTGCCAGTATTTGATGTTATGGCGGGACGCAAAGCCGGGCCTGGCATAGGAGGAAATTTCGTAATGCGCAAAACCCCGATCGGCCAGCATACTACGAACGGCCGCCCCTTCCTGCAAGGTAATTTCGGTATCGGGCAACAGCACCGAACCTTTGCCGACAAGCCCCGCCAGGGGCGTGCCCGTTTCCACGATGAGGCTGTACACGGAAGCATGGACGACAGGCAGGGACACAAGGCAAGACAGATCGTGCATAACGTCTGCCCGTGATTGTCCGGGCAGACCGTACATAAGATCAACCGAAATATTGGTAATGCCGCCTTCATAAACATCGCAAACGGATTGCATCGCTTCTTTTCCCGTATGAAGCCGGCGCAGGAAACGCAGCTCTTTGTCGTTAAAAGACTGGATACCGAGACTGACCCGATTTATTCCTATATGCGCCAGCCCGGCCGCATATGCCCTGTCCATGCTCTCCGGATTGGCTTCCAGGGTTATTTCACTGTCGGCAGCGAGCCTGAACGTCTCTCCGAGAGTACGCATGATCATGCCGACCTGTACAAGCGTCAGCAGTGACGGCGTACCGCCGCCGAAATAGACGGTATCAACCGCTTGCCCGGCATACGGAGAATTTCGGATCTCCCTGCACAACGCGTCGACATAGGCTTCTTGATAGCGGGAAATACCGCCATATGACGGAAAATCGCAATAGAGGCATTTGCGTGTGCAAAAGGGTATATGAATATACAGTCCCGTCATCAGGTATTATCCACCTGTAAGACGGCCATAAACGCTTCTTGCGGTATTTCCACACTGCCGACCTGCTTCATGCGCTTCTTGCCTTCCTTCTGTTTTTCCAGAAGCTTGCGTTTACGTGAAATATCGCCGCCGTAGCACTTGGCCAGCACGTCTTTACGGAGAGCCGCCACATTTTCGCGGGCAATGATTTTATTGCCGACGGCCGCCTGGACAGGAATCTGGAAAAGCTGGCGCGGAATAAGGCCGCGCAGTTTTTCAACAAGCCCTCTGCCGCGGCGGACCGCAAAGTCCTTATGAACGATGACACTCAGCGCATCGACGATTTCCCCGTTAATGAGAATATCCATTTTCACCATCGGCGATTCACGGTAACCGTCCAGTTCGTAATTAAGAGACGCATACCCCCTGGTTGATGATTTAAGGACGTCAAAATAGTCATAGAGGATTTCATTAAGCGGCAGGTCATAGACGAGGGATACACGGATATCATCAAGATAATCCATAGTTACATACCGGCCGCGGCGGTTCTGGGAAATTTCCATAACCGTGCCGACCATATCCTTGGGGACAATGATAGTCGTCTTTACAAACGGCTCCTCAATGCGTTCAATCTTCGTAGTTTCCGGAAGAAGCGACGGATTATCGACCTTCACCATTGTTCCGTCGGTCCTGTAAACATGATAAATAACGGACGGCGCAGTCGTAATAAGAGCCAGACCGTATTCACGTTCCAGCCGTTCCCTGATCACGTCCATATGAAGGAGACCGAGGAATCCGCAGCGGAAACCGAAGCCGAGAGCCGTCGATGTTTCCGGTTCATAGAGAAGGGCCGCATCATTAAGGTTCAGTTTTTCCAGGGCATCGCGAAGATTATCATATTCACTTGTATCGACAGGGTAAAGGCCGCAGTAAACCATGGGCGTAGCCGGCCTGTATCCGGGCAGCGGTTCTTGCGCCGGATTCGCCGCCGTCGTTACCGTATCGCCGACACGGCAGTCCCGCACATTTTTCATACTCGCCGCAAAATAGCCTACACTGCCGCATTCCAATCCGTTAACGGTATACATGCGCGGCAAAAACACACCTGTTTCAATGACTTCGAACTCTTTTCCCGACGACATCATGCGAATCATATCGCCGGTCTTTACGGCGCCTTCCATAATACGAATATTGGCGATAGCCCCTTTATAGGGATCAAAATGAGAGTCAAAAATGAGCGCCCGCAAAGGCTTGCCGCTTTTATCCCGCGGGGCGGGAATTTTTTCAACAATAGCCTCCAGAACTCTATCCACCCCCTGCCCGGTCTTGGCACTGACCATAATCGCGTCGGTCGTATCAAGGCCGATAATGTCTTCAATTTCTCTGCATACCCGTTCGGGATCCGCACTGGGAAGGTCGACCTTGTTGATGATGGGGATAATCTCCAAATCATGTTCCAGGGCCAGGTAGACGTTCGCCAAGGTCTGCGCTTCCACGCCCTGCGTCGCGTCGACGATGAGAAGGGCGCCTTCACAGGCGGCAAGACTGCGCGAGACTTCATAATTGAAATCGACATGCCCCGGTGTGTCGATGAGGTTCAAGGTATATTCATGACCGTCTCCGGCCGTATATAAAAGACGCGCCGACTGCGCTTTAATCGTAATGCCCCGTTCACGTTCCAAATCCATCGTGTCGAGAAGCTGCTCTTCCATTTCACGCTGCGTGACAGTCCCGGTCATTTCCAGAAGGCGGTCGGCCAACGTGGATTTGCCGTGATCAATATGAGCGATAATGGAGAAATTGCGAATATATTTTGTAGCCACTGTGCGTCCTCCTTCTTATATAATCACACCGCCGCCCAAAACGCGGTCGCCGTCGTAAAGCACCAATGCCTGCCCTGCCGTCACGGCCCGCTGCGGTTCGATAAAGACGGCCTTCAGGCGATCGCCGGCAGGGTAGACGGTACACGGCGCCTCCGTTGCGGCATACCGGATCTTGCCGTATGCGCGAAACGGGGCCGTCGGCACCGCCTCCACCCATGTCGCTTCACAGGCAATCACGTCTTTTGAAAACAGGTCTTTTTCGGCGCCGACAATTACGGTATTATGCGCTTTATCAAGAGCCGCAACGTAATAAGGCCCGCCGGGACCGCCCAGATTGAGACCGCGGCGCTGGCCGACGGTATAAGCGGGAATCCCTTGATGAGTCCCGATTACCCTTCCGGTTTTATCGATAAAGTCACCCTTTTCAAAAATATACGGCGCTTCCTTTTTCAGGAATCCTTTATAATCGTTGTCGGGAATAAAACAGATATCCTGACTTTCGGGCTTACTGAAAACGGGAAGGCCCCACTTTTTCGCTAGTTCCCTCGTCTCCGTCTTTTTTAAATCCGCCATGGGGAAAAGGATGTGCGGCAGCAGATCCTGTGTCAACTGATAAAGGACGTATGACTGATCTTTACGAGCGTCGTGGCCGCGCCGCAAAGTATATATATTACGCACATCGTCGTAAACGACGCGCGCATAATGACCGGTCGCCAAAAAATCGGCGCCGAATTGTTTCGCCCGTTCCCAAAGCAGTCCGAATTTAATATATTTATTACAGGCTATACAGGGATTCGGCGTCCGACCGGCCGCATATGAGGCCACGAAATAGTCGATAACGTCACGGCGAAAATTGTCACGGAAGTCGAGAGTATAATGAGGTATGCCCAAAACATGGGCCACCTCTTTCGCATCATTTACGGAGTCAAGAGAGCAGCACGCATGCATACAGTTTTCAACAGAACATGCCGGATCTTCTTCCCACAGGCGCAGTGTAATGCCGATGACATCATAGCCTTGTCGTTTTAGCAAGCCTGCCGTCACGGAGCTGTCTACGCCGCCGCTCATTGCTACGGCAATACATTCAGCCATCTGCCCTCTCCTCTCCCGCAATCTTGCGTATTTCTTTTATCGTTTTCACCAGGTCCTTTTTTGTCGTATCCTTGCCGAAGGACACGCGTACGCTACCGGAAAGCCAATCGCCCGTTACGCCCATAGCCTGCAGCACATGCGACGGCTGTGCCGCTCCCGCCTCACAGGCCGATCCGGCGGAAACGGCGATCCCCCGCCTGTCCAGAGCGATAAGGACTATTGTCCTGTCCACATGAGCGACGGACACATTAATAATATTGGGCAACGAATGGGCCATCGTCCCGTTCAGTCGATACCGGCCGTTCCCTTTAATAAGGGTATTGTAGAAAAACTCTTTCAGCGTTCTTACTTTACAAGCCCTCTCCCGCCACTCGTCCCGCAGGAGTTCACAGGCCCTGCCGAAGCCGGCAATGGCGGCTACGTTTTCCGTACCCGCCCGCAGTTTCCGTTCCTGCGGTCCTCCGAATGTATCGGGCCTGATTTTAATACCGGATCCTATATAGAGGGCTCCGATCCCCTTAGGCCCGTACACCTTATGGCCGGCGATACTTAAGAGATCGATATGCTGTTCTTCTGGCCGCAGGGGCAGCCAGCCGAACCCCTGGACCGCATCGACATGGAACGCGGCATTCTTTTCACGCGCAAGCGCCCCGATTTCGGCAAGGGGCTGTATCATGCCCGTTTCATTATTGGCGGCCATAACGGAAACGAGAACCGTATCATCACGCAAAGACCGGCGTACTTCTTCCATATTGACGCGTCCGTCCTCACCGACAGGCAGAAACGTTACATCATATCCGCGTCCCGCCAAGCTTTCGAAGATACGCAGGACGGAAGCATGTTCAACAGCGGTCGTCACAATATGTCCGCCGTGCGGACAGTTGGCCCGCAAGTAACCGAGTATTGCCAGATTATTCGCTTCCGTACCGCCGCCGGTAAAGACAATGTCCTGCGCTTCCGCGCCAAGAGAGGCCGCCGTCTGGCGGCGCGCCGTCCGGACGGCGGCGCGGGCGGTTTGACCGTAGGCATGCAGGCTCGACGGATTACCGAATTCACTTGTCAGATAGGGCATCATCGCCTGCAAAACCCGTTCATCCAAGAGCGTCGCTGCGGCATAGTCCAGATAAATACGTTCCATTATATCTCCTCTTGCCGAAAATCCATTATTTATCATATCACATAGGCACTTCCACGGCTAGACGGCGAGTCCGTACAGGCATGTTTTCCTTGATATAACCTGTCATCCATGATAAAATTACACAGTATACCGCATGCGCCTATAGCTCAGGGGATAGAGCACCGGTCTCCGGAACCGGGTGCGCAGGTTCGAATCCTGCTAGGCGCACCAAATCCGAAACGGCTCACTATCAGCAACAGTGAGCCGTTTTTCCGCAAAGGAGACGCCGTGAATACAGACGAAAAACGTGACCGGGAACTACAGACCATGGAACGGATGATTCGGATATACTGCCGCAGCAAACACGGTACGGTAGGGCAGATGTTGTGCCCGGACTGCGAAAAAATCCTGGCGTATGCCCGACATCACATAGATCGCTGTCCCCACATGGAAACCAAGACATTCTGCGCTTTCTGCAAAACCCGTTGCTACGGCCCCGGCGAACGGGAGACGATGAAAAAAATCATGCGGTTCAGCGGTCCCCGTATGCTCCTCGTTTCCCCCTCAGCCGCATTGCATCACTTACTGCTGTCCGTACGACATCGGCTTCATTCATAGTGTACGCGGGCAGCTTATTAAGTTACTTTTTCATGTTATACTTGCCATTGTATCAGTATATTTTATAAGTGCAAAGGAGACCGGCATGGGCACAAAGTATGAAATTGAAACGGTTGACGTAACACGGCCGCATTTCAAAAAAGAAGATTTACTGCAAGCCATGATGTATCGCTATGCTACAAAAAAATTCGATCCCGACAAAAAAATTCCCGCCGAAGACTTCCATGCGATCTTGGATGCGGCCCGTCTCTCGCCGACATCCTTCGGCTTTGAACCGTTTAAGCTTCTCGTTATTCAAAACAAAAAATTACGCGAGAAAATGCGGCCCTTCGGCTGGGGTATTCAGGCAGGCCTTGACGCCAGCCATTTCATCGTTATTCTGGCACGCAAAAAAGCCGATCTGGTTTACGGCTCCGCTTACCTGGAGCATATCCAGCACGACGTCAAAGAATTGCCTGAAGCCGCATATATGCTTTACAAGGACGCATACACAAATTTTGCCGTTAATGATTTCAAAAATTTCGAATCGGAGCGCGCCGCCTTCGACTGGTCCTGCAAACAGGCTTACATCGTTCTCGGCAACATGCTGACTATGGCCGCTTATGCAGGGATTGATTCCTGCCCCCTTGAAGGGTTTCAGCCGGCAGAGATGAATAAGCTTCTCGGCGAGGAAGAAAAACTGTTCGACCTCAGCCACTACGGCGTAGCCGTTATGGCGGCCTTCGGCTACCGCGATGAAAAGCCGCACAGAAACAAAACCAGACGCACGCTCGGCGAAATTGTCACCGTAGTGGAATAAACGACCGCCATAACCGGGATAAAAATCGATCCTATAATCACAAAAAGCTCACACCGCTTCCGGTGTGAGCTTTCTTACTGCAGTATTTTCCCGAACGATACCTCATGATTCCCGTCAGGAACAGGCTCTAATCCCCAACTGCCGGCAATAATCCGTCGGCTGAGATATATCCTGTTATATTCCGCCTGCCGTAACGGCGGCAAGTGTATTAAGGACGGGAAGAAGAACGTCCGTACGGATGAAGCTCCCGGTCGAGTTTTTCCAGGCGGGCAATCCGATCGGCGGTGGACGGATGGGTACTGAAGAGATTGGCCAATCCTCCTGAAACTCCTGCGAAGGGACTGATAATGCACATATGCGCCGTAGCCTCCGTGGCGCCGGGAAGCATGCGGCGGTGCGCATAAGCATCAATCTTTTCCAGTGCTGCAGCCAGTGCAAGCGGCTCATCGGTCATACGGCCGCCCTCTTCATCAGCCATATATTCGCGTGTTCTGGAAATAGTAAGCTGAATAATTGTCGCTGCCAGCGGAGCTATAATAATCGTCGCCAAAAGACCGAGAACACCGCCGCCGTTGTCGTCATCATCACGGCCGCCGCCGAAGATCAGCGACCATTGGGCAATATTGGCAATCATGGAAATCGCGCTGGCAAAAGTCGCTACGACTGTACTGATCAAAATATCGCGGTGGAGCACATGAGACATTTCATGAGCCAGGACACCTCTGATTTCATCATCGTTAAGCATCCGTAAAATCCCCTCTGTCGCCGCAACGGCCGCATGGGACGGGTTGCGCCCCGTCGCAAAAGCATTGGGAACCTCCGTAGGGATAGTATAAACACGCGGCATAGGTAAATCGGAACGCTTAGCCAGGTCGGCCACAATTTGATACAGACGGCTGCCAGGCCCGGCTTCCTCGGCATGATACATGCGCAAAACCATGGAATCACTGAACCAGTAGGAAAAGAAATTCATGCCTATGGCTAGGATAAACATGATCATCATCCCCTGATGGCCGCCGAAGGCTTCGCCTATAGCCATTAAGATAACCGCCATGGCCGTCATGAGAAATACTGTTTTCAAGCTGTTCATATATATCCCTTCTTTCGAAAGAGCTAAAGGTCAAAAGGTTAAATCCGCATACTCGTATTATAGGGAAAATATACGGGAAAGTCAATGAACAGGTCCGAAAAAAAGAAGCCCTCATAAAGGGCTCCCTATGTATTAGGCATTAGATAGGGGGGAGTTTATCTATTTGCCTAATTCACGCTTTAATACTTCGCCTAACCGTTTAATACCTTCCTCAATTCTTTCAGGAGGCATATTGGAATAGTTAAGGCGGAAATGATTCGCATGGCCGCCGTTCGGGTAGAACGGACCGCCAGGAACATAAGCAACATTCTGTTCAAGAACCTTCGGCATCAATTCTTTTGCGTCAATACCTTCCGGCAAAGTTACCCACGTAAAGAGGCCGCCTTCGGGATAGGTAAAGGTTACGCCTTCAGGGAAGTATTTTTTCATGCAGTCGCACATAAGCGTGCGGCGTTCGCCATAAAGTTTGCGAATTGTTTCAACATGTTTGTCCAAGTCGAACATGTCCATGTAGAACGAAGCCTGACGCTGACCGAAAGACGAGGTCTGAAGGTCAACGGCCTGTTTCAATTTAACAACTTTATCAATAATTTCGGGGTTGGCCACCATCCAGCCGATACGGAAACCGGGCATGAAAATCTTGGAGAAAGAACCGAGGAAGATAACATTGCCCTTCGTGTCCATTGATTTCAAAGTCGGTACCCGTTCCCCGTCATACCGGAGTTCGCCGTACGGATTATCTTCAATAACGGGAATCTCATGTTTGTTCATGATATCCATAACGGCTTTGCGGCGTTCAAGGGGCCACGTAACCCCCGTCGGGTTCTGGAATTCGGGAATAACATACATCATGCGCACACGGTCGTTTTCAGCCAGGATCTTTTCCAGCGCTTCGGGAATGATGCCCTTGTCGTCCGTCGGAACTTCGATAAATTTCGGAAAAACCAATTTGAAAGCATTGATAGCGCCCAAATAGGTCGGGCTTTCGACGAGAACAATGTCGTCTTTGTTGAGGAAAATCTGTGCCAACATGGAGAGACCCTGCTGGGATCCTGCCGTTACAATCAGATCTTCCGCCGTACAGTCGACTCCGAACGCGGATTTCATGCGTTTAGCGATTTTTTCACGAAGCGGATTGTACCCTTCCGTCGTACCGTACTGGACCGCCTGACGGCCTTCTTTTCTGAGGATTTCCACATCTACCTTTTCCATATCTTCGATGGGGAACAGTTCCGGAGCCGGTAAGCCGCCTGCAAAAGAAATAATTTCCGGCATGGTGGTAAGCTTAAGCAATTCACGAATTTCCGATGCCTTGAGGCTCATTGCCACATCAGAAAACTTCATACATAATCACTCCTTCTGTAAATAAAATCAACGTATATCTATGATTTGATTTTATCATAGATATACGTTCAACGCAATTACTAAAATACAGAAAAATGTGATAATACATATTTCTCATCATTTTTCATCGCATCCACCAATTCAGTAATGGATGCAAACTTTTTTTCGTCGCGAATGCGTTTATAAAAACGGACGCTTACGGTTTTACCGTACAGGTTTCCTTCCCAATTGATAACATGAGTTTCAACCCGTCTGTACTGGCGCATAAAGGTGGGATTATTACCGATATTGGTCATAGACGGCAGTTCCCTGCCGTCTATGATAAGCGTCGTCATATAAACACCGTCCGGCGGCACGGCCATCCGCCGGGGAACAAGCAGGTTGGCCGTTGCAAAACCGATAGTATTGCCCCGCCTGTCGCCCGTCACGACTTCACCGGTTATTTCAAAGGGATGTCCGAGAAGTTCCCGGACTTCTTCCATCTTCCCGCCTTTCACCAAACACCGGATAATCGTACTGCTGACAGGGTGCCCTCCCGCAGGCGTCGCCACTAAATCCAGAATCCTCACGGGTATGCCCGCCTTCCCCATTGACGCTTTCAAAGTCCTTATATTGCCGGCCGCATGTTTACCGTATGTAAAATTTGCACCTACAACAATTTTTGTCGGGCCGATACTGTCGATAAGGGAACGGCAAAACTCTTCAGGCGTCTCATTGAGAAACTCTTTTGTCACAGGCAGCAACACCAGTCCGTCAACGCCGACGGCACGAATGTATTCTGTTTTCTGTTCCAGCGTAGCCAGACGAAGCGGCTCTTTTTCCGGAAAAAGCACCGACAGGGGATGGGCCGTAAAAGTCACGACAAGAGACGGGACGCCGGCTCTTGCCGCTTCATCCGCCGCCGTTTTCATGACCTGCTGATGGCCTATATGCACACCGTCAAAAGTTCCCAGTGCTATAACCGCGCCTTTACAGGGTTTTGCTTCTTCGAGGGAGTGATAAATTTCCATTGTTACCTCTCGCGATTAAACATCTTATGAGGCCGTATGATATGATGAGCTTCATCGAACCGACCGATGCCGACCAATATATCCCCGGCGTCGTATACACGCAGCACGTCTCCGTCTTTCAAGCCCTGTCCCGCAAAGGGAACGGCTCGGCCCTGAAGAAGGGCCTCGTACTGTTCATGAGAACATATTGTTTTCGCCATCCGTTGAATAGAGGCATCAACGGGAAGAACACAGCCTTCTTTGCGGGTTTCCAATTCTTCCAGCGTCGCCGCCGTTTCTATGGAGAAATCACCGACACGGAGGCGCAATAAATACGTCATTGTCGCCAGGGTGCCCAATCGTTCACCCATATCGCGAACCAAGGCCCGGATATACGTCCCCTTGGAACATTCCGCCTCTATGACAGCCCGTCCGTCTTCAAATGAAATCAAGGTGAGCGCCTTGATTTCGACATCCCGTTCGGGGAGTTCGAATTTTTCATTCCGCCGCGCTAATTTATAGGCCTTCACTCCGTTGACGTTAATGGCGGAATACTTGGACGGCCGCTGCCGGACAGTACCGATGAATTCTTTCAATACGGTTTCTATACCGGCTGCAGAAAGTTTCGGTACGGCACGGGTTTCCACGACACGTCCCGTACTGTCTTCCGTATCCGTCGCAAATCCGAAAGCGAGTTCGGCGCGGTATGTCTTGTCTTCGTTACCGCTGTATTCGATAAGGCGCGTCGCCCGGCCGAGAAAAACCGGTAAAACACCTGCCGCTAAAGGGTCAAGCGTCCCGGAGTGGCCGACTTTTTTCATACCGAAAATCCGGCGCACTCGGCCCACGACGTCATGACTCGACATGGCCGACGGCTTTAAAACATTAATAATGCCGTGTATCATAAGGACTTCCCGATCACCGCCACTAATGCGGCCTTTGCTTCTTCCAGCGGTTTGGCAATAGTGCACCCGGCGGCCCGAACATGTCCGCCACCGCCGAATACGGCGGCGACGGCGTTGACATCCACATTCCTGGAGCGCAGGCTGACACGCGTTTCGTCAGGACTTATATACTTTACTGTAAAAGCGACGTCCACGCCCCTGATGCGCCGCGCATAATCAATATAGCCGCCTGTATGCTCCCCTGTATACCGCTGCACTTCTTCCGTAAAGGAAATACCGGCAACACGGCCGCCGACAAAAAGCTCGATCCTCTGTAAAACTCTGACGAGAGCGTTGATCTTGACAAGCGTCGTTTCTTCAAGGCGTTCGGAAACGCGATTCGGCGCGGCGCCCGTTTCCACCAGCAGCGCCGCCATACGCAGGGTATGCCCCGTCGTATTGCCGAATTTAAAGAAACCGCAGTCCGTAGCGATCGCCATATAAAGAGCATCCGCCATGGACGGCGTAATCTCCGCCCCCCACCCGGTGAAGAGCTCTGTCAGGATTTCACCTGTCGCCGCACAGTCCGTACGGATATATTCCCAATCGGCAAAATGCGTATTGGAAACGTGGTGGTCTATATTGACAACCTTTCCCGTCATCAGGGCGGCAACCTTTCCGGTGCGCCCCGGATCGGTCGCATCAAGGACAACCGACAGCCGCTCCGGATCCGCCTGTACGTCTTCGGGCCGGACGATATCTTTACAGCCTTCGAAACGGCGGAACGTATCGTCAATAGTGTCGTCGATGACGACGAGAACGTCTTTCCCCCTGCCCTTCAGCCACGCGGCCATTGCCGCCAGGGAACCGAGGGCATCGCCGTCGGGACTGACATGAGCGGTCAGAAGAACAGACCTGTAAGATTCAAAAATATGCCGCAATTCTTCCGGTGTGCAATTCATAAGACTACTCCCCGTTATCAATGGTATGCAAGATTTTTTCAATCTTCATGCCGTAGTCCAATGACTGATCTTCTTTAAACCCGATTTGGGGTGAATAGCGGATGCCGAGACGTTTGCCCACTTCGGAGCGGATAAAGCCGTTGGCCTTTGCCAGGGCAGCCAGCGTATTCTTCTTTTCTTCATCACTGCCGAAAAGGCTCACATAGACCGTTGCCTCACGCAAGTCGCCCGTAATCCGCACATCGGTTACCGTAACGAACCCGAGACGCGGATCTTTCAATTCCTGCAGGATAATACGAGATACTTCCTGCTTGATAAATTCCTGAATTTTACGTATCCGTAATTCTCCCATATTAGTTCCTCACTTTATTCCGGAGCAACTTCCACCATTTCGAAAGCCTCCACTTCATCGCCTTCCTTGATATCGCGGTACCCGTCGATAGTGATACCGCATTCATATCCTTCGGCAACTTCCTTCACGTCGTCTTTGAAACGGCGGAGGCCGTCCAATTCACCTTCATGAACAACAATGCCGTTGCGGATTAAGCGGACTTTGGAAGAGCTCGTAATTTTTCCTTCCTTAACATAAGAACCGGCAACAATGACCTTCGGCGTCGGAATAACTTTGCGCACTTCCGCGCGGCCGATAATTTTTTCTTCATATTTCTTGTCAAGCATGCCTTTAATAGCGGCTTCAACATCATTGATCGCATCATAAATGACACGGTATGTACGCATATCGACCGTTTCTTTTTCGGCCGCTTTACGGGCGGACATGTCGGGACGTACGTTAAAGCCGATAATGAGAGCATTCGAAGCGGAGGCGAGCATAATGTCCGATTCCGTAATGGCGCCTACACCGGCATGAACGATGGAAATACGCACTTCGTCACTCTTAATCGCCAGGAGGGACTGACTGAGCGCTTCAACGGAACCCTGCACATCGCCTTTAACGATAAGGGAAAGTTCCTTCAGCTCTCCTTCCTGAATCTGGTTAAACAAGTCGTCAAGTGTAACCTTCGCATTCACGTGAAGCTCGGAAGACCGTTTCTTTTCGAGACGTTTTTCCGCAACGGCACGGGCCGTCTTTTCATCGGTCATATTAAGGATATCGCCTGCCTCAGGCACATCATTCAAACCGAGAATTTCAACGGGCAGCGACGGTTCCGCTTTTTTCACGCGTTCGCCGCGTTCATTGTTCATGGCGCGGACTTTACCGTACGTATTGCCGACGAGGACGGAATCACCTACATGGAGCGTGCCTTTCTGGATGAGGACGGACGCCACGGTCCCGCGGCCTTTATCAAGTTTCGCTTCGATAACGACGCCTTGCGCGGGGCGATCGGGGTTGGCTTTGAAGTCCGAAACCTCCGCTAAGACAAGAATATTCTCCAAGAGGTCGTCAAGACCCTGTTTGGTGTGCGCGGAAACGGGAACCATAATCGTGTCGCCGCCCCAATCTTCACTGATAAGGCCGTATTCCGTCAACTGCTGCATGACATTGCCCGGATTGGCCCCTTCCTTGTCGATCTTGTTAATTGCCACGATGACCGGAACATCAGCCGATTTGGCATGATTAATAGATTCAACGGTCTGCGGCATAACGCCGTCATCGGCCGCTACAACGAGAACGGCAATATCCGTGACCTGCGCGCCGCGGGCACGCATTGCCGTAAAGGCTTCATGCCCCGGAGTATCCATAAAGGTGATTTTCTTCCCTTCATAGCGGACCTGGTAAGCCCCTATATGCTGCGTGATACCGCCGGCTTCATGGCTCGTTACGTTCGTTTTGCGGATAGCGTCAAGAAGGCTTGTTTTGCCGTGATCGACGTGCCCCATAATAGTAACGACAGGCGGGCGGGTTTTAAGTGTTTCCGGAGCATCGACGATTTCTTCGATTTCCGTCGGATCTTCCGGCGGAGCTTCCGCGGTAACGGTTACACCGAACTCGTCGGCAATGAGAGAAGCCGTATCATAATCAATCTCCTGATTAATCGTCGCCATAATGCCGCCAAGAAGGAGCCGTTTAATTACTTCACCCACTTCGCGGCCCAGGCGTTCGGCAAAATCCTTAACCGCAATCGTTTCGGGCAGCTCGATTGCTTCGGGGTAATTTTTCTTTTTGGCAGGCTGATTATTCTGCTGATAGCCGTTCTGCTGAGTGTGGCGGTCATTACGGCGGTTATTTTTGGCTTTGCCTTTATTGAGAACATTGGACAGGAGGGTATGCGGACGGCTCGCGGACTTACCGTTGCGATCATTTCTGCCTCTTTTGTTGTCGCTGTTTTGGGGGCGGCTGAAATACTTCGTGCGCTTGGTGGCACTGCCTTGAGCGGTACCGCCGCCCTGCCGCGGGCGCTCGGTACTGCCGCCGCGATTTCCTTGCCCTCCGCTACGGCTGTGCCCGTTATCGGCGCGGCCTTCCTGACGGCCGCCCGCTGCAGAACGGCCCCGGCCGTTCTTATGGTCATCGCGGCGGTCCTGCCCGCTGACGGGGCGTTTGTTACGCTCCTGCTGCGGACGGGCATTGCGGTCATTCTGCCGGTGGCCGGTCCTGCCGCCGGTATCACGCTGCCGGCGGGCATCCTGTTGAGGACGGTCGTCATGTTCACGCTGCTGTTTTCGGCGTGTCTCCTGACGAACCTCCCTGTGTTCCCCTTTCGGCGCCGCCGGTTTGGACACGGGCTGTTTAGCCGCTGCCCGTTCAGGAGCTGTCTGCTTCGGTGCGGCCTGTTTTGTACTGCCGCCCTTGGCGAATTTTTTATCTAAAACAGCTTTCATACTTTCATTTACACCGGTAAAATTACCGGCCTTTATGTTGTGGCCTGCCAAAGCCTGGATAACTTCCTTTGTCTGTACCCCGTACTCCCTCGCCACTTCAAATACTCTTTTCGTCATCTGGTTACCCCCTCCGTATTCAGTCCATCTTCTGTACCGCCTTACTCACAGCTTCGGCAAAGCCCTTGTCCGTCAAGACGACTATTGCCGTCTGAGACCGCCCTAAAGCCCGGCCCAGCTCTTCTTTCGAGTATGTCCGAATAACTTTTATCCGGTTTTGCGTACTTAAACGCAGATATCGTTCTTCATTTGTCGCGCCGCAGTCTCCGGCCAAAAAAAGGAGACAGGCCGATTTTTTCTTTATTTGCTGTTCCGCCGCTGCGGCGCCGCATATCGTCTTACCGGCTCTATAGGCAAGCCCCAGTAAATTAAGGACCTTGTCGTTCGTCATCACTCCAACCTCCCGCGGAGTTCCTCATAGATCTCCTCGGAAACTTTCGTCTTTAACGACCGTTCCAGCCGATGTTCTTTATACGCCTTGTCCAAACATTCCCGATCGGCGCAGACGTACACGCCGCGGCCCGATTTTTTCCCTGTTCTATCAATTTCAACCAGGTCGTCCGGAGTCCGGACAATGCGCAATAATTCTTTTTTCGGCTTCTGTTCCTGACACCCCGCACATACACGCAGGGGAACTTTCTTTGTCTTCATGGCGTACCTCCTAGATTTCTTCCGATGTATCCGCCGTCTCGGACGGTTCCGCCAGCTCGCTTATTATATCGTCATCAATAAAGTCATTATCGTCTTCCTCTTCAACCTGACTTTCGCTCTTAATATCAATTTTCCAATTCGTCAGTTTGGCCGCCAGACGAGCATTTTGCCCGGCCTTGCCGATGGCGAGAGACAGCTGGTAATCGGGAACGACAACGGCAGACGCCTTTTTTTCTTCATCAACCGTTACGGAAATAACCTGCGCCGGACTGAGAGCGTTGGCAATATAGACCGCCGGATCCTGGTCCCATTTAACGATATCGATTTTTTCATTCTGCAGCTCCATAACGATATTTTGTACACGGGCGCCTTTCGGGCCGACACAGGCGCCGACGCAATCCACATTCGGATCACGCGAATAAACGGCAATCTTCGAGCGTCTGCCCGGCTCTCTGGCTACGGACTGCAATTCAACGACACCGTCGCTGATTTCAGGGACTTCCAGCTCAAAAAGCCGTTTAAGCAGCCCCGGGTGCGTACGGGAAAGTAAAATCTGCGCCCCCTTCGGCGTCTTGCGCACTTCAACGACATAACACTTGATGCGCTGGCCCACAAAATATTCTTCTGTCGCAATCTGTTCGGAATGAGGCAACACGGCTTCGGCTTTACCGAGATCAACATAAATATTTTTCTGCTCAATCCGTTGAATAATCCCCGTAATGATATCATCCGTACGATTGTAGAACTCATCGTATATAATATCGCGTTCCGCTTCACGGAGCCGCTGGATCATTACCTGTTTGGCCGCCTGTGCCGCAATTCTGCCGAAGTTGGCAGGCGTTACATCAACCACTATTTCATCGCCGATTTCATAATCGGCGTCGATACGTCTGGCGTCGGCCAGGGAAATTTCCAAGCCGCCGTCGGCAACCGTTTCTACTACCGTTTTCGGCGAAACAATACTGTAGTCGCCCGTAGCCTTGTCCAAGTGAGCCACAGCATTGGGATTGCCGTCAAACTCTTTTTTATATGCCGTAATCAAAACGGCCTCGAGAGACTCACAAATAACATCGGCAGCGACCCCCTTCTCTTTGGACAAGTATTCAATAGCACTGAGAAGCTCTTTATTCACTGTAAATAACCTCCGTTAAAAATCTATATGTAAACGTATCTGCGAAATGTCTTTCATATCGATACAATGTTCTTCCCCGTCAATGATAAGGCGCACCGTTCCGTCGGCATCCCGTCCGACGAGAACAGCTGCCAAAGCCTTTACGCCGTTACGCGGCTTGAAAAAATGGACATCCACATCACGCGCCTTGTAGCGCACAAAATCGGCATCTTTTTTCAGGACGCGGTCTAAACCGGGAGACGAAACTTCAAGGAGATAATTGTCGACAATCGGATCCTTGACATCGAGAATTTTACTGAGCTTTTCACTCACTGCCTGACAGTCTTCCAGGCCCACACCGCCTTCCTTGTCAATAAAGACGCGCAGGTACCGGTCCCGTTCACGCACATACTCGACATCAACGAGCTCCAGCCCCGTACCGGCAATAATTTTTTCCACTTCGTCCGCAACTAATCTTTCAATATCGCTTCGTTTCATGTATTTCACCAACTGTCCGTAAAATGTATTCTGCATAAAATTTGAGAGCGGGCTCACACCCACTCTCAAAACAAAAGCACTAAATTACCTTGATTATACCACTTGCGCGGTCTTCATACAATGGGTATTTATGTAACGGCAGCCCGTATCTCATCAAGCACGGGACGCAGCCTGTCAGCTAAGGCGGAGCGCAGGCCTTCAACAGAGGCGCCGTTAAAATCATGTACTAAATTGGGGAAGTTGTGTATCCGCCGTTCGGCAAAAAAATCATCCCGCAAAATATTATACATCAGAGACAGGCCGCTGCACGTCGCCGCATCGTAATAGGCCAGCACCATATAAGAGCCGTTGATGATGCGTACAGCCTCGGAAGGGGAAACGGTTCGCGTAAAACCGGCGTATTGTTCCGGCAAGAGTGAATCCCAATCGCCCTCGGCCACGCCTTTACGTTTCAAAATAACAGAAAAATCTTTTTCACAATGGACATAATGCGCTTCCATAATCCGGGGCAACCGCCGCTCCACCATGGAGCGAAAGGCATTAAAGTCATCCGTTATAAACTCGATAAGAGAAAACTCGAGCATGCCGAGATTCGTGCGTACGGAAAAATCACCGGACCCGTTATTGTATACGGCGCGCACGGACCAGCCCTTCCCGGTATTTACGTAAGCGAAAATTTCCGTACTGTCCGCGTCTTTCGGGGCAGAACTGTCGTCGAAAGCCGCCTGTAACGTAAAATCTCCCACCTGATGTGGGAGAGATGCATTAATTTTCCATTGTTTCACTGCTTCTATCAATGTCTCATCCATACATAAAATGGTGCGGTTGGCGGGACTTGAACCCGCACGACCATAGATCACTGCCGCCTGAAGACAGCGCGTCTGCCATTCCGCCACAACCGCATAAAACTAAAAATCATACAACGCCTTATATTGCTCTTCGTTCTGCATTACTACTTTAACATACTCTCGTGTTTCTGAAAAGGGTATTTGCTCTATTTCAGAAAAATTTTTGTCCCAGCCGTACTCCTTTATCCATTCATCCACCTGACCGCGGCCGGCATTATATGCCGACAGTGCCAAAATCGTATTACCGTCGTATTCCCTGAAAAGGTAAGCCAGGTACCATGTTCCCATGCGTAAGTTCATACTCACGTCACTGAGTTTATCCGCTGAAAATCCGGGCAGGCCCATTTCTTCCGCTATCCACTCTCCCGTCTCGGGCATGATTTGCATGAGCCCGCTCGCACCGCGACGGGACGCCGCCTCCTGATTAAACTTGCTTTCCGCCAGGACAACAGCCGCGACCAGGCTGGGCCGCACACCGTTCGCATGGGCATATTGACGCACCATATAATCATATTCCAAAGGATAGACGAATTTGCGCATGACCGTCTGTTTCCACGAGCTGAAGTAAAAGATGCAGAGGAGCACCGCCAAAACAGCTATAATCGTCGTATCCGTCCTGTTTTTTCTCCTCAAAATATCCTCCCTTCCCGGCTCAGATACGGGATTGCAGTCTTCTCCACTGAAAAAGGACCTGTGTCTTCGTTTCTTCCGGCGTACCCGAGTTGTCGATGACGACATCGGCAAGCGCTTTTTTCCCGGCAACGGGAAGCTGCGAATGAATCCGCCGCTTCGCTTCTTCTTCACTACAGCCGTCCCGCTTTACAAGACGGGCCAATTGCACCTCGTAAGGTACATAAACGAGCCATACTTCATCAACATATGAATCATATTTTACTTCATATAAAAGAGGCATGTCAAGAAAAACGACCGACCCGCTCCCGGCTTTTTCCAACGCCTCGATATCATCGTCAATGCGCCGGTAAATCAGCGGAAAGAGAATTTCTTCGAGCCGTTTTTTCGCCGCTTTATCGCCAAAAACAAGGCGCCCCATATATTCTCTGTCCATAGCCCCGCCGGGACCGACGGCTTCCGGTCCGAATGCCGCCGCCACGCGGCGCACTCCTTCCGTTCCGGCGGCCACGACATCATGGGCGATGCGGTCACAGTCGATGACCTTGGCCCCCAAGTCGCGGAGCATACCGGTCACAGTACTCTTTCCCGTGGCAATGGAACCGGTCAGGCCGATTTTATACATATAGTTCCCCCTATTTCTGACAATGCGGGCAATAACGGGTACCTCTGCCGCCCTGCTTGACATATTGAACGGCCGTACCGCATTTGATACACGGTTCGCCTTCTCTGCCGTAAACGGCGAGATTTTTCCGGTTGCCCCCTTCTCTGCCGCTGCCGTTGACGAAGTTGCGAATCGTCGTGCCGCCGTACATAATTCCTTCCGCAAGAACCGACTGTACGGCTTCATGCAAAGCGATAAGGCTCTTTTTCGTCATGCTGCCGCAGCGGCGGGACGGGCGGATACCGGCGAGAAACAGCGCCTCGTCCGCATAAATGTTGCCGAGTCCCGCAATCACGGTCTGATCCAGCAAAAAAGCCTTTACGGTGCGTTCGGATTTTTTCAAGAGAGGCCATATATAATCGACGGTAAAGTCCGGGCCGTTCGCGTCGGGGCCGAGTGTGTCATACCCTTTAACGCCTGTCGGCCCGGCCGGCGGAATCAGCCACAGACAGCCGAAGGTACGGACATCACAATACACAAGATTCCCTTTATCGAGGCGGAAAATAATATGAGCCGATTTCGGCAAATCGGCTGCGGCGGGAAAATAGATGAGGCTTCCCGTCATACGCAGATGTATGAGAAGATGACGGGGACCGTCAAAGACAAGGCGCAGATATTTTCCTTTCCGTTGCACGGCCGTCACGGTCTGCCCGCGCAGAGCCGCCGCGAAATCGGCGGGCGACGCATTTTTAATAAGCCGCGGCAAGGCAACGTGAACGGTTTCAATCGTCCGTCCCGGCAAGACCGCCGCCAAGGTGCGGCGCACCGTTTCCACTTCCGGTAATTCCGGCATAGTATCCCCTCTTCCCTACTTGGCCTCTTCCCAGGTTTTACCGCTGTGTATATCCGCAATAAGCGGCACGGACAAGGTGACGATCCCTTCCATCGTTTCTTTCAGCACTGTTTCCGCTTCTTTCTTTTCGCTGTCAGGTACTTCCAGAACGAGTTCGTCATGCACCTGGACAAGCATGCGGCTCTTTAGATTACGCGCTTCCAATTCCGTCTGTACGGCATTCATCGCCATCTTGATAATATCGGCCGCGCTGCCCTGGATAGGCGTATTCATGGCTGTGCGCTCGGCAAATGAACGGCGCATAAAGTTTTTGCTGTTAATTTCCGGCAGAACGCGCAGCCGCCCGAACATGGTCCGCGCTTCACCGGTCCGCCGCGCTTCTTCAACAAGACCGTTCATGTAATCATGAATGGTGCTGTAGCGCGCAAAGTAAGATTCAATATACTCTTTGGCCCGTTTTCTCGTAATGCCTAAATTACGTGCCAGGCCGAAGTCACTGATACCGTAAATAATGCCGAAATTTACGGCCTTGGCATGGGAACGAAGCTCGCCCGACACGTCATCAAAAGGCACGCCGAAAACCTCCGCCGCCGTCCGTCTGTGAATATCCTGACGGTGGCGAAACCCGTCGATCATCGTCGGGTCCTGTGAAAGATGTGCGAGAAGACGCAGTTCAATCTGCGAATAATCGCCTGAAATAAGCCAATCATACCCTTTTCCCGGCACGAAGAAGGAGCGGATTTTGCGTCCCTGTTCCGTGCGGACAGGAATATTCTGTAAATTCGGTTCCGAGCTGCTGAGACGGCCCGTCGCCGTCACCATTTGGTTGAAAGAGGTGTAAATCCGCCCCGTTTCCTGTACGATCAGCGGTTCCAACCCGTCCAGGTAAGTGGAGATGAGTTTCTTCAAAGCACGGAACTTGAGAATTTTCGGAATAATCTCGTTATATTCCGACAGTTCTTCCAGTACGGACGAGTCCGTCGAATAACCGGTCTTCGTCTTCTTGAGGGCGGGCAGGCCCATCTTTTCAAAAAGGATGACGCCGAGCTGTTTGGTTGAGTTAATATTGAAAGATGTGCCGGCAAGATCATAAATTTCCGTTTCCAGCGTATCCGCCTCCCGCGAAAATTCCGCCTTCATCGCTTCAAGCCGGTCGCGATTCACGGCAAACCCGTTGTCCTCCATAACGGCCAGGGTGCGCACGAGCGGCGCTTCTATCCGTCTGTACAAATCAGCCAGCCTTTTGTCTTCCAGAGCTTCCATTTCAGCGGTTCGCAGCGACAGGATAAAAGCGGCGCAGCTGCCGAGCTGATGGGCCTCATCACGCTTGTCTTCACGGAAGGGCAGCCCGAAAAATTCGGATAAATATGTAAGGCCGTACGTCATACGGGTCGGATCGAGGAGATAAGCCGCCAAGGTCACGTCAAAGAGAGGCGGCGTTGCCGCACCCGCATATTTTGCGGCCTTATACAGGGACTTCCCGTCTTCCGAAAGGACCGTATCCGCTTTTGCCAAAGCCCGCAGCCATACACCGACAGCCTCACCGCTTACATAGTAAACTCCGTTTTCCACGGCCACGGCAAGACTTTTAGCCCGCATAGCGCCGGGAAGCTTTTCATATACGGCCGCAACGGCGGCCACGGCACCGTCAAGCGCCTGCGGCGTGAAATCTTCCAGAAATACCAGCTCCGCCGCGTCTTCCTCTTTTTCCGGGTTTTCAAACCGGGCGAAAGCGGCAAACCGTTTCAGGAGGCTGCGGAAGCCGAGCCGCTTAAAAATTTCTTTTACTTCCTCTTCACGGGGCTGCGGCAGGAACATGTCCGTAGTGAAAGAAAGGGGAACACGGCAGTTGATCGTAGCCAATTCCTTTGAAAGCATGGCCTTATCCTTACTGTCAATCAACTTTTCACGCAGCTTCTTGCCGTTTATGTTATCAATGTGGTCATACACGCCTTCGACAGTGCCGTATTCGGCAATCAGCTTCTGCGCCGTCTTTTCGCCGACGCCGGAAACACCGGGAATATTATCGGATGCATCGCCCATAAGGGCTTTCATGTCGATAACCTGAGACGGCGTATAGCCGTACTCGCTCCGCATAACGGCAGGCGTCACGGCGAGCATCGTCGAAATGCCCTTCTTTGTCAGATAGACCGTAATCCTATCGTCGACGAGCTGCAATGCGTCACGGTCGCCGGTAATAACGGAAATATCCGTATCGGCATCAGGTATGTTTTTGGCGACAGTACCGATGATGTCGTCCCCTTCATACCCTTCGATTTCCAGAACACGGATACCCAAACACGCCAAAACCTCCCGAATAAGGGCAAACTGCGGGCGCAATTCGTCGGGAGCCGGTTTACGGGTAGCCTTGTAATCGGCATATAAGTCGTTGCGGAAAGTATGTTTATCCTTATCAAAGGCCACAGTAATATACTGAGGGTTCAACTCTTCATATAACTTCAAGAGCATATTGAGAAATCCGTAAACGGCATTCGTCGGATTTCCCCGGCTGTCCGACAGGGGCGGCATGGCATAGAAAGCCCTGTACAGCAAACTGCTCCCGTCAACGATCATCAAGTGTTTTTTCATCTCAGTCACCTATTACCCGTCTCAACGTAAAAAAGACCGCACAACAGAATATACGAAATAGACGGCCAAAATACCGAGTAAATAAGGCAGTGCCACGATGAGCAGGCCGAAGATCCCGACAATGACGGCAATAATAAAAAAAACGATAAGGGCCAACGCCGCTTTTACACGCAGCGGCAGCCCCCGAGCCGCGTAAATGTGAATACGTTCTTTCGAACGCCCGCCGTATGCGCGTTCTTCACTGAGATCGTTATAGATATTCCCGTCCTCATCTATAGTCTGACCGCGGAAATTATCCCGTTCCGAGTCGGACATGACCGTTGCCTCTTCCGTTATTGCCCGCCTGTGGCATACCTCACAGAGGCCGTCATCATAGACGGATTCGTTATCACACTGACGACATTTCATAGTACTTCCTCCGCACTCTTAATACTCGTTATGCTTCATGCGACGTTCTATATCGCGTTTAGCTTCCTTTTCCGCCAAGGCCTGCCGCTTATCGTACAGCTTCTTCCCTGTAGCCAAGCCCACCGTCGCTTTAACGCGGCCTTTCTTAAAGTAAAGATTCAACGGGATCAGGGTATAGCCTTTTTCTTTCGTCGCCCCGATAAGCTTGAGAATCTCATACTTGTGCAGAAGTAATTTCCGCGTCCGCAGGGGATCCGCATTGAAACGGTTTCCCTGTTCATACGGGCTGATATGCATCCCCACAATATAGGCTTCACCGTTATCGATACGGCAGTAACTGTCTTTCAAATTAACCGCTCCCCGGCGCAGGGACTTCACTTCCGTACCCGTCAAGGCAAGACCCGCTTCATAGGTGTCATGGATAAAATAATCATGACGGGCTTTACGGTTATCCGCAATGTATTTCACGCCTGTTTTCTCAGCCAAGGTGTTACCTCCCGTTTTTCCTCTTGCCTTTCTTATCCTTTTTACGGCCGCCTCCGGACTTGCGTACCTCTTTAGGCTTCATGCCTTTGGCATTCTTCTTGCCGCCCTTACGGCCTTTACGCTTCCCCTTCGCCGTCGTACGGTCACGGTCCGGTAACGTTTTCCGATGATCCTCCGCCTGTTTGTGACGGCGGGCGCCCCGTTCGGCAAAAATTTTCTGCAGATCTTCAAGTGAGTCTATCTTTCCCGGCACAAAATCGATTATACAACGCTCCGTATCAACCGACGCCAACGTGACCGTCATTTCATCGCCGAGCCGATACACTTTACCGCCGCGACGGCCGTTAAGCGTATACGTCCCCTCGTCAAAATCGTAATCATCATCGCGCAGGAGGGAAATATGCACAAGCCCTTCAATGCCGTTTTCCAGGGACACAAACAGACCGAACGGCGTAATTCCCGTAACGTGCGCCGTAAAAGCTTCCCCAACAAAAGGCTTCATATATTCCGCTTTTTTCAGATCGTCCGTGTCCCGTTCCGCTTCAACGGCAATGCGTTCGCGCACACTTGCATGCTCCGCGGCTTTCGTCAGGAAAGCCAGCTTCGCGGCGGTCACTTTTTCAGTATACTTGTGCCTCTTTGCATAGGCCCGAATGAGGCGATGGACCATCAGGTCGGGGTAACGACGGATAGGCGAAGTGAAATGGGTATAACTGGTCGAAGCCAGTCCGAAATGGCCGGCATTGACGGTCGCATAGCGCGCCTGCTGCATGGCCCTCAGGGCAACGGTCTGCACAACCTGCTCCGCCTCCGTCCCTTTAGCGAGCGCCAAAAGGCGCTGAAATTCGGCCGGTTTGGCATCGGTCGCACTCGGTATGGGCAGGTTAAAAACAGACAGAACCGTCTTCATCAGCTCAATGCGATCACTGTCGGGAATCTCATGGATTCGAAAAACAGACGGATTACCGCTGCTTTCCAAATAAGCCGAAACAGTTTCGTTCGCAATAAGCATTGATTCTTCAATTATCTGTTCGGCTACAGTTCGTCTCCGTTCTTCGAGACGCAGTGGTCTGCCTTCCGGATCAAGAATAATCTTGTACTCGGGAAAATCAAAATCGACGGCGCCGCGTCGTAAACGCATTTGCCTGAGGATTTGCGATATCTCCCGCAATATGCCGATCATGGGCATGAAGGGGGCTAAATCGGCGGGGACAATACCGTCGACGAGAGCTTTTTTTATTTCTTTGTAGTTACAGCGCCGTTTAACCCGGATCACGGCAGGTCCGATATCGGCGCGGACAACCGTGCCGTTACGGTCGATCTCCATGACGCACGTCATGGAATAGCGGTCTTCACCGGCATTGAGACTGCAAATACCGTTGCTGAGCACTTCCGGAAGCATGGGAATAACGCGGTCTATGAGATACACGCTGGTACCGCGCTCATACGCTTCCGCATCAATGACGGAGGCAGCCTTCACATAGCGGCTGACATCGGCAATATAGACGCCGAGACGGTAATTCCCGTTTTCCAGTCTGACCGCGTCGACGGCATCGTCCAAGTCCTTGGCATCTTCGCCGTCAATCGTAATCAATTGTCTGTCCCGGTAATCGTTAAGGCCCTTTTCGGCTTTTACGGTCTTATCAATTTTCTCCGCCGCTTCGAGCACCTCTTGAGGAAAGGCGAAGGGTAAACGATGACGTGCCATAATAACCTTGATATCCAAGTCCTTATCGCCGTTGTAGCCGATGACCCGTTCTATTTCACCTTCAGCCTTATGCGCGCCTTCGGGCCATTTCGTAATACGCACGAGTACGCGCGCACCGCTGCGGGCATCACAGGCCTTATCCAGGGGAACGTAAACATCTTCATGAATCCGTTCGTCATCGGGCGTGACAAAGCCGAAGTCCGCCTGCCGATCATATGTGCCGACAAGAGTCTCATTGGCACGTTCGAGAACGGAAACAACGGTTCCTTCTTTACGGCGGCGTGCGGCGCCCGGCGTGACATGAACAACGACTTTGTCGTTATTCATGGCGGTCATCCTGTTTTCTTCGGCAACATAGACGTCATCTTCTCCGTCAGGGGTGACCACAAACCCGAAGGACCGGGTATAGCCCTTATATATACCTGTTATCTCGACGGCCGTTTCCTTCTTATGCCGTTCTTTGCCTGTGTACTTCACAAATATACTTCCTTCCGCAAAACCGGGATGCCATAAAACATAATATAATTATTATACCATATATCAAATTCACACGCTGTTTTCGGACATTAAAAAACCTGCGGCCGCGCCGCAGGTCATATGTCTGTCAAAATGTATGCAACAATCTGCCTAAAAGTAAGGTTAAGACAGCGAAAATAACGGAAAGGACGATGGTCATTTTTGATAATAACGCATCCATGCCTCTGGCACGGCTGCCGAACAAGTCTTCGGCACCGCCGCCGAACCCTGCCCCCATGCCTTGCGTCTTGCTTTTCTGTGCTACCACCACGGTGATAAGCAATAACGACACTATTATGACGAGAATTTCCAATACGGTAATCACGGTACGCCTCCTTATATCTCATGGATAACAGTATTATTGTACACTGATTTATCCTATCTATCAATAGATTTTGTACGTTTTGTCCGGTTATCGCGGGAAAGCAGATACTCTTCCACCTTTCGCTTGACCCGCTGCAACGCATTATCAATGGACTTTTCACGGCGGCCGAGCTCAACGGACATTTCACGATACGACTTGCCGTCCAAATAGGCAATGAGCACCTGCCATTCCAGTTCGCTCAACACTTCATTCATTTTCATTTCAATATCTTCATAGGATTCACGGCTGATAATCAGTTCTTCCGGATTCATTGCCCTCAGCCCCGTCAGTACATCCTGGAGAGTCCGTTCCGATTCGTCCGCATAGACGGGTTTATTAAAGGAAACGTATGAATTCAGAGGCACGTGCTTTTGCCGCGTCGCCGTCTTGATAGCCGTAATGATCTGTCTGGTAATGCAAAGCTCCGCAAAGGCCTTGAACGTCACCTTACGCGACGGTTCGTAATCGCGGATGGCCTTATAAAGACCGATCATCCCCTCCTGAACGATATCTTCCTTATCCGCGCCGACGAGAAAGTAAGAGTGGGCTCTTGCCTTTACGAGATTGCGATATTTCTGAATCAGGTAGTCCGAGGCCGCCGCGTCTCCCTTTTTGGCGAGTTCCGTAATATTTTCATCAGTACGCGTTGTAAAATCGTCCTCCTTATGACTGCTCATATCTGCGCTCCTATTTTGATCTGCGAATTTTTTCAAGCTTTTCCCATACTTCACTGTTCCGCACGTAATGGACAACCTCGTTGCGCGTGCCCGTTTCAAGCTGACTGTTGTCATGCCGATAGCGGCTTGCTTCCTTTTTCATACGTTCCACGTCATCCGCCAGTTCCCGCGCCGACACACGATTGGCACCGCTGCCGAGAACCTGCAGCTGTTCCGTGCCGTCCGACGTAGCCACATAAATACTGCGCCGCCGGTGACGCTGCTCATAGACAAGGCGTTCAATGCGGCTGTCGGCCGTTTCTTCCTTATCTGTATAGACGACAGTACAGTCCCCGCCTATTTTCTCTTCTTTTGCAGCTTCATCCGTGTACATGGCGTCAAAGACAAGCACCAGTTCGATACCCTTGATTTTGCCGTACCCCGTCAAGATATCAATCAGTTTTTGCCGCGCATGTTCCAGCGATTCGTCAGCCAGTTTCTTCAACGGGTCCCAGGCAAAGATAATATTATAGCCGTCCACAAAATAGAGGTCTTTCATGCTTGTTCCCGACGCTGCCGCACGGCTTCATACAAAAGCAGAGCCGCCGCTACGGAAGCATTGAGGGAGTTCACACGGCCGAACATGGGAATCCGGACAAGGCGGTCGCAATGCTCCCTGACTAAACGGGATATTCCCTTTCCCTCACTGCCGATAACGAGAACGAGCGGGCCCGTCAGGGAGCTGTGAAAGTAATCCGTCTCGCCGTCCATATCGGCGCCGATAACCCAAAATCCCTGCTTTTTCAGTTTTTTCAAGAAACTTGCCGTGTTACCGATGCGGACGACAGGCATGTATTCGACGGCGCCGGCCGAAGTTTTACCGACGGTTTCATTTACAGGAGCGCTGCGGCGTTTCGGCACGAGGACCGCATGGGCGCCGGCGCATTCCGCCGTACGAATAACGGCGCCCAGATTATGCACGTCTTCAATGCCGTCAAGCAGGATGAGGAAAGGGACATCTCCCTTCGCCTGCACCTCGCTCAACACCTCGTCCAGGTCGGCAAAGGCGACAGCCGCGGCAAAGGCGACGACATCCTGATGGTGCGTACCGCGGGCATGGCGGCGCATGACATCGGCGCTGACGGGTTCCACGGGAACCCCTTTTTCACGAGCCATGCTCCTGATACGCAAGAGCGGCTGTGAATCCTTGCCGGCTGTAATATAAATTCTTGTCACCGACCGCCCCGCTTTCAAGGCTTCGATAACACTGTTACGGCCCGTAATAATAGCTGAATCCACGATTTACTCCTTATGGTGAAGCTCACAATACGTTTTCGTGCCTTCATAAATAAGATCCATAATCTCGCACAACCTCTCCTTCTGCCCGGCGAGCACAAGATACCCGACAAGCGCTTCCAAAGCCGTGCTGTCACGGTATTCCGCGACAGACGCACTCTTCGGTACGCCGGATCCGGTATTGCGCGCACGCTGACATACCTCCGCTTCAACTTCATTAAACCGCTCTTTTATTACCCTGTAAACGAAAGACTGCGCTTTGGCAGACACAAATTCCGCCGCCAGCGTGTGGAGAACGCGCACACTCGGAATACCCGTCGCGACAAGGCGTTTGCGCATAGTAAGGGCATAATGCGCATCACCGACAAGCGCCAGATTAAGGGAATCCGCATGGGCCGCATCATAGCCGGGAACATCAAGGGACGTCCCTGTCGCAAACGCAGTATATGCTCTTTCTTTTACGTGTTGAAACTGTTTAAATCTCATTTCTTCCAACGCGCTCCCTGCGGCGAATCTTCAATGGTGATACCGAGCTCCGAAAGTTTATCGCGAATGGCGTCGGCCAAAGCATACTGCTTCTGCGCACGGCATTCCTGCCGCAGCTCCAGAATGACGTCCATCAGTTCCGCATAGTCTTTATCGCCGGTACCGCCGCGCACGCCGTTCCAACGATCTTCCAGAATGCCGAGAATATCCGTCATCGTTTTAAAGATATGTTTAACTTCCGCCAATACGGAAGCATCGACAGGAACATCATCAGTAACGACTTCATTTTTATAAATGTTGAGCTTCTTCGCCAATTCGAACATTGCGGCGCTGGCAAGGGCCGTATTGAAATCGTCGCACATGGCTTCCTCAAAGTCTTCCATCGCTTTTCGCGCATCGTTTAAAAGCTGTGCCGACGCTGCCGAACCGGAACCGGACGGCAAGTCGAGGAGATAGAGGGTATTATCGATAGCCGTACCGAGGCGTTCGAGGCTGCGCGTCATCTCCGTCAGGCGTTCATCGCTGAAATCCAGGGGGCTTCTGTAATGGTTGGAAATGAGGAAATACCGCAGCGCATCGGCGCTGTAGTGCTCCAGGACATCCTTGACGAGGAAAAAATTATTCAAAGATTTGCTCATTTTTTCCGAATCAATTGTAATAAATCCGTTGTGGACCCAATAATTTACCATCGGGCCGTGTCCGCAACAAGCCTCGGTCTGAGCGATTTCATTTTCATGGTGCGGGAAAATGAGATCACTGCCGCCGCCGTGAAAATCAAACGGTTCCCCCAAGTATTTCAAACTCATAGCGGAACATTCGATATGCCAGCCCGGACGGCCCTTGCCCCAGGGGCTGTCCCATGCGGGTTCACCCGGCTTCGCCGATTTCCAGAGAGCAAAGTCCATGGGGTTTTCCTTACGATCGTCCACTTCGATGCGGGCGCCGGCCATCATATCGTCAAGAGAACGGTGGCTCAGTTCACCGTAATTCTCAAAGCTCCGGACGCGGTAGTAAATGTCCCCGTCCAATTCATAGGCATGGCCCTTCTTTACGAGTTCGCCGATCATGCTGATAATATCGTCCATATGTTCAGACACGCGGGGGTATCTGTCGGCACGTTGAACGCGAAGTTTATCCATTACTTCAAAGTACGACGCAATATAGCGGTTGGCAACGGTATCCCACGCCGCGTCTTCACCGTTTGCCGCATTAATGATCTTGTCGTCGACATCGGTAAAATTCTGAATATGCGTGACCTGATAGCCCAGGTGCTTCAGATAGCGCTTAATGACATCCCACGTAACGAAGGGACGCGCGTTGCCCATGTGGGAATGGTTATACGGCGTAATGCCGCAAACATACATTTTGACCTGACCGGATGTGACGGGCTTAAACAATTCTTTCTTCCGTGTCAGTGTGTTGTATACGGTTAACTCTCTCATAGCATCCTCCTGATGAACACAAAAAAGGCCGCCATCCCCTGACAGAGACGGTGGCCCGCGGTTCCACTCTGCTTTACGGCAATGCCGTAATCTTAGTACCGGTAACGGCGGCCGACCGGATCGGACTACTTCTCAATTCACCCGACCTATTCACGAAGGCAACTTCATCGTTCTGCTCTCTGAACGGACTCTCAGCAGCCGCCCCTTCTCTCTGTAGCGCTCGGCGATGAACATATTTCGGTCATCATAGTTATTACAACCTGCAATGAGGTTCTTAATTTATATTATATAGTATACGACTTGAGACGGGCTGTCAAGATGGCAGCCGCCGCAGAAGTCCCGTCTTTTGCAGGCGGGCCATGACCTTTTCGCGCCCCATGAGAGCGATAATATGATGCAGGTCGGGGCCGTGCATAACGCCCGTAACGGCAACGCGTATCGGCATGTAGACGGCTCTTCCCTTAACGCCGAGCTCTTTTTGCACCTTTTTGAAAAGCGGCTGCACCGTGTCGGCGGTCACTTCATCAAGAGCCTGTAATTCCCGTGCAAATACGGTCAAAACGTCCGCAGCCGTTTCTTCCTTCAGAACGGCTGCCGTTTCTTCATTTTCCGGTGCATAGTCGTCAGTGAAGAAAATTTTTGCCGCAGCGGCGGCCTGCGCACCGTATTGAATATGTTCACGCAGCGCCTGAACCATCTCCTTAATCCGGATAAGAGTCGCGACATCGGGGTTTTCGGCTACATACCCCGCTTTCTGCAGGTGCGGCAGGCAAACCGCAAGGAGCTGGTCCGCGTCCAGTTCTTTCATGTACTGGAAATTGATCCAGTTCAGTTTTTCAATATCGAACACTGCCGGATTCTTGGCTACGCGATCGAGCGTGAACAGCTTGCAAAGCTCTTCTTTACTGAAAATTTCCCTATCACCTTCGGGCGTCCAGCCCAGAAGCGCGAGGAAATTGAAGAGAGCATCCGGCAGATATCCCATGTCCCGATACTGCTGCACGGAAGTGGCGCCGTGACGTTTGCTCATCTTTTTCTTATCCGCGCCGAGAATAAGCGATACGTGAGCAAATTGGGGCGGCTTAAAGCCCAACAGCCGGTAAAGCACAAGCTGGCGCGGCGTATTGGAAAGATGCTCTTCCGCACGGATAACATGTGTGATTTCCATAAGCGCGTCGTCAAGAACTACACAATAATTATAAACGGGGACGCCGTCGGATTTAACGATAACGAAATCGCCGATTTTATTGGAATCAAAAGAAACTTTACCGCGAACGATGTCATCGACTTCAAAGGTCTCGTTCCCGGGCGTCTTAACACGAATGACATACGGCCGGCCTTCTTTTAAGTACTGTTCCACCTGTTCCTGTGTGAGCCGGCTGCATTTGCCGCTGTATACGGGAGTTTCGCCCTCGGCCATTTGCGCGTTTTTTTCGGCCTCCAATTCCTCATGCGTACAAAAACAGTAATACGCTTTTCCTTCAGCGAGAAGCTTATCCGTATACTCCCGATATATCCCGAGCCGTTCCATCTGACGGTACGGGCCGTGGTCACCGCCTGCATCGATACCTTCATCCCAGTTAATGCCGAGCCAGGCAAGGGCTTCTTTAATATTTTCTTCCGATTCACGCGTGGAACGCTGCCGATCCGTATCTTCAATGCGGACGACAAAGGTGCCGTCTTCGTGCCGGGCAGCCAGGTAGTTAAAAAGAGCGGAGCGGGCGCCGCCTATATGGAAAGGTCCGGTCGGACTCGGAGCAAAACGTACGCGTACTTTCTCAGACATAAATCAATTCCTCCTACAGTGCATTATACTTGAGAACCATGGCGGCGGCCTGTGCGGCCATACCCTCTTCTTTACCGATGAACCCGAGCCGTTCCGTCGTTGTCGCCTTGACGGACACATCGGCCGCCCCGATTTCCAGAGCAGCCGCGATATTGCGGATCATGGCGGGGATAAAAGGCTTGACCTTCGGCCGCTGAGCCAGCAGAGTCGCATCGACGTTAATAATGCGGCAGCCGTTCTCGACAAGAATCTGTTTAACCTTACGTAAGAGCACAAGGCTGGATATATCTTTAAAAGCCCCGTCCGTATCGGGAAAATACGTGCCGATATCGTTGAGTCCTGCCGCTCCCAAAAGAGCGTCCATAACGGCGTGAAGAAGAACATCCGCATCGGAATGGCCATCCAGCCCCTTTTCAAAAGGTATGGTAACACCGCCGACAACAAGCGCGCGCCCCTCTACGAGACGATGGACGTCATACCCGCTGCCGACACAGTGCTTCGTCGGGCCGTTTAAATAAAATTCGAGAACAGGTATATCATCCGGCGTCGTTACCTTATGATTACGCTCATCACCTTTGAGCACAACCAGTTTTCCGCCGATTGCCTCGACAAGGGACGCGTCATCAGTACCGCTGAAGCCGTGGGCCTTTGCATAACGATGTGCCTCCCTGAGAATGGCGCGGTGAAAAATCTGCGGGGTCTGCACCGCAATAAGCCGGCTCCGTTCAAGCGTTTCCAACCGCTCCGGACCGACTCCGTCCGCACTTTCACGAAGCTTTACCGTATCCTTGACGGGAATGGCGTAAACGGCAGCTTCGGCTGCTTCCATAACAGGCACGGCATTATCATACCACTCCGGACCGGTCAGCGGCCGTGACCCGTCCTGAACCATAACGACGGCGCTGTCTTCCGCCGTCGCCATAAGACCGTTATATACCGAATCTTCCCGCTCGGCTCCGCCCAAGGCGTACTTCACAGGTATTGCCGGGTGAAGGGAAGCTACAATTCGTTCAACATCCGCGCGATCCCGCTCGGAAATTACGATAACCGCCTCGTCTACCCGTTTCGCCGCGAAGACATGGGCCAGCGTGTGTTCCAGGACGGGTTTACCGCACAGAGGATAAAATAATTTATTCCGTTCGTAACCAAAACGGCGGCCTGAACCGGCAGCCACGACAATAACAGATACTTTCAACCAATCCACCTGTTTCTTAATCAGATACTTTTACGAAAATCATGCGGCCTGCAGAGGTCTGCAAGACGGATGTAACCGTAACGGGAATATTCATACCGATGTATTTTTCCCCGTTCTCGACGACGATCATCGTACCGTCATCAAGGTAAGCTATGCCCTGATTTTCTTCCTTACCGGCCTTGACAATGAGCACATTCATTTCTTCACCCGGTACGCGGGCCGGCTTCATGGCGTTAGCCAAATCATTGATATTGAGGACGATGACGCCCTGTAATTCGGCAACCTTATTGAGGTTGTAATCATTGGTAATGACCTTGGCGCCAAGCTGTCTGCCCAGACGGATAAGTTTGGAGTCGACACCCTGGGCGTCTTCGAAATCATCGCTGATAATATCGACCTGCACATGACGATCTTCCTGCATCTGCTTGAGAATATCCAAGCCGCGGCGTCCTTTGGTACGCTTCAGCAGATCGGACGAGTCCGCAATAAGCTGCAGCTCTTCAAGGACAAAAACAGGCACGAGAAGAGGCCCTTCCAGAAAACCGGTCGCACAAAGCTCGGCAATACGGCCGTCGATAATCGAGCTCGTATCCAGGAGTTTACCGACGGGACCGACATCTTTTTTCACCGTTTTGTCCTTGCTCTGTTTGCCGAAACGGAAAGACGAAAGAAGCGCGGAAATCTCCGTTTTTTTGCGGACGGCAATACTCATGCCCGCATAACCGAAGACAAGATTAAACACGATCGGCCCGTACGCGCCGATAATGGGGAGCCGGGCGAAGGCAAGTCCGATTAAGTTAGCGATTATAAGTCCAATAAGCAACCCTATCGTCCCGGCAAGCAGGTCCTGTCCGGACAGGCCGCTTAAACTGAATTCAATGCGATGAATGGCCGCCCAGATGAGACGCAAAATGAAATGAGACAAAATATACCCGACAATGGCACCGACGAAAGCGCCGGCAACATATGCGATGACCGTAAGGACAGTAATGCTGTAAAGGCCCTTGGCCGCGGCTTCGCCTTCAATTTCGGCGCTGAAAAAAGGAGCGGACATCAGCTCGTCGGCAAGAACCACGAAAATGATGGCCACGACAAGGACGATAAGCCAGCGCATGACGGCGTCCGCCAATTTATGAACCTTGGCGCGCCGCGCTTTACCCGCTTCCCGATCATCTCTCGAAGAAGTTCCGTAATCCGTCATATCAATTCACCTCCTGAAAGAACACAGAACACCCTTAAAACTGTTTAATTATATCATGTATACCACATCGTTACCAGTATGATACCGCATATGGGAGCGCTCTTTATATTATAAACGGGAAATATAGCAACCCCTGTTTATATATTATGATGTGAATGTGCAGAGATTATCGCCTCAACATAATAAAAATCCCCTGTGAGAAAACTCGCAGGAGATCACCGATCGGGATATTACGATCTTACAGCATTCAAAAAACATAAATCCATAGACAGGATCTTAATTCTATACAATTTTTTGCATCCATAAGTTCATGCCGTCAGCACCACCCGCGTCTTGAGCACATATCCAAATTATCATCAATATCCAAGTCAGTCCGCTACGTCCCGTTAAAAGCCGCTTCTACAGCTTCCCGCAGCGTCTTTACGGCGACGATATCATACTTTCTCTTATCCCGGTCGTCTGCGTTGCCGACGGGAATGATAAATCTCGTAAAGCCGAGTTTTGCCGCTTCCTGTATGCGTCTGCGGACGTGCGGCACGCGGCGGATATCTCCGGTCAGACCGATTTCACCCATAACGACAGTATTCTTATCCATGGCCATATCCCTAAAAGACGAAACGACCGACAGGGCCACGGGCAAATCGGCCGCCGTTTCGTTTACTTTCAGGCCGCCGGCAACGTTAATATAGACATCCTGCGCCGACAGGTTCAGGCCGGCCCTCTTTTCCAGGACAGCCAGCAATAAAATCAGACGGTTATAGTCCATGCCGACGACAGTACGTCGGGGCACGGAAAAAACGGACCGCGACGTAAGAGCCTGTACCTCTCCTACAAGAGGGCGCATACCGTCCATAACGGCGGCGACAGCCGAACCGGCCTGTCCCGCGGAACGCTCCGCCAGAAGCAGTGCCGACGGATTGACCAGCTCTTCCAAACCTCTTTCGGACATGGTAAACAACCCCGTTTCATGAGTCGACCCGAACCGGTTCTTCATGCTCCGCAGGACACGGAACTGATAGTGCCGTTCCCCTTCCAGATAAAGAACCACGTCAACGAGGTGTTCCATGAGCCGGGGACCGGCAATAGTCCCCTCTTTTGTCACGTGCCCGACAACAATAACGGGAATACCGGTGGACTTGGCAAAGTTCATGAGCTTATTCGTCCCCTCACGGACCTGTCCCTGACTTCCCGGCGCACTGTCACAATCGCCTGTATACATGGTCTGTATGGAATCGACAATGAGAAGCCCCGCCTTTTCCGTCTCCGCCGCTTTTAAAACCGAATCAAGATATGTATCGGCCTCGACAAAGAGCCCTTGCGGATCAATACCGAGCCGCTCGGCACGAAGCTTAATCTGCCCCGCCGATTCTTCACCGGACGCGTACAGGACCGGTCCCGCCGCTTTTGAAACGGCTGCCGCCGTCTGCAGGACAAGGGTCGACTTGCCGATCCCCGGATCGCCGCTGAGAAGAATAAGCGCTCCCGGGACGATACCGCCGCCCAGAACCGTATCGAGCTCACCGATGCCTGTTGTCAGACGGGTCACCGTCTCCAGCTTAATCTCCCTCAACGGCGCCGGCTTTGTATCGTTTTGCCGTACAGATGACGCCGCAGCCGCCGGTACGGCAGCTTTTTCCGTTTCCTCCGCTAACGTGTTCCACTCGCCGCAGTGCGGGCAGCGCCCCAACCACCGGGTCGAGACGCTGCCGCATTCACTGCAGACAAAGCGGGTCCTCACTTTTGCCATCGTATCTCCTTATATCGTTTCGAAGTCGAGTTTTTTCTTATCCTTACTGTCGACATGGACAGTCTTGCCCTCCGTCAGCCGGCCTTCTAAAAGCAATTCGGCAATAGGATCTTCCACCAGTTTCTGAATGGAGCGGCGGAGCGGCCGTGCGCCGTAAGCAAAGTCGGTACCTTCGCCGACAAGCACATCCGTTGCCGCTTCCGTCCGTTTAAACTGCACGCCCTTTTCAGAGAGGCGTTCCATCAAATCATCAAGCATAATACCGACGATACGCTGTAAATCCTTCTTTTCAAGAGGCCTGAAAATGATCATTTCATCAAGGCGGTTAATAAATTCGGGCCTGAAGAACCGACGTACATCACCCATGATTTCCTTTTCCGCCTGTTCAAAAGCCGTCATCTTTGTTTTTTCCGTATCACCGCCGACAGCAAAGCCCATCGTCGGCGTTTCGGGACGCAAATGCGTGGCGCCGAGATTGCTCGTCATAATGATAACCGTATTGCGGAAATCGACAGTCCGCCCCTTCGTATCGGTCAGGCGGCCGTCATCGAGAATCTGCAAGAGAATATTGAAGAAATTGCGGTTCGCTTTTTCCACTTCATCAAAGAGAATGACGCTGTACGGTTTTTCCCGCACCTTATCGGTCAGTTCCCCGCCGTCGTCGTGACCGACATAGCCGGGAGGCGCGCCGATAAGACGGGCCACGGCATGAGATTCCATAAATTCGCTCATATCAATGCGAATCATCGCATCTTCACTGCCGAAAAGCCGCCCCGCCAAGGTCCGTGCCAGTTCCGTCTTACCGACGCCGCTGGGGCCGAGAAAGAGGAAAGAGCCGATAGGACGCTTCTCATCCTTCAGCCCCGCACGGGCACGTCGGACGGCTCTGGCAACGGCCGTAACGGCTTCATCCTGGCTGATGACACGCTTATGTAACTCTTCTTCCAAATGCATAAGCCTCTGCGACTCCGTTTCCGTAATCTGTTGTACAGGCACGCCCGACCAGACGGATACAACATCGGCAATGTCGTCGGCAGACACAACGGGACGTTCTTTATTTTCAGTTTCACCTCTGCAGACGGACTCAAGTTTATCTTCCGCCTCTTTGATCCGATCGCGCAGATCCGCGCATTTTTCGAAATTTTCCGCCGCCAGGAGCGCTTCCTTTTCGCGGTTCATACGGGACAACTCATCTTTCAGCGCTTTCACTTCCGCCGTAGGCACGGCTTCGCGCAGGCGCACCTTGGCGGACGCCTCGTCAATGACGTCAATCGCCTTGTCAGGCAAATATCTGTCGGCAATGTAACGCGCCGAAAGAGTAACGGCCTCTTCAAGGGCCCGGTCTGTAATCGTCACGTGATGAAAGTCCTCATATCTGCTGCGCAGACCTCGCAAAATCTGCAGCGCGTCTTCCTGCGTCGGTTCATCGACGCGGACAGGCTGGAACCGCCGTGTCAGAGCCGAATCCTTTTCAATATGCTTCTTATATTCATCCGTTGTCGTCGCCCCGATGCACTGTAATTCACCGCGCGCCAGAGCGGGTTTCATAATATCGGCCGCATCCATCGTCCCTTCTGCCGAACCGGCGCCGACAAGCTGGTGGAGCTCATCAATAAAGAGAATGACGGACGGATCCTTTTCCGCCTTTTCCAGAATGCGTTTGATTCGTTCTTCGAATTCCCCGCGATACTTTGTGCCGGCTACAAGACTGGACAAATTGAGCGAAAAAATCTGTTTATCCGCTAAAGGATACGGCACATCGCGGTCGACGATCTTCTGTGCCAGGCCTTCGGCAATGGCCGTCTTACCCACACCGGGCGCACCGAGCAGGATAGGATTGTTTTTCGTCCGCCTGCAGAGAATCTGAATAACCCGTTCCACTTCTTTATCTCTGCCGATGACGGGATCAATCTTGCCGTTTGCCGCATCAGCGTTTAAATCCCTGCCGTAAGCAGTCAGAAGATTAGATTCACCGCTGTCTTCCTCCGCAGCCGCACCGGCATATTCGTTGGGGCTGTAAGCCCCTTCCCCGGCGCCTTCGGTATACGGCATATCCTCATTAAATTCATTAATCCGCTCAATTAAGGCGGCCGGATCGACATCCATACTTTCCAGCACCTGCACGGCCATACTGTCGCGCTGCTGCAAAATCCCGAGGAGGATATGCTCCGTACCGACATAATTACGGTTCAGCCGCTTCGATTCCGTTACGGCAAATTCCATGGCCTGTTTCATTTTTCTCGTCAAAATAAGGTCGGCATCAGGCGTCATGCCCAAACCGACAATATTTTCCAACGCGCGGGTCACATTGGCAGTGGTCAGCCCCAAGTCACGCAGCATCTGACCGGCCGCCCCGTCTTCGTTGAGGACGAGACCGAGCAATATATGTTCTGTTCCTACATAATTATGCGCCATCCGCTGCGCAGCGGTGCGGGCATACCGAAGAACCTGTTTAGAGTCGTCTGTAAAACGATTATACATGCACATCTCCCTCCTTACGTGTCATGCATCATGTAAATCTAGTCTTTATATTCCTGCAATGTATCCCGTAAAAGACGGGCACGCACTTTAGCTTCTTCACCGAGACCGCTTTTGCCGACGGCACGGATATAGGCGGGTTCGCAGACAGCCGCCAACGCGGTGTACGCATGAGGCTTTGCCTTAATCAGGCCCATAGTCGTCGCCAATTGGAAATCACTGAGGAGATTCAACGCCTCTTCATGCTCCATAAGCCAGGCCTGCGAAAGAAGTCCGTAGCTGCGAAGCAGCCGATCGCGTACCGTGTCGGGTTCATTTGCCTGTAAAAGAGCGCGGCAAGCCCGTTCTTCCTGAATGATATGGGCGACTATCTTTTTTAACTGAGTGACAATATCCTCCTCCGTAACGCCAAGCGTTACTTGATTGGTAATCTGGAAGACATTACCGATATATGTATTCCTGCTGCTGTAAACCCCCATGAAAACGAAACCGAACTTCGTAATTCCCTGTGTAATACGATGGAGCCTCTTCATGGCGGCGAGGCCGGGCAAATGCAGGGTCACGCCTGCCAGAAATCCCGTGCCTGCCATGGACGGGCTGGCCGTAAGATAGCCGAATTCTTCATGAAAGGCATAATTAAGCGTTTCTTCCAATGCATCGTCAACACGCAAAGCATCGTCTGCGGCTTTTTGTACAGTAAACCCGGCCGCCGCCGTTTGAACGACAATGTGATCCGCTTCATTTACCATAACCGAAACGGCCCCGTCTTCGCGTACTATAACGGCACGATGTTCGGGCACATTCATCAGGGCGGCCGAGATAAAATGCTTGGTTGCGGTTAATTCCCGTTCGGCATTCGTCAGCGCCGGCATTTTAATACATTCATACTCTCCCGCGCCGATAGCGTCAAGACGCGGTACCGCAGCAACAACAGCCGTTTCCGCCGCGCCCAGTTCCGCTTTTGAGGCACGATTGGGGAAACGGTATTCACGGAGATTGCGCACCAGGCGCACACGGCTGTCGAGCACAACATCGTTATCCGCCCCCGAGCCCTGCTGCCACGGCAGGAGCGTAGAAGCTATACAGTCTTTAAACATGACCTGTCACCTCACCGTCATCATGCCGTTCCAGCGCTCTGATCTCATCGCGGATCTCCGCCGCTTCTTCATATCTTTCCGCCAACACAAGCTTACGCAAATGCTGCCGCAGCCGTTTAATATGCGTCGCCGTACGGAAAACGCCGCTGCCTCTGGCCGGTACCTTGCCGACATGGCGCGCATGGCCGTGAATACGTCGCATGAGCGGCCGGATTTCCCCATTGAATGCATCATAGCACTTGGGACAGCCGAACTTGCCGGTGCGGTTAAAATCACTGTACGTCATGCCGCAGCCGCTGCAGCGCGGTTCATCGGCAGCCGGCCCTTCATAATCGGCATAAGCCATCTTACGGAAAAAATCGTTGTCCACAATATTCAGCGCATGATCACCGCCGAGGGTACCCTGCTTCTTTGCACAGGCGGCACACAGATGCAGTTCCGTACGCTTGCCGTTCTCTATCTTCGTAATGTGCACAACCGCGTCAGTCAGTTTACACATATCACATAACATAGGCGCACCTCCTTCAAGCATGGGGCCGCAGGTTAAGACTTTTCAGGATACGCGTAATAACGGCAATGCGCTGCGGTTCATCATCAATCTCGGCAAAAAGCGCCCGGAAGGTATGATGAAGCATGATAGCTTCGCTGTTCGTCACCGCTTTATGCTTCAAAAGACGGAACAAGAGGCCGTCCAAATCTTCCATAGAAACACTGACGGCCGGGCGGCGTTCCGATAAGGTTACGGGCGTGCAGTCCATTTTTTTCTTTTTCTGCTGCAACCGTACAATGCGCACAAAACCGCCGGAACCGCGGCGCGATTCGACGATAAAGCCCTTATCGTTGGAAAACCGCGTACTCAGGACATAACTGATCTGTGACGGCGCGCAGTCCAATTCATCGGCCAGTTCATTACGTCGCAGAATAATATTTTCTTCCTCTTCTTCCAGTAATTTATGAAGTATGAATTTTTCTATTTTATCAGCTAAAACACTCACTCTATCACCTCTCGGTTAAACTTTCATACAGGTCTGTTCGATACTGCTTTGACCTTACGCCTTATTATATTAGACTTTTTGACTTTTTGCAAGGTTTTAAGAATACTCTCGCCTGATGCGGAAAGCATTGACAGGCCGATTTGCAACCTCTTATAATGAATAAGTTATATCAATCGTTTCGAATGCATCCCGGGAGGCGGCCATGCTCAGTACATCCTATTTTTGGAACCTGTCGCGAAAAATATACAAGCATCGCAACTTCAGAGAAGATAAACGTGCTTTTGTTTTTTTCTGTAAAGCCTGCACCAATAAAGGGCTTTTTCAGGAACTGTACGACTACTTTGACGCCTATGCTCCGATGCGAAATTTCCTGACCGAAAAAGACAGGGACTTCCAGGAAATCATGACGCGGGTCTTTTTCTTCAAAAACTCGACTATGCGCGAACGGCTCAATGCACTGGAACACCATTTCGATATTCTCCGCACCATGTTTACGGACGAAGTCATTCATGAACTCTATTGGGGCAACGGCTATACCCTGTGGCAGTCTCCCGACCCGGAACTTCCTTTAGAATGCCGTCTCGTTTTTGATACGGGACAGCGAAAAGAAGGGGTCCTCTCGCTCTTCATCTATTACAGTGGGAATATGATATATCACTTTAATTTTCGTTTCGACTATAACGCGGAAAATGTCCCGTCCCTTTACGTCGGCACCCTTCAGGGTTCCAAAGAAGGCTTGGCGCAGACCAAGGATTTGACGAAAAAACTCTTCGGCTACAGGCCGAAAAACTTTATTCTTTATTTACTCCGTATTTTCGTACAGACCTTGGGAATGAAAAACCTCTACGTCATTACCGACGAAGGATTCTATACAAACAGCCATCTTCTTCGCGGCAACCGCTCAAAGAAAACAAACTTCAATGGCTTCTGGCAAGAAGAAGGCGCCTTCTCCGCCGCCGGCGAAAAATGGTATCTGGCTCTACCTATTGAAGAAAAACGCCGCAAATACGATGAAATCAAATCACAGAAGCGCAACCTTTTCCGTAAGCGCTACCTTCTCATGGATAAAATCGTACCTCCTTACATTGAAGCGACAAAAGCCTTATTCCGGCCCGAATTCGCTCCGATACCGTCAGCAATCGACGAGGCGTCCGTAACAGATAAACCGGCGGACTACGATCCGATTGAAGCGCCGAAACGATAAAACTTGTACAAGAAAAAAGGTTCTATAATACATGTTGGGGTCGGCAGTGAAAGCTGCTGACTTCAGCATTCTTTTTTTGCAAAACAAAAGCATATGAGACTCGCATGCTTTGCAATAAAATGTCCAGTCCTAAAGAAAGGATGCGAACTCATATGCTTACTGTTAATTATATAGAATCTTTAATGAATATAAAAGCTGAATGTATCAAGAATACATACGAAACAAATAATGCCTTTGTATATGAATTACAGATCCCCGTTACTGTGCGTACTTGTCCCGGTTGACGAGTTTCGTGGGAATGCAGCCGAACAACGATACCAAGTGATTCTGACGGGCTCATATACTCATATATACCGGACATTTTGCCTAAAAGAGAGACAAAGCTTTGTGTAAGTATTTCTCAGGCTTTACACGCCGCATCAGGATAAACGTTAAGTTCATTGTGATG
>ERZ773063.49-NODE-49-length-83055-cov-17.423301_pt1 | contig 83055 bp, 87 predicted proteins | sample MGYA00580625_ERZ773063 | MGnify/ENA primary metagenome ERZ773063 (study PRJEB29015, sample SAMEA2738022) | human oral metagenome | biome: human oral; feature: human-associated habitat; material: dental | place: China | collected 2042 ... | reverse complement strand
ATCGACGCTCGGGGTTTGCACCTGTGGTCCAGATACGCCCATACGACGGACAGTCTGTGGGACACGGGGTGTCAATCGACCCACCTTGATACCACTACCCGGTAACACGGCCTGAATAGAACCAGTTCGCTGAGCGGGAGCAGAGGGAGCAGAAGGGGTAGAAGACACAGATCGCACAGGTTGCGGAACCGTCGTCACAGGCGAACCCTGAGGCGGGGCGAAACGATCGAACTCCGGCTTCGATGTCGACTGAGCTGAGACAGGCTCAACAGTACGCATCGCCTGCGCACTCTCACGGAAGTGAGCTCGCGCATCATTGAGTTTATACAACTCATCGTATGCATGCGTCAAAGAATCAAAACCGAAATCAACACTCCAATATGAAAGATAACGCTTGTCCACACGTTTGATAGCATCCATCGCTTCATCGTTAATAAGAATACCACCCAAGGACGCTTCAGACATAGCAGCACGCAAATCATCACCGTTGACAGACATTACCTTCTTAAAGGTAATTTCATCATTATGGGCATTCATTTCCGCATATTTAACATTCTTCATAAATGATTTTGCTGCATCGCGCAACAACGCATTCACATGCGTTTCCTTCTCGGGCGTATTTTTACCGATAATCGCTGTCACCTTATCGGCCAATGTCCCTGTCCACTCATGTGAATCAAGACCATACCGTTCGGTTGGTACATCCAACTCTTCATGTGGATCAAGACCATGGTATCGCCTGATCCCGGCATCGGTATACTCCTTGATTTCCTGATCATAATAAAGCGTCATGACACCTTCCCTTTCCTTCATTGCCACGTGTTCGGCTCGTATACCAGTATATCGCATTATTGCAACGCATACAGACGAAGAAGCAGGCCCCACCCGAAGGCGAGACCTGCTTCTTCATGGCGTCAACACATGATCACATGGCGATCACAGCTCGAAGCCATCGTCGACAGACTTGTCTGTCTCACTGTTGTCCTGTGCCGTCAGACCGTAACGCTCAGCAGCACTGGTACCCGTGTTCGAGCGAACCGGCACAGCCCACGATGTCGACTTACGTCGACCGATTTTCTCATCACGGTCCACACGAGCCACAGTGTCTTCCATGGCGATCACCGGTGCCTCGGCTTGCGTCTCCACATCAGCCTCCAGCACCTCACGTACACGAGCTGGTGCAAACGTGGCGTTCCACCGACCCTCGAACAAGTTTGCCCGAGTCTCAGCCAAAGCTTGCATCGTGGTGAAATCACCGCCGTAAGCCAGACGATCCATCGGAGAAGCGAGCTGCTCAATGACCTTCTCGTCTTCCAGGTTCACCATCACTCCGTTGCTATCGCTAAGCGCACCCGCAACCTTCGTGATGTTGTCGCTGTTCACAGCCACACCCAGACCATCATCGCCGTAGAACTGCGAGAACACAGCGACCCACTGATCCTTGGTGGCCTGAACCGGCTTATGGTCGTCATCCGTCACAGTGTTCCACACACCGTTGGTATCCTGCGCAATCAGCTGACCACGCCACAGGCTTCGAGCCGGACCCATCAGCAGCTCATAGCGATGACGAGCATCCACCGGATCATGCTTAGCCTGCAAAATACTCTGCGTCACCGGGTAGGTCAGCTCCAACACAGCCTTGAGCTCATCGTTACGAAGAGCTCGCACACCACGCTGCGAGAACGTACCGGCAACACCGGTACCAAACGACTTCACAGCCGTCGCAAACATGGTGCCCTGCTGTTCCTCACGAGTCACACACGTGGTCATCAGGTCCACCTGGTTCTCGGGGTCATAGCCGATGTACCGAGCATAATCCAGCATCTTCTTGGGCGAACCCTTTGCGCCGGTCTCAATACATGCAGCCTCCACAGACTTCATGTGCTCCTGGATGGAACCAAACGCCAGCACGGCCTCACCATACTGATTCTTGAGCGCATCGCGGTACATGTAGGATGCCAAATCCACGACATCACGACCCGCTTCCAGGAACTGCTCACGAGTAGCATCCCCTTCAGTCAGATCGTAGTACGCATCATTGGCACGCTGATGAACCTCGTCCATCGCATCCGCATGACGAGAATCATAGTGCTGTGACACCTTCACATCGAGCGCGTTGTGCATCGCCAGAGGATAACGACCCTCATCGTCCATGCCCTGGCCCAAATCAATGAGATTAGCCTCGACGGTCAGACGCTCCAATGCCTGCTCATGTGCTGGACCATCACCCAACTTCACAACAGCAACCGAGTCACCGTCGAAGTCGCCGTCGAAGCACTTGACCATGTTTGGATTCACACTCACACCCGTGAGGCGATCATCGATCGCAACACGCATGTAACGGACACCCGCATCACGCAGAACAGGATCACGCCACACAAGCGCGTAGTCACCATCACGCAGATGCAGTTTCTTTGCCAGCTCCGGGCCAACGCCAACCTGGTCAATGTCCAGACGAGGATCGCCCGTCCACACAGCAGTAGCCGAGTGCGGCAGACGCGAGGCCATGAGACCTTCCTTGAAGACATTGCGCTTGCCGGTAAACCGGCGACGCATGATGTCTTGCGCGATGCCATCGTACGCCGTCTGCGCACGGTGCATGGCCTCAGCCATCGTTCGACGAGCATCGGACAGCTCCTTGCCCGTCAGCTCCCCAGACGCAGCGCGATCAGCCGCATGCTTGTAGCGCAGAGACCACTCGCGAATCGCCAGATAACGATACGTGTAGTCGTGCACCGTCGACGTACCGTCGTCAAGATCCTGACCCGATCGCAGATGCGAACTCAGGACCGGCACACGCCACGTGGTATCTGTTGCATGAGGTGTACGAGCACCCGTTGGCATCGTCAGCGGGAACGGAATCTCCATATCGCCGCCAGCATCGCCAATGAGAGAAGCGAAGTCGCTACGAACGCGACGCACGTCGAACGATCCACGTTCGGTCAACGGGACATCACCCATCTCGATGAGACGGCGCTGCCCGCCAACAGCGAGATCGTCATGACCGTCGCGTAGGGTGCCATCAGGCTCAATGTCCAAACCGCACACCAGAGCCATTTCACGCAACTGTGCAAGAGCTTGCAGGTTGCCACCGTACATCTGCTCCAGCACCTTATCGCAGCCCTGGGACTGCAAGGCCCATGCGAGCTGAGACGACGCCTTACGGCCTTGACCAGCCCGGATTGCAGCCTCGTCGTACGCAGCAGTCTTTGCATCCACCGTCATATGCGTACCGATAAACGACACCTTACCCATACCGGCCTCAACGGTCGTACCGTTGGGCAGATGGAGCGCAGACGTTTGCTGCATCGCTTCACGGGCAGAACCACCGTTGAAACGAGACACAGCGCTGAACGGTGCCATGACGACATCCAGACCCGGATTCTCCCGGAAGAGCGTCATCATGTCAGTTGATCCGTGAAGCTCTTCGATCTCATCAGGAGACAGATCCGCGTCACGGTCAACAATGAGCGAGATAACACCCTTGTTGCCATGCATATCAGAAATCTTGTCGCCAACGATCAGATCACGCATCTCACCGTTCGTTCCACGAACACGGTACTGCTTGGCAAAGTCAGCCGAGACAACGATGGAGTCCTCCATCGTCCAACCACCGGCAGTCATGAACGCCGTGCCCACAGGCTTCGTCACAGACGATGCGTTCATGAGATTGGAGGTCGTCATCTGCTGACGATCAAACGGATCATAGCTCATGAGCTGAGCCTGCTCAGTCAACATGAGCGGTGCGCGATCGTCCTTACTCGAACGCACGATCGAACCATCAGGGTTCACCTGTGCGCCAGAGACCAGATAACGAGTCACACCCTGGTTCACGCCGCCCGATGTCATGATCGGATCGAAGTAGCCATCGGCTTCTTCGCTGAGCAACGACATGTTGCGTCCACCAGTCAACACCCATGGATCCATGGTCGTGTCGTTGGCCGGATCTCCGCCGATGCCCTGTTCACGTGCACGCGATGCACGGAAGTCAGCATCGATCGTCGACCCATCACGCAAAGCGTTCGGGTAACGCACGCGGCGCGCTTCGGTCGCAAGAATGGCATCAAGGATCTTCCGATCCATGCCTTCTTCGAGAGCTCGCTCGTAGTGATCCGCGCGGTGGCGCGTATCCGACAGACGACGATACACACTGTTCAGCGACGCGGGTTCACCCACGCGAGAGCGACCTGATAGCACATCAGCCTGAACTCGATAGCGAATCGCGTCACTCATCTGCTGCTCGTAACCGATCAGCCGGGTGCGCTCTTCGAGGGACTTGTTCTCCCCAGGCTTCTGTGCCACCACACGTGCGTCAAAACCAGGCACGATCATCAGATCGTTACCGGAATTGAACCGGGTGATGATCTCACCGTTCTCACCGCGAGCGAAGATCTGTCCGATCGTACCGCTCACAGGCTCCTCTTTGCCCGTTTGCGAGCGCATGATGGAGCCCGTCCACTCCACAACGCCATTGGCGTCGACGCGGATAGAACCAGGCGTCACAGCGCAGGACTCCAGCGTGTCAGACACAACCTGAAGCATCGACTGAGTAAACTCATCCTCCACGACATCCATCGGCAACGCCGTGGACTCATCGAAAGTGATCAGTCGATCGCGGAACGTGTTGGAATAGAACGACTCCCCAACGATCTTCTCTTGAGGCATACCAACGCCGCGCATAGCAGCCACAAGATCATCGTTGTTGCGCCACTGGCCGTGTTCACTCGTCATATAGCGAGCGACACGCACCGGATCAAACACGAAGTCATCAGAGTCGATGGGCTCATCGATACCGATCTGGGTATCAAGAAGATCTCGAAGGTGCGCACGGACGCGCTCTTCAGGAGTTCCCGTGTATGCCACGGAACCAGCCAGCATGTCATGGACACCAGAGAGATCGCTCTCTTGATCCATATCATCGAGCAGACCTGTCGCTTCAGCGTACTCAGCACGGGTAGCCTCGGGCTTCAGCAGTGTCGTCTCAGCGCCACGAAGCACATCCCAGTACGCGCGACCAACAGCCGCGAGATCAGGATCGCCAGACAGCATGGGGATGTACGTACCCTCACGCGCTGCTTCCTCATTCTCGCGCAACTGCTGAATGAGACCGTCGACATCCAGCTGCTCAGCCACGTTGTGGCGAGCGCTGTGGACTGCATCAGAGATGAACGTCGACGCTTGCTCACGGCCCTCTGGTGTATCAGCAAAGAACCGGGACGACGCAGAACGCTCCTTCATCTGACGACGAATCACAACCTGCTCACCACTCATGCCAGGCATGTCCTTGTACGCACTCGTGAGCGTGCCGGTGGACAGATACGACTCTTGGATCGTCTTACCCTTACTGGTCTGACGCTCACCCACGTGACCCACAACACCCTTGCCGTCTTTGCGCTCCACCGGTCGACCCAGAGCGACACGCACGAGGTCGCACACCTCGTCAACAGTCGGCGTGTAGGCCACCTGCTTGTTGTCTCGACGAGCCGTCGTGGAGAAGTACAAAGTCGCACCGTTGTCGTAGACACGACCCACCCACTGTTCCTTGTCTCGGGTATCGGTCAAACGCACTGTCATATTCGTACCCGTCAAGCGCGCACGGATTTGACCGGGACGTAGATCCTTCTCGATCGTGTACGGAATGCCCTCTTCTGCGAGCATGTCAAGCACAGCTCGGGAACGGGCTAGTGCATCAGTGCTCATGAACTGACGGGCGTTGTAACGGCCTGTTTCAGGATTGCGAGCACCGTCCAGCACCCACTGACGAACCTCGTTGTACTCAGCCGTCGACATGCGACCCATGAGCTCGGTGAGACCCGAGACATCATCAAGGCTGAGAGCGCGGCCTACCTCTTTCGCCTTTCCTTCGTCAGTCAGGCGGTACAGAGTGAGTTCCGAGTTCGTCACCTTCTCCACGTTGCTCGGCTTACCGTCTGCGTACGCAGCGATGTCGCCATCGAGCACGTACAGGATAGAGGTCCCAGCCTGCTTCACAGTGCGACGGCTCCCCCACCGGGGATCATACGGAGAAATCGGCAGACGCGGACCAGCCGCGCCAGCAGAGCCATTCAGACCGACCATGTTCCTGAACTCTTCATATAGAGCCTTGTAGCCCTTACTCGACGTATCGGCAGGTTGGAACAAGTCTTTGTAACCGGGAACGTTCTCCTGCATAACACTTTGGATAGCATTCAACGCATCAGCAACAGGGAGATCACCATCGTTGAAAGAACGACCTTGTTCGTTGAGGCGCTCTTCCATGAGATCCCTCAGGCGTCGACCCTGAGACACAAGAATGGGAGTCTTGGTCAATTCTGAGGTTCGATTGATTGTACGAGCGATCATGTGCTCGTACATGTAACGCCGGAGTCCGGCATTGCGCGTTTGCATAACGCATTCTCCTTCCTGGAGTTTCGATCCACTGGATCGATCGGGTATTACGCCCTCCATTCTACCCGACAAAAACCCGCATTTCGACTGGAAACACAAGAAAAACGTACACACGCAGCAGATCACCCGTGATACACTGAATAATGTAAACAACACGGACCAGAGAAAGGACCGTCACCATGCCGAGAAAACCCTCCCAGACCCTTGAGCAGTTCAACCCCGCTCTCGCTGATCAGCTCGTTGACCAATCACTGCGCTCAATCGCTCGTGGTTCAGACAAGAAGGTCCAATGGCGCTGCCCCGTTGACTCTCGTCACGTGTGGTGGGCCAGCCCCATGAACCGCACGAACGCGAAGAACCCCACCGGATGCAGCGTATGTAACGGCAAGACTGTGATCCCCGGTGTCAACGATGTTGCCACCACTCACCCCGACGTAGCTACTCTCATGGTTGATAAGAAGCTACGCACAAAGCTCACCGGCTCTTCCAATAAGAAGGTTGAATTCTGGTGCGGCAAACCCAAACACAAGCACTGGATGGCCCCACTGAGCAACGTTGCGCGTCAAGGAACGCGCTGCCCTCAGTGTTCGGGTCGCCGTCCCGTCTCTGGTAGCAACGATCTGGCAACCACTCACCCAAAGCTCGCTGCGCAGCTCGTTGATCGATCTCTTGCTACTACTCTCAAACCAGGATCAAACAAATCCGTGCTCTGGCAGTGTCCGAAAAACCCCGACCACACATGGACAGCAACGCCATACTCTCGCACAGCGAAAAAGACTGGCTGTCCGTACTGTTCGGGGAGAAAGATCGTCCCTGGTGTCAATGATCTGGCGACCACGCATCCTGCCCTGGCAGCACAACTCGTGGATCAATCATTGGCAACCACCGTGAGCAAGGGTGGAACCGAGCCCGTGCTCTGGCAGTGCTTGGTCAACCCCGAGCACACATGGCGCGCCGCTCCAAGTAACCGTGTGAAACCTTCGGGATGCCCAATGTGTTACAAGCTCCACACCAACCCATCTCAAACACTCTTGACCGAGATGGTTCGCTCCCTTGTTCCCACGAGCACGGTTTTGGGTGACAACCATACGGTTCTCCCCTCAGGCAAAGAGCTGGATATTGTCGTTCCTGACCACCACTTGGCTATCGAGTTCAACGGCGTGTTCTGGCACTCCGAGGCCGCAACCGTTGAAGCGCACTCGCGCACTCTGCCTCACGGCTACCACGCGAGCAAAACACGCGAGGCGAGCTTGCAAGGGTACCAGCTCGTCCACGTATGGGAAGACGACTGGCTGCACCGACGCGATCTCGTTCTGCGAGCCCTCGCCCACAGGCTGCACGCTGTTGACCGTCTGCCTGATGTCCTACCGGACATCAACCCGCTGGCCTGTGAGCGCCTCTACGCACGCAACCTGACGGTGAAACTCGTCCATGGTGGCATTGCCCGACGTTTCTGGCAGGACAATCACCTCCAAGGGCCGGTTCATTGCACCGTCAACGTTGGCCTCTACGATTCGGATGGTGTTTTACGTGCTCTGCTCGGCATCGGTCGCAAGAACCACGGTTCGCGCGTTTCGTTGCCAGCGGGAACATGGGACATCCAGCGTTACGCAACACTGGGTGTCATCGTCGGTGGTTTCACCAAGCTCCTTGCTCACGCTGAGACGCTTGTACCTGTCGACACATGGACATCATGGAGCGATAACGACATCTCTGACGGTGGGATGTACCAAGCAGCGGGCTTCGTTGTGGATAAACAGCAAGCCCCAAGCTACAGCTACGTCGGACGCCACACAAGATGGCAACGTGTTCACCGCTCCACGTACACCAAGCAGCGTTTCATCGATAATCCTGATCTCGTCTATGAACCTGGTCAAACCGAGCACCAAGCGGCACTAGCCAACAAGCTCTACAGGATCTATGACGCGGGTAAGACCCGGTGGGTCAAGAACGTCGAACGCTGAATCTGCATAGCGCACAACACAGAACCGGGTGGCAGTCTATTGGACTACCACCCGGTTCTTACGCATCTCTCACAACACGCGCATCACTCATTCTCTCGACGTTCGAACACTCGCGCAATAGCGCGATCGAAAGCACCTCCGCCAAGATCCTCCCACGACTCCAGGCCGTGCAAGAACCTATAGAACGCATCATGGACTCGCCACGAGCCCAGGTCCGCGATCTCAGAGATCGACTCATCGTCCGCATACACACCGCTCGTCTCATCGGACGATGCAGCTTGGAGAGTACGCAGCTCATCGCTCGACACGCCCTGGCTAATGTACATCTGCCCATCCAACGAGCACAGCGAACCATTCGCATCAGTTCTGAAGAACCGTGCATCAGACGCCATTGGGTGCTTCGCTTCACGATACGCAGCAATAATGTCACCATCGAGATGGTGCAACACCTGTCCACTCTCACTCATTAGATGCTCACGGCTAATCTGACCTTCCGCGTAGCGCATCTTCGCTCGATCAGCCAACATCTCCTGACGAGCAGCAAGGTCCTCTCGGACATCCTCGTTAATCTCGTCATCCTCGTTGAACATGTCGTAACCAGAGCCCAACTGAGCACGCAGAGCCTCGTCACTGTCCATGTCATACTCTTCGTTCTCCATGTCGTGACCCTTACGCTCTTCCTCGATCGAGGCAATGAGATCCATGACCTCAGCCGAGTACACATCGGGATCCAGAATCGAGATGCCGTAATCATCCAGATCGTACGCCTCCTGGTACAACTCCATTGCCTCAGCCGCATTCGCAGCTTGCTCGATGCGCTTATCCAGCATCTTCATGAAGTTCGGCTGGTTGAGACGTACGTCAAACTCTAGTGCCGACGAGAGCGTCGGAATAGTCTGTAGCGAATACTCGTGACCTGGGTGTTTGATGGTGTTGCTGAACAAGCGCCACGACATCGGAAGAATCTCAGCGTTGCGGTTCCAAATTGGCGAGATGCCTGCCGAGAAGATGATCGAGTTACGCTCCGGCAAGAACGCCAGATCGTTGTACCCGATGACACTTTCTTCCTTCGCACTGATCGTGTACGACACCTTGCCCTCAACATTCAAGCCTTCGATGAGGCGCTCAGTATCCTGAGTCACTGTCTTCGAATCTCGCACAGCGCGGTGGCGCGTACCGGACATCTTGGCCAAGGTCTCGATCATCGTGTCATCCGTCGACTTCAGGAACACGATATTAGCAACGTTACCCTGGATGATCTTATCCACACTGTCGCCATACACGTCTCTGGCCTGCTGCAACGTCTGAAGAATCAGCGTGAACTGCTGCTCCTGACCCAGACCGATGGAAAGCATCGTCTCAAAGCCCGAAATACCGTGACCCTCAGACTGCAAGTTACCGAGCTCGTCCAGCATGAAGCGTGTCTTGTAGAGCGGCTTCTGGTTGGCCTTCGTCATATACGACTTGTCGAAGTTCAGATCCACCAACTGCTTCACAAGAATCAGCACGAGCTTCGCGTACTTCATCAAGTGAGGTGGCGTCACCAGGAACACAGCCTTTGGCTGCTCCGAGTAACGAACCGACGACAAGATGATCGCAGGAACATTCTCTCGTACAGTCTTGAGACTCCCCGCCTTATCCAACAGACGGGTTGCCGGATAACGCAGATGACCAGGAACGAGAACCCCGTCCTTACCCTTCACCATCTCCACGAGAACACCGTTACGGACGATCTTCTGACCCGTAATCGGATCCTTGACGAACTTACGACCGTTCAGCGAGAGCTGGTAGCCCTTCGTGAACTGGAAGTAGAACGTCTTCAGGAGAACACCCGTATGGGTATTGAACAAACGCAGTCGCAGGTATGCAACATCGTTCGGGAACTTTCCATCGAAGTAGTACCGCGCCCATCCTTCTCGAACCACAGTATCCTCGTGCTCGAAATCCTTACCGAGGTTGTGCTTCAACTCAGGATCATCAAATGCATCCCACTTCGCCTGAGCGCCAATGAGACCATCACGCTTGGTGAAGTTCTGAGCGAAACGCACACCGAAACGACGGGGGAACGACAGACCACCAAGATCCGTGTTCTGTGACGGAGTACCAGAGGTCAACGTCGAGATCGTCGGATCAGTAAAGAAGCTCATTGCCGTAATGGCAATACCGTACACAGACGCGAGCATCTTCTCAGCCCCTGCCATTGCACGCAGCGCGTTGTTCGCGTTAGCGATCAGCGTACGCATCGTCGACTGAGGCAATGCCTCAGTAGCGTTGAAGAACAGGGTGAGCAGGTCAGATTCCGGCTTGCCTTCCCACAGGAACTCGATACGCTCAGCTTGCATCTTATCGTGCTCGATCAGAGCGTCGACTTCATCAGGATCGGACGACTGTTGATCGTAGTACCCGCTCTTGATGCGCTCGTTTACCTGAGTCATCGGAGACTTGCGCTTCTTACTCGTGAGCTGCACGAACAGCTGGTAGCAGTTGTAGAGCGTGACCTTACCCCACATGGCATCAAGCTTCTGCTCCAGAACCTTTTGATCCATACCGTGACGCATCGCGTACTGACGCAGCTGGTGCTCTTCTTCCAGGTAGTAGTCGATCAAGCCGTATGCTGCACGCTTGAACGCGTTGTTTGCAGCATTCGGCCACACAGGGTCTTCTGCGCCGTCCACAGGGAAGAACACGTCTGCGATGTTTTCAACGTAGAGCGCGCACTTGGTCTGATCGCCTTCACGAGCAGCCTCAGCCGCCATTCCCAGAGGGTTGTAGATGTCAGTCTTCATCGCGTTGATGAGATTGAACTGCACAACCTGGAATCCACGCATGGTGGCACGGACGTAGTTCTTCACCAAGAGCTCACCCTTAGGATCATTGATGATCATGTTGTCTGGACGCTTCTGACGCATCCAAATATCGAGCATTGGCTCAATGTACGTCTGACCCTTACCGGCACGAGTCATAGCCAGAATCATGGTGTTCGCAGGAGCTGTATCCACGTAGTAGACGCCAGCCGGACGCTGTGGCTCATACGTTGGAAGTTCCCACTCACCGTTCACCAGATCAGCCAGGGTGTTGAAACCCTTGAGCTTGTCTCGGTTGGTATTGCCTGGGTTATACGGCACGTTGCGAGGATCGAGACGGCGACGGAGCTGCTTATTATCCGGCAGACCCGATGCATTCCACAGAGCCGTACCGAACTCTTCGTCAAACATCGGCACCATCTTGGTCACGGTGTCGCCGTTATCGTCCGTGAGAGCTTCACCCTCAAACAGAGCCACATCGCCATCCTCGTCGAGAATGTCCTTCTCAGCACGCTGTGCAAACGCAACCTTCTCGATGCCCTTGTTCGAAACCATCGAGTGAGAGATCAGCGTCGTTGCACTCACGCCCGTGTGCGCACCCACATCAGGCACCACATCGAAACGCTCACGCACTTCTTCAGGAAGCGCTACATGCTGGTCGTTCTTGTACTGATTGATGTCAGTCGTATCACGCATAAGGTTCTGCGCCTTCAAGTTGCGCAGCAAACGCATACGCAGCAAGCCCCACACGACAAGACCAGCAATCGACGATACGGCGAACTTCAGCCAATCGAACGACAGCATCCAACCGATCGCACTGTTCGGACGCTGAGCCAACTCAGCATCATGATCAGCCTTTTCTGCCGCAACGGCATCCACGTGCCACCGTGGCTCAGGAACGTCCTCAGCAGCTTCGTAGCACGTCTCATCGGACGTATCAATCTCACCTGTTTCCAGAGCTGGGGAGAAACACCCTTCGCTCCACACAGGCTTGCCCAGCTCCTTCGTCAGAGCCTTGTTCTGTACTGCGTAGCTCGGAACAGACGAACGCCACAGGGCGTCACGGCCCATGGTCACACCCATCGTGCCAAACGAGAACAATGCCCACACGAGGATGAAGACGAGCACACCGGCAACAGCCGATGCGACTTCGCGCGACACCGGAGAGATCTTTGCCTCGATGTCACTACGTTCTAGCTGCTGGTCACCATGAACATCCTGATAAGCCAGTGAGTCAAGCTCATCCTGCTTACCCAACTGGTTCCACGCTTGGCTACCGTGTTCACGGGGCGCTGCTCCACCGGATTTCTTTCGTCCGAAAGCCATATGCACCACCTTTCTACCTTTCTCTTACGTCGTTTCGATTCGGTTGATTCACCAACCTAATCATACCAGAGAAAGCGATGATAAAGACACAGAAAAGAGGTGCGGCAAGGATAACCCTCACCGCACCTCTTGTTCTATGTGATCACACCATCGTGCATTACACACCGATTGATGCTGCGCTATTGGTGCTCACCTGTGCCGAGACATCAGCGATCGCCGCAGCTGCGGTATGTGCATCACCGAACGCAGTGTGAATCAGAATGCCAGCGATGACACCCAGTGCGAGGAACGCGAGAGCGACCAGCACCGCCAAGGCGATGTAGAGACGATTGGCGCGCTTGGCGACAAGGCTCTCACGGTCCATCTGCGCCATCAGCGTCTTCTGATCGTTCTCCAGGAAAGCAATCTGGCTCTCATACTGACGCGAGATTTCCTCACGCACCACATTCACACGAGCGGCTTCCTCTTCCGTGCGCGCATTCGCACGCTCGACCTCAGCCTTGGCCTGAGCCAACTGAACAGCCCACTCTTCACGCATACGCGCCAGAGTCTTATTGGTTTCCTCCTGAGTAGCCAGAGCACGCTTCTCGGCCTCTTCGCGCTCACGCGCGATCTGCTCATGCAGCTCCTTCTCACGAGCAGCAAATTCAGCAGTCTTCTGCTCGACGATATTCTCACGAGACAACTGCTCTCGCAGAGCCTCGGCACGAGCGATGTCTTCCTTGCGATTCTCATCCAAGAACTGACCCATATCGTCACGGAACTGCTCCATGAGCTCCGCTTCACGGGCAACCTGCTCAGAGCGCTTCTGAATCAGGTGATCCATCACGCGAGTAAGAGCCGCGTCGAAAGAAGCCTGCGCAGACTGCTTGCGCGCATCGAGAATCTGGCGACGACGAAGAGTGTAATCCTCGTCGATGGTCGCACGGAGATTCGGTTCAATCTCATCGAGTTCTCGATCGAGACTGGGCTTGTGCCGCACGTCGTAGAGAGACTTCGCCTCCACGGCCTTAGCCTGCGCATCCGCTTCCTTATCCTTCTCGTACTTGGCGATGATGGCGGCGCGCTGTGCACCCACGATGTCCACGAGGCTCTCACGAGACTTCTCAGCGTTCGCATCAGCCTCAGCCAGCGTCTGAGCCCACACGTTGTCAGCACCAGGTCCAGTGCTCATCTGAGCAGCGATCTCGTCACCCGTGTTCGACACGAGCGAGAAGTAAAGATCGCGCAGCTCTTCGATGTCACGACGGCGCTGCTGAGCCAGTGCATCATTCGCCTGCTGCGACAGCAGCTTGATCTGACCATCCAACCAGTTCTCATCGCTGAGATGGTCAAGGGAGAAACGACTCGCTTCGTCCTCTTCGTGACCGAACAGAGCATTGAACGGCGTCATGTCGACAGTGAAGCCCAGATCCTCATCGAGGAACCTGCGCGCCATCGTATTGCGCACCGCCTCACGATCGAAGACACGGTTGTCGACGACAGGGGCAGGGATGGGGTTCTCTGCAACCTCGGTAACATCCTCCACCGACTCAGTGTCAGCATCCGATGCAACATCGAGATCCTTGAACGGATCTTCAATGTCAGCATCATCGTCGTCATACGAGTCCTCATCGAACGGAAGCTCGTCTTCCAGAGGCTCATCTGGAACCTCGTCAGGGTCGAAATCCGGGAGATTGTCAACGTTCTCCAGAGACTCATCTGCGTCGTTTACGTCGTTCATTGGGGCCGATGGCGGCGCAGGAATATCCTCAACGAAATCCTCGGACTCCGAATCAACCGACTCAGTGTCAACCTCGCCGCCCAGACGACGCCAGAGCGAGGGGATCAAGGACGACAGAGTCACGGCACCAGACGAGACAGCCTGTGCCTGCGCGAGAGTGATCGTATCGACATCCCCAGCAGGCACGTCGAGAACACCGGCCAGTTCATCATAGTGAACGGGGTTCACAACGAGAGCCCCATCGCGCATGTCGACAGACGTGAGCATGAAAACAGCCTTGTCGAAGAGGGTGTATTCGCCCATGCCTTCGGGGCTGAGCGACTGCTCCGTGGGGATAATACCCAAGATGTTATGACGGAGCATATCCTGAGTCATCAGGACTTGGATCTTATCGTCAGCAATGCGCTGGAGAATCGAGCCCTTGTCTTCGTCCCCCTTGGACGAGACCTTGCCCAGACCGCCGATGCCGCCTTCTTCGATGGGTGCATCAACGGGGAGAGACAGGATGACACCAGCCCCATTGGGGAGTGCCCAACGCTCGTTGTTACGGATGAGATCGAGAGCCGCACCGGGCTCCGTCTCATCGATGACAAGTGCCAGAGAGTCCTTGGCCTTCTTGGCCTCAGCCTTCTGAGCCTTCTTGTCAAGAGCAGGAGCCACCGCAACCTGCTCGTCGACGACCTTGGTGTCGTCCTTCTTACCAAACAGCATAGACAAATCCTTTCGATCGATTCGGTTGTATGTGAGCCGGTACCTGCATCATTGGGAATGTTTGCAGGTACCGGCAAGCACACTGTGTTTGCACTCGTATACGAGGGTATCACACTTTGTGCCAAATGTGCTCGCATACGAGCAGATTCGATATGACTAAGCCTGTGGCTTGTCGTATGGCAAGACCACCACACGCGCATCAGACTTCAGGATCGTCACATCTTCGCTACGCAACGTGCCGTCAATCTTGGCTGCGATCACACGTTCCTCGGGATGTTCATTGATGAACGCTGCGACTTCCGTCGAAAGGTAACGCTGCATGCGACGCACCATGTCACGTGCACCACCAGCATCAGAGTCACTACGCGATTCGTCTTCCACCAGAAAGTCGACAACACGCTTATCGATCGTCAGATCGATACCGTGCTTACGCTTCACATCAGCCTTGAGAGCACTCAACTTCTTCATCATGATCTTGCGCAACGTAGGCCGCGACAACGGCTGGAACGGCACGATCGCATCAATACGTCCCAGGAGCTCAGGCGGGAACTTGCCACCATCCGTGCTCTTGATGGACTCTTCAATGACCTTCTCGTACTCACGCATGCTGGCCTCACTACCGTGATCATCAGCGTTGTACTCACCGATGGTGCGGTAGATCTCCGAACCAGCGTTCGTCGTCAACACGATGTAGGTGTTCAAGAACGACACCTGCCTGCCATCCTTATCCGAGAGTCGACCGTCATCGAGCACCTGAAGCAGCAAGCGCACAACAAGCGGAGACGCCTTCTCGATCTCATCAAAAAGCAGCACACAGTGACTGGTCGCCCACACTTGACGCGAGAGCTCTTCACGGAACAGATCTACGCTGTCATCACGGCCCCATTCGGTCATATCGAAACGGACAAGGTGACGCTGATCGTCTCCAAACAGAATCTTTGCGAGTTGCTTAGTGATCTCAGTGTTGTGCGTGACGATGAAATCACCAGCCTGATACAGGTGCTCGTCATTGTCGACGTAGATGCAGGTCATTTCGGCCTTCTGATCGAGCTTTTCGATAGAACGGATACCGACATAATCAAACCGCTTCTCTCGCTGTTTCGACACAGACTGGGCCTTAATAGCAAGGCTCTTCTTTCGATCGAGACGGAAAAAGAGATGCTTGTCTGAATTATGAGCTTTCACATGAACTTCGTACTCAACCCGTGTATCGCCATTCCTCTCTCGCACATGTTGATTAACAGAACACGGCACCCCAAGGGAGAACAGAAGAATGCGAACATCCTCGGCCAAACGCTTCGAAGCCGTAGCATACGAAACGTTGTAACGACCACCATCACGCGCACCAATCGAGCCATCGCAATCGAACAACCCTTGAACCAACGCCCATCGCTGCTCGATTGACGAATGTAGATACTGCTCAGGGATAAATCGCTGAGGCGACTTCACACCAATCAGTTCAGAAAGCGAACCGACAAACACATCCGCGAGCTGAATCCGTCGCTTCATGTCATCGCCCCATACCTCTCCTGTACCGAAGTACCAAGAGTAATTGTTACCATTCTGATCCCATGACGCAGCACCAATAGCTTGACCAACGCGGGCAACCGTTTCCTCATCATCCGAAGAGATGGCAAGCGCCTTCTCAGTGAGCGAACCATTGGCAATCAAAGCTCCAAGTGCGTAAGGATCCACAGGGAGATCGACTGTAGGCCACTGAACCGGCTTATTCATTGGAACGACATACTTCATCCCCTGCCGACCATTTCTTTGCTTCGAAACAAGACCCTTATTCATCAGAGTTTCAGTCGAATAGATAGTCGGACCCTCTTCACGCGATCGTCGATTAGGATAAACCGCCCACAGGTGATTGTCAGACACATCAAGGATGCGCCCATCCCCCATTGTCACTCGATACACGTCACGCTCCCCCTGAGGGAACACACCGAGAACCTTGGTCGGAGAACCATCGCGAGCAAACACGTAGTCACCCACAACAAGGTCGCCATGCCGTTTCCACGACACAGATCCATCCTCGGTTCGCACAGGGACCAACGTGTCATTTGTGCAGGCTTTGCCAACGCCTGAACTGCCGGTCAGCAACAGCGAAGCCATAGGCTTACTGGGGTCATTCAACCCAGCAACACACAGCTGCAAACGCCGAGCGATCGATGTGGTGGCAAAGTCCTGACTGAACACGCGCTTATCCAATTCAGACTTGATCTCTGTGGCATCGACGTTAATTTCCACCTCAACACCAAACTCGATCTTGAGAACCTCCGCAAGGAGCTTCTTGTCCATTCGCTCACCCAGATAACGATGGCGTCCCACCATCGCATCGAGCACACGGATCGACTTACGAGGCTGCACGGAGGCAGGGACGTATCGATTCGTATAGTCAAAGATCTGCTCGTACAGAGAGTCATTGAAGATCCCCTCATCGACACCGTACTTCTTCGCCATACCCTTCAGAATCGCGATCGTCACTTCACGATTCGTCTGAGGAATATTGATACGCGCCAGTCGCTCGACAAGCGGCAGATTCGATGCAATATGAGCATTGAACTCGTCATACGTGGTCGCAGCGATGACCTTGATACCACGTGAACCAGAGGCAGCAAGCAACGGCTTCAGTGCTTCCACGGCAGCAGCAGAGAGCTGCACCACCTGGTGGAACTCATCGATAAACAGCACGATCTCTCGACCCTCGGCTTGCGAGAAACTCTCAGCCTCGTCGAACAGAGCCTTGAGACGCGCCGCCATCTCTTCAGGATTCGACAGGTTAGCGATCATCTTCGCCATGTCGACTTCCAGGTAGATACGTTCTGGATCATCCTGCATACAGGACTGCACCAGCACCGTGTTGTGCGTGACAACGTGAGCTCGGCCCACCTGGTACAGGTGTGTCTCAGAGTCGACCATGATGCACGTCATCTCGACTTCACGATCGGTCTCGATCACCTCAGCGATCATATCGCCGGTGACAACAAGAGAACGCTCCAGCTCATGCATATCAGCATCAACGACCCACGGCTCACCCTGAGACAGACGGTACGACTCACTATCTCGCAGCGCTTGTAGCACAACCTCTCGATCCTTCACCGAGCTGGTGATGTATGTGTACGGGATATGACGCTGATCCTCTGGCTTGACGATGACACTGGTCATCACCGGATGAGTCATCACTTCATCAGGCGTCAGACGCTTACCTGTCGCACGGTTGATAAACGTCGAACGCTCATCACTGTCACCACTGCCATACACACGCTCCCACCCCATGCGGTCCTCGATAGCCGCAAAGACTTCATCAGGCATCTCATTGGGAACGGTCACGTACCCACGCTCATCGATGCGAACGCCCCAGCCCAGCAGCGCACCACACACATAAGGATCAACCGGGAGAAGACGGCTCTGTCGCACAAGCGCACCAGAGGCAGGAAGCTGCCAGATGGGTGCGCCATCGGGGCCGATAAGTCCCACATCCATGATCTCACGCAGCGACATCGTTTGCTGCGCACCCTCTGCCTCATCAACAGATCGCACCGTCCACAGGTGCTCATCGTTGCAGCGCACCTGATCACCATAATTCGTCACCACAACGTACTCACGCTTGATCCCCTGAGAGAACACACCCGTCACGGTCACAGGCTCACCGTGCTCATCAAACACGCGATCGCCCACCTTGAGCAGACCCACGCGCACATATCCACGTTCATCGGCAACAGGGATCAGCTCATCATTCGGGTGAGCCTTACCGGTACCAGGCGGGGCCAGCAGAATCACGTTACACATCTCAGGGCGAGCCAGAGAGCTCATCAGAGAGATCTTCTCATTCTCTCGGCCCACGATGTCACGAGCAGGCGGCGCAAGCTTGGCCGCAAAGTCTCGAAGCAGCGGGTATGCATCGTTCAAACGATCATCATCAAACAAATCTTTCCTCCATCTTTCAATCATTTCTATCGATTCGGCTGGTGTACCAGTCATTCTAGCATAATTAGTGACTTCTATAGAAACAGAGCAGAAACAGGAAACCGCCCCCACTGGAAAAACCAGCAGGGGCGGCACCGTGAAAGATCAGGTTCGATCAGAACTCAGGCTCGTCGATCTCGGCAACCTCTTCGACCTCAGGCTCGGAAACCTGGGCCTCGGCGGCAGCCTCGTTCTGCGCCTCCTTCTCAGCAGCCTTGCGAGCCTTATCGGCCTCCGCAGCAGCCTTGGAAGAAGCGTAGATCTGATCGAGAATCGTCTCATCGATCGGCTCCAGCTCAGACGGCTTCACCGTCTTGGAGTTGATGACCAAGCCCTTCTGCTTGCCAGAGGCAGACATGACATCCGCCTGAATGGCGTAAACAGTCGGACCAGGTCGACCGTTGCGCTCCGGCATCTGGACGATGTTATCGCCCGCAGCTGCAACGAACGCATCGCGCTGAGAAGCGCTGTAGCCAGCCTGATGGTCGTAGACGGTCTTACCGTCGAGTTCCTTCTTGGTCGAAACCAGGTGAGGAACTCGCTGAGGGGCAACGCCCTCAACAGGTCGAACCATCACGTCGAGGAAAGCACGCTTGCCATCCTTGGAATGGGCATTGGGGTACTCCACAACGACCAATTCCACCGACTTCATCGAACCCTTACCACGTAGAGTAGCCATAATGACCACCCTCCTTTCTCATCTCATCCCGCAGGATGTCGGTCGAGGGTTAATCAGCCCTCTCACATACATGGACTTGTTCCATGCAGCGCTCTCTCATCATAGATGAAAGAAATCCTGGATGTCAAGGCGAATCTCATCCCAATTCCATGGAATCCATCGAGGCATCGAAAGACGGCGCGTCGTTCTCTTCCAACACCTGTTCCAGCTGAGGTACTAAACGCTCAGTCTCGCTCCACGTGCTTGTCCGCACGATTCCGGCAAGACCTTCATCGAACGTCACCGTTGCGCTACGGCGAACACGCTTCGCCACCGGCACCACATCGCTGAGAGCACTCGTGAGGATAAGATCCCCCGTCTTCTTCGCTGACATCTGACGTTCCAGATCGTCAGCAACACGATTCATTCGACGGACATCATCGAGAGGAAGAACCATCTCGACAATGTCTCCCTGACCAGACTTATGCAGATACGCCTGAGCATCGTCGACGAGCTGCTGACGCCTACGAGCCCACGTAACAAACCGATCGGCAACATGGCGACCAAGTGCCATATCCACAACCGTATCGGAACGCACGTCGTGCAGATCCATACCCTTCGTCTGAGACAACGCCCATCGCTCCCCTGGCACCACGCTCATGGCACCACGATCGTCCTGGTCGTCTTGACTACCTTGGTTGTTGTCCCGCGCATCATCTTGTATCGCTTGCAATACAAGTCCTTTCCCGGACAGCATCGACACAAGATCGGCTGTTCGAGAGGCCAACGATGCACGAGCTCGCTCCAAGCGTTGCTTCAACGTCTGTCGACCGGCTTTGTCACCCGCTGCAAGCAAACGCCCACCACTTACACCATGAGCAGCGACACCAAGCTTCTCAGCTTCATCTGCGTCCTTCATCTTCGGGATGGATCGATCTGCCAACAGAGCTTCGAGACCAACGACTGCTTCACGTCGCTTATCCACCGACTCCAGCACGTCTTTCCACGAGCTGTCATCCTGACGCTGGCCATCGACGCCCACAGCCAATGGTCCCAACAACGACCTGTACTTGCTCACGCAACGAGCGTGGTATTCCTCTTCCTCCAGATACAGCTTATGCATCACCTCGGACTGCGGAGATACAGCGCCTGCTTGGAAACCAGCCTCCCAGTCAGCAGCACGCATACGCCAATACTCACGCTGCGTATCGTGCTCTCGTAGACGAGACCCATACGATCGCAAACGCAGTGAGAATCCAATCAGATCATCATCAGCACTCATACCCTGAGCCTGGGTCTTCATACGCTGAGATTGCGTTGCCATGAGCGTCTCGACATCCTGGCTCATCACAGTGAGCATCGGTGTACGTACAGAAAGAGCTTCAGGTGGGAGAGATTGCAACACTTGGTACAGACCGTTGACGCTACGCTCCATGATCGTCTCATGACCCCGACGGATCAACGCTCGCCTCTCCTGATCACTCAAACCCTCACGATGAGCTCGACGCTCAGCATACGTCTCAACTGCGATCATGGCTGATCCCATGGGAGAACCAGGTCGATCGAGCAACTCAGTAATGAGCTCCGTTGCAACGCTGTTCGCACGTCGCATCTCAGATCGATGAGACCCGTATCGCCACAGTGTCTTGTCGGCAGGCAGACATGCGAGAAGCAACTGAGGGAGCGACTCATCAAGCACCTTCTCGTGTGCCCAACGCTTCACGAACGCAGCCACATTCAGACGCTCATAGCCCACAGCGCTGGACATATGAGCCACATGCTGGTTCTCATCAAGCCACGAGTCCACGCCTCGTCGCAAGAGCGATATATCCGTGCTGGTGAGCTTGCCCTTCTGTTGCATGCCCTTCTCCGTGCGCACACGTCGACCGAGCCCGGCATCGACCATGGCGAGGTGGCAGTGAACATGCAACGTATCAACCTGAATAACGCCCACGTAGCGCAGGTCATCGAAACGATGCCCCATACGCTCCAAGCCATGCATAATCGCCATACGCAGACGCATCTGGTCGATGTGACCTCGATAATCGCCCTTGTTCTGTGCGACGAAGCCCTTGGGGACAACACCCATCTCCTGAAGATACTCAGGGCTGAAAGACAGCACAGTTTTCATCACCGTGTGCCCCTCGTCGAACAAACGCTGAATATCAGCACTGGCACGGCGCACGCCTTCATCGGACAAAGACGGCTGGCCGTAGCCGAATGCAACACCGCCTTGTCCAGACACATGCAACACGTTGTCTTTGAGCTGATGCCTCGACACAGCTTTCTCTGTGGCACTCTCTCGTGCCATGTAGCGCAGAATGAAGTCTTCCGTATCGCGTCGACGAATGGGCGTCACAGGCTCGGTTGCACCTTTACGCGCCATATAACGCATCACGTAAGCACCGGGTGTGCCACCACGAGAACCACCGTGCTTACCCCCGCCTGGGGTTGGCACACTGAACTCGTTGACAACAACAATGCTCTGCTTCAAGCTCATCGGTATCGACACACCTTTCTTTCAAGTTACTTCAAATCGCATCTATTTTTTAAATAAAGATCGTTGAATACATACAGTGCAGTGCCGACAGGGGCGGCAGGTATGCCCCACCGCCCCTGTCATTACTTGCTGCTCATGATGTCAGAATTCTGGATCATCGAGATCAGCAGCATCAATCTCGTCCGCCGTTGCGACCGGTGCCTCCGCCTCAACAGCCTCACGAGCCGACAGACGCTTGCGCTCCGTGTCTCGTTCAGCATCAGCGACAGCCTCGTGCAGATCCCCGATCGAATCAACCTCGGGCTGAGCCAGAATCTCAGGCGCGTTCTGAGCCACAGAGGTGTTGATGACATCGGCCACGACCTCACGGAAGGTCGACGCCAGAGCATCGGTCGTCAGGGTTGCACGCTGGCTCTCAACGTCGTCAACGACCTCAGGCTGAGCCTCGACATCAGGCGCGGACTGGATCTCGGATTCAGCCTCAATCTCCGGCTCAGTCTCCTGCGCCTGCTGAGCGGCCTGAGCGTTGCGCATGAGCGCATCGAAGAGAGGCGAGTCCATGACGGGTAGCACGGTCGACTCACCGCTGAGAGCCTGAGCGATCGATGCGCCCTCGGCCTCGTTGGTGCGACCATCGGTACCCTCGTCATCGAACTGAGACTCCATCCCGGCGAAGATGTCATCCACCTGGTTCGTGCGATCCAGCGTACGCTCGTCAAGCTTCTCATTCTCACGATCACGGGAGCGGATCTGAGCGAGGTAGTCCGGGAAGTAATCGGACAGATCCAAGCCCGACGTAACAGCATCAACGACAAGACCATCACGATCAATCACATCGAGAAATGCAAGTGGCGCTTCCTGTTCGTTGCGGGGTGCGATAACGACACCCTCGTAATGGGCCGGGAGCATCCACACCTGATTGAGTAGATCGCTGGGAGGCTCAAAGCCCTCGTTGAAAAAGCCCTTTTCGACCAGCGATACCAACTGTTCGTCGGTGAACTCGTAGAATGCGTCGACAGTCGTCGCACCGCCATCCATCTGATCGAAATCAACCTCGGTAATACCGTAGGCGATCTCAGGCGATCCATAGGGAACCAGTCCCACAAGGCGACCTCGGACGTGGAGAACAGGCCTGTAGTTCGACCGAGCTCCATGATTGGTGAAGTACAAGGTGTCAACGAGCACCTTGATGTCGGCCTCACCCTTGACTTCGCGAGACTCAACGCCTCGCATTGACAGTGCATGCTTCGCCCAACGGTCGGAGCGCTTCATTCCTGTGACGGTACTCATGTGGTACCCCTTTCTTTGTTGATTGGTGGATAAAGGGAATGGATACACCAACGCGATCAGCGTTGGCGCGACTTCTTCTCTGCCTTCTTCTTGTCCGCCTTATCTGCCTTATCGATGGCATCGGCACTCGTGTCGAACTCAGCACGATCAACCCAACGGCGCATCGCTGCAAACACCTTGTTCATGCCACGATGAACAAGTGCGCACAACCAGATCACACCAGCCGAGATCACGATCGTGATCAGCGCCATGGGAGCGACCCAGTACGCGATGAAAGCTTCCGTGCTCGGAGCATTCGCACTCGTCACGCCAAGACCGTCTTGGACAAGACGGCCCATGTTCGGAATGACCTTCAGGGCACCCCACAACATGATCCATAGGCTCACAAGAACCCACGAGACAAAGCCGATAACGCGCGCCACAACGTAGACACCCATGCGGGCACTACGCTTGATAGAACCCTTCTCATCGAGGGTCATAGGAGTGCGAGCAGTGTTGATCAAAGAAGACAGATTCATAACAGATTCCTTTCAGGTTATTGGTGAAAAAGTGGAAGAACGAGTGGGACCGCACCCATCATCGCTCAGTAGGTTCGATCGCGTCCCGGAGCACCGGCCCAACCGGTGATGTCCGAGATTGAACCATCGCTATCAAGCGTGTAGCGCATCGTGGAATACGACGTACTCGTCGCCTTGCCATCGGTACTTGTGGTCGTGATACCGACGACAGCGAAGTACGTGTACTTCGTGCCATCAACGTTGGTCACGGAGGTCGTGAAGCTATCGAGGGACGAGTTTGCGCCCTCGTAGGCAAAGTACGTCTTACCGGACGAGTCCGTACGCCATGCGCCTGCATCCTCACCCGGCATGAACACCGTGAGGAACTGAGAGGTCTCATCCAGATGCCAACGATCGATGAGAGCCTGTCGCGCAGAGATGTACTCATTGCCATTCGACCACGTAAGCGCCTGCTTCATGATCGCCTTCATGTTCTCATCATCGCTGCGCTTACGCGCCGGAGACATACCGGTTGCCTCAGACGAGACAGTCTCCTGATGATCCGTCGTCGACGTTTCCAGCGACGCGAGCTGCAATTGCAGCTGCTGCACCTGAGCCTCGTTGCGAGCATTCTCATCGGCCACATGGTCGCTGTGCGTTGCCGCAACACCAACACCGCCCAGGAGGATCGCGCTTCCTGCGATCAGCGCACCGAATCGTGCGATAACAGGCGTCTTCTTGTTTTCTTGCGTCATTTCAACCAACTCCGTTCTCGTGAGCCGTATCGTCACTGACGAGCAGTCGCGCACCGGCAGTCGTCACTCCGGTGTGAACACCGGAGAAAGTGCCCGAGGCGGCATCGTATGTAGCAGTCGTCCATGCCAACAGTGTCCCGTCAGAGCTCTTGCACAGCCATGCGATCGGCAGTGCCGACGTGTCTGTCACGCCATACGTGACAACCGATTCCCATTCGTACTGATCAGCGGGCAAGGCGCTCGTTTGACCCGAGGCGTCTTTCGCCAGCGGTGCATACCAACGCACAGCAGCACCGTCAGGCACAAACTCAGCAAGCCGAGCATGTAGATCAGCCACACGCTGCGCATCTGCGTCCGAGGTGCTCGTCGACCATCCGCGATACTCATTCTGGAGATCGGCCACCTGCTGGCTCTTCTCCTGGAGAGAATTCACAGCCGCCTTCGCGCCCTCGACATCGGGCACAACCTCGGATGCCTGCTGAGCCTGAGCGACCTGAGCAGTCAAGGTCTGGATCTCAGCGCTTCGATCGATCGGAGCACTCTGAGTACCCACAATCGCAATACCGATTCCCATTGTAGCCAAGCCCAAACCCGCTGCGATTTTCAGATCGATACGGCGCTTCTTGCCATCACCGTCGTCGTGAGCCTTCTTCTCAGCTCGCTGAACCCTCTTACGTTCGAGCTCATCGGCCAATTCCTGGCCACTCTTCCAATGCGTTTTCGGCGTTGGTGTCTTCGCCCATTCACTGAGCTTGCTCATTCGATCTGCCATGGTCATCACTTCCTTTCTCTATCTCTTTTCCACTGACGTGATTTCACTCGTGTATCAACGTAATCAATCATACCACAGCACCCCGTACCAGATGCAATCATCCAGTACGGGGTGCCATGAGTGATGCTACATGATCACGGACCAGGGGTCAGACGAGTGTTCTTATCGCCCTGGCCCTTTTGCATCGTGGACGGAACCGTCACCGATGCGAACTTCGAGGAAGACTCCTTCGTGGTGTTTCGATACGCAACGTAGTCCGTATCGAGACCCGTCGAACCAGTGTAGAACTGACCCACTGTCGGAGCACGATCGTTGAGCGAACCCGAGACGATCTCACCCTGGGGCTCGTAGTTACCTTCGCCCCAGACTTCCTTCACAGAGTCCTCACCAACGTACATGACCGTGTGCGACACACCGCCAGTCGTACGCAGGAGGATGTCGCCGGGCTGGAGCTTGGACTTATCGCCGTTGTAGTCGATCTTGGTCCACTTCGAGCCACCCTGACCCTGGAGATACTCTAGCTGATTGGACACGCCACCAGCCGGATACGTATCGTCAGTGCCAGACCAACGAACAGCGGTCGCAACAGTACGGTCGCACGACGCGAAATAGTTATCCGACTCACCGAGCACCTCCTTGTGGAGGTACTTGTAGATGTCAGTACCATCGTTACCCTTACCATCGTCGTTGTACGGCCATGCGTAAGAGATCGCAGCCTTGACCATCGTGGAGTTATCCACCTTGCCGCCGTGCGACTTGCACTTGCTGGCAGCAGCGGCAACAGAGCTGTTGTTCGCCCCCGTCACAGCGCTACCCGACTGAGCAAGGATCGAATCAGCCAGAGACTTGTTCTTCTCCCAGCCGCCCATCTTAGCGAACCAGGTACCAGCAGCAGACTCACGAGAGCCGAGCGTGCCATCATTGATACCCTCCCACTTCGTGAGGAAGTACGAGGTCGACGCAGAGACGCTACCACCCTCAGAGTTGTCGATCAGAGCCTTCACCTGAGCGACGCGAGCCGGATCATCCTTGGAGATCATGAAGCCGAGCTGGGTTTCCAGCGTCGACCACGGCTTGCCGATCGACTGCGCATACTCGGTGAGCAGCGCGTTACGACCATTCGTCCACTGACCCAGGCCGATACCCATGAGATCAATCGCAGGGAAACGGGCGGAATACGCAGGATCGACCTGTGCGATCTTGAAGCCCTTGGCCTCAGCATCTTGCTTGCGAGGACCGATCGTGAACTTCTCGTCAAAAATCGTCTCCACACCAGTCGGGTCAATACCCGACTCATGGGACCAGTTGCCCAGAACACCGGCGATGTTCTCATCCGACATGCCCCATGCCGAGAGCACAGAGTAGACAGTCTTCGCGTTCTCTTCGGTCTTAGCCGAGACATCACCAACAGCGCCGTCTGCTGCCTTTGCTGCATTTTCAACAGCCACGGTGCATGGTTCGAGCAACCCATCGTTACGAGCAGCCATATCACCGTCACGCAGAGCAACTGCACCACCGGTGATGACCGCAACCGCACCGACAACAGCTGCTGTGACTGTTGCGACAGTCGCAGTTGCAGCCGACACAGCTCCGCCCAATGCGCTGGCAACAGCAGCACCGGCTCCGGTGAAGAAACCAACCACAGCCTTCGCTGCTGCAACAACAGCACCTGTGATCGCAGACCACAGTGACTGAGCCGCTGCCATGATCGACATCATCACCGTCTTGAGCCAGTTGAGGAAGACAGTCAGCGCAGCGGCTTGCGCCGCAGCAGGAGCTGCGGCTCCAGCAGCAGCTCCGGTCGCAGCCTTACGAGCACCGCCCTGGCCCTGACCGCCTTGAATGCCGCCACCCAGCAGACCACCGTCGCCGGGCTCAGCACCACCAGAAACCATCACATCGGTACCGTTCGCGCCTGTGTCAGCTCCTGTGTTCATGGGCTCATTAGGCTGAGCAGATGGTTCAATACCGGCATCCTGACTCTGAGGGAGCTTTTCAATCCCCTCTGGTTTCATACCTATCTCCTTTTCGTTTATCTGTTGATCGAACCAGTACACACTTAGTACAACGTCAACACGTTGTCATTTGTATTCTGCACTGTGTTCGTTCGCACATTACGCAGCTCGATCTCCAGATTGAGCAGATCGTTGTAGGACGTGACCTGATACGCCTTCTTGTGGTCGTAATAGGTCTGCCACGACGTGATGAGGTTGCTACGCAGATCCAGCAACGGCTTCACAAACGTGTCACGGTTCGTGTACGCGGTCAGCGGCGTGCCGTTAGTCAAAGTGAACTCAACCTTCTGCCAATCCGGCGAACCAGTCGACAACGCAGCCTGAGACTTCATGAAGTCCACGTAGCTCATGCCCTTGGGAACAACCTGATCGAGATAACCCTCGTTCACGGTGCCATGTCGCCAATCGAAATCGTAACCACCAGGTACCACAGTCTTAGACGACAGGAACAACGTCGACTCACCGGTCTTGCTGCTCTTCGCATCCTGACCGGTCACCTGATCGCCTGCAATGACATCGGGAACAACAGGCTCATTGAGCTGAAGCATCGTGCCACGATCGTTCACAGAAGTCGTAGAGATCTGCGAGGTGTACTGGTCGATCTTCGCCAGATCGGCCTTCATCTGAAGCAACTGACCATCCATCTGATCACGCAGCTTCTGCTCAGCATCACGAGTCACAGCCTCGTGGTAGACATCGCCTGCGTTGAACTCAGTACCCGCCGTACCAAGGTTCATCGTGATCGAACCCGATGCCACAGGGTTGAATGCAATACGCATCTGGTCGTATTGCTGGAAAGACTTATCACCTGCGTTGGGATCAGTCTTCGACGAAGACGATCCACCGGACTGAGGCTCACTGGCAGCGCCCTCGCCCTCCTTGTAGGAGATCTCTCGATTGATACGAATCGTCATATCGAGGATCTGGAGATCAAAGCCGTTCGGGTTATCCAAAACAACCGCCATGTACTTGGCGTTGTTACCGAACGTCACATAACGAGCCGTGATCGACTTGCCCTTCAGCGAGTGCTGATGGAGCTCGCGATCGGTGCCCGTCAAGAACACCTGGTAGTCATCCGCGTTTGCGGGCAGACGTGCCTCATCACGAGCGTTGAGAAGCACCATCGTGCGCGTCTTGGACGGATCGGTGTAGACACCCATCACGCGACCAGTCGCCTGCGTACGCGAGGTCGTAAAAGACTGGGTGTACATCGCAGTTGCGCTGAGCTGTTCCTGGGCATTCGTGTATGACGACACACCTGCACCGGTAAGCAGTGCTGCACCTGTCAGGCTGAAAACAGCTACGGCAACACCAAATCGCTCCATCGCATGGTGCGAATCAAACTTGAAGCGAGTTTGGAACGCCTTGAACTTCGCAACGAAACCAGACGGAGCACCGTCAACCTCTACTGCATCCACAGTAGCATCATCCTGAACGTCGTTCACAGACTCATTCTGAGACGCGTACTCGTTCTTACCGTTCTTGTTTTTACCCCATGCCATATTGTGATCCTTTCGATTCGTGTTCTGCGTTTTATCTTTAATCCGGGAGTGAACGTGTGGATAGCAACAGCCGGAGCCGGATAGACCGGCCCCGGCTGTCACAGTGACCTTTTGACCATCTTGACCATCGGTTGTGTTATCAGAACATGGTCAGAAGATACGGCAGAATCATGCCACCTCCAAGGTCTTCGATGGTGGTCTTACCACCCTCAGCGATGCTGAAGATGAGAGTGCCACCACCGGCCATGGCCGCGCCACCCACGATGATGAGCAGTGCGACAGTGACCCACGAGGTCTGTGCGGCAGACTGACCGCCGAAGAGCTTGGCGAAGAACTTATATGCGCCCCAACCGACAGCGCAAGTACCAAGCAGGACAATCACCGCGCCAATAATGACCCTGGCGTAAGTCGTCGAATTGGTAATGAAGCTCTTCAGATCCCAGTCCGCAACAAGCGGGTTATCCGCGATCGCAAACAGTGCACGATTCGCCTGGGCATTGAGGACATCGATCGTCTGAGTAGCAAGAATATCGAGAGACATGATCTCTCCTTTCATTCGGAAGTAGTTGTACATGTGCATCTGGCCAGAGCACGGCTGTGGTTGTCAGATGCCTACACTCATGACCTAGATACATACTACACAACCCACGCGCCTCAAGCAAGTGAAACGCCCTCGATCACGCTGGAGATCCAGCATAATCGAGGGCGTCATGAGTGTCACATGAACACTCTCACACAGTCGCTATGCGCTGTGCTCCCACTCTCATGAGGGCATCGGCGGCATCGAGGAACCACCCGATGGCTTCATGCCTTTCAGACCCTTGCCCGCCTTGCTCGATGCACTCTGAGAGCTACCCTTCGCAGGCATCTGCGACGAGCCCTGACGAGGCGCACTCAGCGAGCGAGAGCTGCCACCACGGGACGGTGCCGGTCGAGACGGCGCAGGAGTCTGTGCTGAAGCCTGCGTCTGCGTCGGTACCTGCTGCTGAGGCTGCTGCGGCTGAGCCTGAGCAGGAGCCTGACGCTGCGCACCCACAGCACCACGCTGAGGCTGAGACTGTGGCTGGCTTGTACGCGCTGGCTGAACAGGACGCGGTGCCTCAGCCGACTGACGGTGAGCCTTCGCCTCTTGACCCTTGGTCTGAGCACTCTGGACATCACCCAGGGCCTTCTGGCCATCCTGAGCAGCGCCCGCAACATCACCGGAGTAAGCCTTGGCAGCGGCCTTACCACCGTGCCACACGGCCTTCACACCAGACGTTGCCTGATCAACACGCGCCTTATCCGCCTTGTTGTGAGCATCCATTGTCGACTGAATCGACCCTGCCGTCTCACTCATAGCATCATCGGCGTTGTTGGCGACCTTGCTCGATGCGGCAGCATCAGCCTGCGGACCTGCCTCAATCTGAGCTGGCTCAGACAAACCACCGCGCGCATCAACCTCGCTTGCGAGCTGACGATCCGACTCGGATGTCATCAGCGCACCAGAATTGTCACTGCTTGTGTTGTTATCGGTGTTCACACCGCCCGATCCATCGCTGAGCAGCAAACCGCCGCCACCGCCACCAGGCGCACTCGGATCACCACCGGATGCACCAGGGCCGATCTCATCGGGGCCAGGGCCATCGGTACCGTTGATGGACAGCATTCCACCACCCATGCCCGAGACACCGCCGTTTCCATCCTGGATACCGCCAGAGCCAGCCATGAGACCGCTCGATGCACCGCCGCGTCCCGAGCCAGAGCCCAGGCCACCGCGACCACTCATCAGACGGTTGGCAGCAGCAGAGCCAACGCCTGCACCAACGCCACCGGCCAGAGCTGGCATGAGCTTACCGCCGCCAGCAGGGGGAGCCACATTCGTATCAAGGAACTTGTCCACGATCTTCGTGACAGCCTCGTTGAGACCCTTCACGAATGCACCACGGAAGTGCATCATCTTCCACGTCAGAAGAATCAGCAGCACAGTGGACACCAGCGACGTAAAGAGCGTGACGTTACCGCTGTTCTTCAGGTAGACACCGAAGCCACCCATGCTGTTGAACATGTGCTCCAAACCGCCTTCGAAGATGCTCGGAATCGACAAAATGATCTCCTGGACGAGCCTATAAATAAACATCGTGGCAATGATCTCGGTGATCATCGTGAACGTATAGATGAGCACCTTGGCAATACCTGCCATGGAACCCAACGTTGCAAACGGCACTGCTGTAATGATGTGCATCGAGTTCTTGATCGCACCGGTGAACATACCGAATGCGTAACCCAGACCGAGCACGATGAAGCAGAGCAGAGTCACAGCGCCGTTCACCCAGTACAACCAGCTCACGCCAGCAGAACCAACCAAGTTCACAGAGTTGTGGTACTCACGGGTCGCAGAGGACACCGCGTTGCTCGACGAGTAGGTGGTTGCCGAGTTCTTGTCGAACGTCGTGTTCAAATAGTTATACATGGACAGCGCAGACAAGTTCGAACCGTTGAAGTTCTCACCGAGCATGACCCAGTCACCGGCGTACTTATCACCACTCGTGGTGAACGTAATGGTGCCGCTTTCACCGGACGCCTGGAGACCAGACCCCTCGCGCACCTTCAGCACCGGGTTATCCGACGCCTTGGTCGCAGAGCAACCCGACTTGCCATCAGCCTTGGTCGAACCATCGGCCTGAACATTGAACCAGGTCGTCGCACAGCTCTTGACCTGCTCCTGGCCGCTCGATGCCTGCTGGCTAATACGACCCTTGATAGCCGTATCGAAGTCAGATGCCTGATACGACTGAGCAGTCGTGTAGCGCAGAAGCATCTCCATCGCCGCAACATAGGTGAAGTCCTTCAGACCACCGCTCGATGTCGTATCCGCCTTTGCAGCTTCCATGGAGATAGAACCAAGGCCAGACACGTCAATGTCAGACACAGACGAGAATGCACCAGAGTTCGCAAGCTTGTTGATCGCCACCGTCGTCTGGCGCAACTTGTTCACAGATGCGCCGGTCGGAGCCTGCTTGGACGCATCCCACTGAAGCGTAGCGTTGTCCGGCACAGCAAGACGATCCTTCTTCGCCCAGTTCTCGAAGTCCACAAACGTAGAAATAACAACGCGAGTCGCACCCATACCAGCACCCGCCGTCGCATCCTTCATGACACCCAACGAGGCCGTGTACATCGATCCGATGAGAGGCAGACCCACACCCAGGAACAGCATGCGAATCACCAGCTTCTTCAAGCCGTTCAGCGCATTGCCCTTCTTCCACATGAGCGACGAGATGATGAACGTGAAGATAAAGAGCGGAACAAGCACAGTCCACGAGAGGTTCACAAGCGCCTGATACCAACCGCTGAACCACGTATCGAGACTCTGCATCCACACCGGCACACCCTGTCCACCGGTCATACCATTGGCCATTGCCGTACTCGATGCGGAAATCGCAGAGAAGAAGAGCTTGAACGGGTTGAGGGTTTCTAGCAGCCAGATCACAGCCGAGAAAATCGTATCGATACCACCAGCGAGCAAGTATAGCAGCGCCATGATGCTACCAAACGCCATGTTCTGGAAGTGAAGCCCCAGACCCGTCGACGTGGAATCAAGACCCAACGCGTTGAGCAACGAGCCATACTGCGCGTAAGCGAGAACACCACTGTATGCAGAGTTTGCACTGCTCGAATCATTGTCGCGAACTTTCAGCGAGTCATAACCCACCGTGTTCGATGAACCCGTAGCTTTGGAAACGAGCCAGCCAGAGAAGCTCGACACATCGTCATCTCCGTAACCCAGTAGGTTTCCACCTTCACTGGCATTCTGAGCGATCGTCGTCCAACCCTCATCCGCCGAGAGACCATCGCCTTCACCAGGCTTGGTCGCATCGGAGAAATAGGCGGTGACGTTCGACGACAACGTATAGAAGTCGTACTTCTCCGCCTTGTCCTTGTCAGCGTACGCACTTCCGCCGATCATGGTGAGACCAAAGACGGCAATGAGCACAGCTACCACAAACGACATCGCACGGGTGAAGCCCCGAACTGCTCGAACACGGCTTGTGAGCATCAAACTCTCTCCTTTCTTTTCATGGTTCTTGTTCACTTGTTCTTCCTTTCAGCCTTTTTGCGATCTTTCTGCCGGGCCATCACAGATCCCCTGTGTCGACCGGGAGCAACACTCCCATCGTAGGTAATATCGCGCACGTGAGCATTGAGACCGAGCGCAAGGTCACGCTTGAACACAACGTTCACCATCCCTCGTCGCAAGAACGTAAGCCCCTCACCTCGCCGGGTGATGACCTTCGTCATGTCAACGGGGATCTGCTTGGCCAGCTTCTTCTCGTACACAGGCACGAGAGCATCGCTCATCGCACCCAGCGCCGTCCAATCCGCCTCATCGAAGTGGTTGAACTCCGAGTCATCCAACATCGCCTTGACGCTGTTGTAGCACAGGGCGACGCGACCGTTACGACGGAAGAGACGCTGGAACTGCTCGGTCATGTACGGCTTCACGCCCTTATCGATCAGCTCAGCACCGTGGATGATGAGAGTGTCACCCTCGCCCAAGGCCGAAGCGGCGAACGCCAGCACGTTGACCAGCTGTGCCATCGCAACGCCCTTTCCACGATCCACCAGAGCTGAGAAGTCATAGATGACGCGACGAGCCTTCTGAGCTCCGTCAATGACATCGTTCGTGATGACGTTGAAGAGATCGCCGTTTGCACTCAGCATGGACTTGAAGACAGAAGACAACACCGAGTATGCGTGCACCATCTCATCATCGCGATTTGCCCTACTGGTCAGTGCCTTATAGCGCTGATCCAGGTAGGTCACAAACAGCTTCAGCTGCGGTACCTGATCGTGAGGCACGCCCACGAGACGCAAACGATCCTGGTTGTCCTTCGCGTTACGTGCCCACATGTTCTGATCCACATAGAACTGCTCCAGAGTGTCCCTCAGCTGCGACTGGATGATCGTCCGATCGTCATCAGTAGGCTCATACACCTGCTCGGTCAGGAGCACCATCTTTTCCAGATGGGTTGAGAACAGCGAGAGCTGGTCCTTGCGATCACCGAAGACCTCAAAGGGGTTGACATCGCCCTGCGACATGTCGATACGGGCAGTAATCGTGTCCATACGAGGACCGAGCACACCCGTCAAATCAGCACCGTCAAGGATGATGTGCACAACGCGCTTGTTGTTGATCAGTGCCGCCTGAGAGATCTTCGAGGCCCACATATCGGCAACCTGAGCCTTGTTCATGATCTCAGCGCGAGACTTCTCGTCGTCGGCAACAACCACATGGTGACTGTACTGATCCACATCCATGAGAACGCCCGAGTTATTTACGTCGCCCACCATGTAGCCGACGAACTCACCACCACGGTCATTGAGACCATTGGTGACAAGGTTGAACGCACCGGCCAGTTCGGTCGAGGTGAAGTGGAAGCCCTTACCCTTCTTCGAGGCGTTAGGGGCGAACAGAGTCGCCAACTCCTGGCGCTGAAGACCAGGGTGCGCAGCGATCGACAGGTTGCCCACGCTATCGATGTACCGACGACGCAGATCATCGATGACATCATCGAGGATCTCCAACGAGGGAGCCTTCAGGAGAATGCGATAGTGCACGGACAGATAGGCTGCCCCATCCTGGACCTCAGCGATCGCTTGCTCAACCTCAGCCGACACCTTCGATGCCTTACGACGAGAAGACTTCGTACCGTTCTCGCTCTGCTCCTGCTCTTCGAGACGATCGAGTCGCTCAGACGCCTTGATCTTGTCCTTGAGCCAGGACTCAGTCACGCGCGAGACCTGTTGAAGCAGAACCGCCGTCACATTCTGCGGCAGATAGGGAATGAGGTTCACACCCCAGAACGGAGGGAGTTCATCACGGGCACTCTCATCGTGGAAGTAGCCCAAGATACATCCGACGTTACCGTCGATCTCGAAGTAATCCGAGTGAAAGACGTACCCCTGGCGAGGCTTCACTGCCAGAAGATGCGCATACTCCCTAAACGTTGCACCGTTCGTCTTCGAGAACAGCGCCTTACGCTCCTTACGAGACATACCCTTGAGGCTACGTTGCTGCGACGCAGCTCGATCGCGCGCTTCATCAGCGGCAATCGAGGCACTCGCTTCACGAACGCGAGATGTCGCCATGCCCCACGGCGATGACTCATCCGTCATCGCATTCGTGACACTCTCATTTTTGGCCATAGATGCCACTCCTTTCCATCATTACTATTGTGGTCAATCGAAGACCGATTATGGTCGTTCCTCAGTCTATTCTACACGAAAACGAGGCGAAATCCCATCGCACAGCACCCGCTTATCGATATTTGTTGGCATTAGATACGCAACAACCACAACAACCCCGGACGCGAACGTCCGGGGTTGTCACAGCCCTTGCAACTCTGAGGCTACATCATCTCTTACTTCGTGGTGACAGGTCCGTAGTGAGTTCTCAGGAGCTCGATCGTCTCATCGTAGGTGAGCATCGCCACCTGCTTGAACATCAGCGACGAATCGGCCACTTCAGCATCGAGCAGGTTGTGAGCCTTGCGGAGATCCTCGTCGTTGCTCGCGATAAGGATCAGGTACTGGTGGATGCTGAAAAAGCTTGTACCCACATAGCTGTTCAGAGACTGATACTGCTCATCCATGAGAGCGATCAGTTCAGGATCACGAGCCTCAGGATCGAGGGCACGATTACGCCTCTCCAGTGCTGCCTTCTGCGAATGAACACGCTGAGGCTCCTTCGTGGTCACAAAGACCAACTCCACACCCGGCTCCAGCTTGCGATAGAAACGATCGTTACGGTTCAGGATCGCATTTCGGTCCTGATCGAACAACAGACGCGACGCGGATCCCACGACCGAATACGCCTGTCCCACCATACCGTCGACAAAGGTAATGAAACCCGTCTTCTCGTCGACATCCTTGATGCCAACGATCGAGTGGAACTGACCCGGACTCGAATCGGATCGCGTCAACACCTTACGTGCAGTCTTCGGCAAGTAATCGAACAGAGCCATGATCATCTCACCACGCATCTCCTTCGTCTTCGAGTACGCAGCGAAGTACGCTGTGGCGGCAATCCACCACACCGAGATGAACACCAGATAGCCAAAGTTTGCGCCCTTCAATGGCGTGCCCATCAACAGCCACATGAGGATGACAATGCTACCGATCCAGGCAAAGATCACCTTCATCGGAAGCGGCTTCAGCTTGACGGAGTTATTCGACAGGCTCAGCTCATGATCGAGGATCGTCCGATCCAACGAAACAGGAATGGAATACCGTTCTTTCACAGCCATTCACAACCCTCCTTTCTTTCTCGTGATCACGCTCGTCACTTGTCGAACGAGAACGCGATGCCTCGCGTTCCATCCGGCTTGTCTTCCAGAGACAGGTACGCGTCAAAGGTCTTGCCCGTCTTCTTGGACTTCATGCCCTTGATGAGCACCTTCTCGCCAGCCTCGATCTTCTCGCGCTGTTCATCAGTGAGCTTCACGCCGAGCATCGACTTAGGCGCAACACCCTTCTTGGCAGCAGCCGTCGGCTTGGAGAAGTCCGCCTTGAAGCCAACGAACTTCCGGCCCTTGAACTCACTCTCTTCGAGGGCGCCGACAACAGAGAACTCGTTGCCAGTCTTCGCAGACGTAGCCGTGATCTCGATGTCCTTACCAGCCAGAAGATCCATGCACTCCTGATCCGTGAAGCGATGGCCGCTCCACGTACGGTTGAACTTCACGTGCTGACCATTCTTGGCCCACGTTCCCTCGAAGTATTCCTTCTCCACAAATTCACTCATTCCAAGTTCCTTTCGCATAGTTTGTGCATTCGCCGTCATCACGGCGATGTCGTCTGTAATTAGTCCGGCCACCTCGGCCAAGACATCGTCTGCATTCTTCTGACCCTTGGCAACAGCCTTCATGTCAGAGAACACTCGTTCCGTGATCGTCAGATCACCGATATGCGTGCCCGGCAACAGCCGGTAACTCATATCACCGTGCTCAGTCAGGGTGATCTTGCCTCGGGTTTCGCTCATCAGCGGATAACGCGACTTCGAGCTCGACACCTCAGCAAAGGTACTCGTGCGCGTTGCACCCGTACCCACATCACGTCGCTCCAACTGCTTCATCAGCCACTTCACAGTGGGAGCAGCAGGACGAGGCGGAACACCCTCGTGAACAAACGGCTGAGCCTGAGTACCCAGACCCGTCGCGTTGTTCTCGTCATCGTCATCGTCTGCCATCGATGCACTGCCGAGAACAGCCTTCCAACCCGGCTTCTTCGGTACCGAGCACGAACCCATGTAGGAAGGGAAGTCAGTGACGTGACCCTTCTGCGCCTCGTACTCGTAGTCCTCTGCGAGAACCGCGAGGGCAGAGCGAGCCAGTAGCTCGTAGATCATGGCACCCGTCTTGCCGTACTTATTCTCCACGTCTGCAAGCGACTTAGGGACATTGGGACCAGGACGGTTTGCACCGTGTGCACCCGAGTCCTTGACGTGAGTCGACCTGGCAGCAGTGTGCGTGAGCAGAGCTGGATCGATACCAACAGCACGTGCGATTGCAGGGGCATTGCTCACGAGCTCCGCAAACTGCTCCTTGGTGACGTGCTTGTCTTCGGTGCGGGGATAGCTGACGACTTGGGCCTCGTACATTTTTTGATAGATTTTCAGCACATCCGCCGCCTTCACGCCCTTCGCGCTCAGCAGTGCGGACAGACCAGCAAGATCCAGCATCCGAGGCGGGCCGGAGCGCTTCATGGTCTTGGAATCGACAGTCACACTCGATGCGTGCAGACCGCTCAGATCCACATCGCTCTCACGAGCACATCGCTGAGCGTCTGGATCAGAGTACATCACACCGTTCTCATCGCGGAATCGGGGCTCGTAGAACGGCACCTTCTTCCACGACTTGTGCGCCTTCAGCTGATCCCCCACCAACACAGTCATAGCCGACTTCAGTCGACCCTGACGCAGCACAGTACGCTGACCGGCAAGCTGGGATGCAACTCGGGTCCACTGCATCGACAGGAAGTCCCAACGAGACCTGAGCCACGCCATACGGTACTCGTCGTGGTCTTCCATCGAGGGTAGTTTCTGACGTGAGACAAACGCCTTCTGAATCGATGCTGGGGATTCATCGGTGAAATACATACGCGAGATGGGCTTTGTGTTCAGTCCGAGGGCAGCAATGATTTCCCAGGCTAGTAGCCCCCCTTCTCCCGATGGATCAACGTCGGTAGCAATACAAATTTCATCGCAGGAACGGAACGCCGTACGGATGTCGGACAGAAGCTTCGACACACCGTCCTTCTTCTCTCGCTCGAAAGCAAGATCATTCACATCCCACGGGAGATCACTCAGTACCCATGAAGCGTACTGCGTGCGCTTCGACGGATCCACCTGATCCACCGGCTGTTTGAGCTCAAACAGGTGACCGCGTGCAAACGCGATCACATAGTTCTCACCGTTGTAGGTTCCAGTCTGACCACCAAGCGCCTTCGCAAAGTTGCGCGCGGCACTGAGCTTCTCAGTGAGAATTCCAACCGTCATACATGTCCTCCAAATCTGAATCGAAAAATTATCGAAAACGTTCGTATACGAGTATATCAGAGTCGCTCAAAGACCACCATTGTTTCGCCACGATGCTTCTGGCGTGACCTCGCACGCTGGAAATGATTACGCAATGCCGACGCATCAATCTCATCGACAAGGTGCCACTGCTCACCCAATACGCTCTGAACCACTGCCGACATACGCTCGCGCCATTTCTCACTGATCTGGAAGGCGAAAACGCGCGTCAACGGAGCAACGCTCATGGAAACAACCTGCTTCCACCATTCCAAGAACGCCTCGTCATCCAGATTCTCAGCACCATCAGAGGTGTAGATCTCCGTATCGCCATACGGTGGGCAGGTCAGAACCATCTCATGCGAGCCACTGCGCATATCACGAGTAGCGCTATCACCAAGCGACACACTGGCATTCGTCAGACCTAGTCGATCGATAAGACCCTGGTGAGACTGCACCACGGCTTCAGAAATGTCTGTGCCGGTGTACCTCACACCGCGCTGAGCACAGGTGAGCATACGCTCACCCCACCCGCTACATGGGTCATACATGTGTATCGGCTCATACCGTTCGAGAACAGCCAACATAGCTGTGTTGACGAACGTTGAATACGAACGGATCTCACCGCTAATCGCCAACCCTCGCACAACCTCCAAGGCCGACTCAGGGAGCTTACCCAGATAGTGCAACCGATTAGCGAACAGACGTGCGCGCAGACGGCCCCACTTGCGGTGATGAACCTCGTCGGCCTCCCACATCTGCAACTCACGGGCATAGAACGTCTCCCACGTGCCGCTACGGGCAAGCCAGGAGATCTGCCTCGAACCAGCATTCGTGACATCAATATCCGCCCACTGCTGCACCTGCTTCTCCAAACCTTCTCTGAGATCAGTCAGAGATTCAGGTAGATCGAGCCAGGAGTACTCACGATCCCAATCATGGCCATCGGGTGCCCCAAGAGCAAACCACAGATGAGCATCCGTCAAAGCCTCAGAGCCATCCCACAGCGTCACGTAATTCAACTGTGCGTCACGAGCCGCTTCACGCTTACGCACGTCCCTTTCAATCCATGTCTCAACAGCAGCACGATAATACTTAGACTTCTCACCCTTCTTACGCCAGGTTTGCGCTGTCTTCTGATCCATCTCACGATCAGACTCATACCAATGCCTACCATGTGACCACGAGCCATTGAACTCAATGAACAAATCACGCTCAGGGATATAAAAATCAGCGGCAAATGGGTAACGTTCCTCGTCGCAATACTGTCGCACCACAGTCATACCGTGATGATCTGCATACTCAACAAGCAGCTCATAAAGAGCGTCCTCTGACAAGGAACTATTAAACGTACCTTTCTTTCGTTTTGTATCCATGGCACGAGCCCGAATTTCAGCAGATTCCATCCCATAATCAACACCATAGCGTTCTTGCATTGTTTGGCGAATCTGTTCCTGAACAGCCTCAGATTGCACAGCGTAATCCACACCATAACGCTCCTGAACCGTCTGATGAATCTGTTCCTTCACAGTCTCAGATGCAAACGGGTTGTCAACACCATAACGCTCTTGCATTGTCTGACGACGACGCTCGCGAATAACAGGAGAGAGCGAGGGGTTATCCACACCGTAATGCTCTCGAACCGTCCGGCGAATCTGATCTTTCACATCATCGCGAGCAAACGGGTTCTCAACCCCGTGACGAGCCAAATGAGTTGCCTTCGCAGCAGCCTGCACCGATGGTGCATTGAAAGGACCTCGCGCATCGGCAGGAAGATCGGGACGATTACGACGAAGAGTCTCCAACTGACGACGGCGCACATCTGGATCAAGAGCGGTGCTCGGTACACCGTAACGACGCATAGATGACTCTCGCTTACGAGCCTTGATCACCTCAGATTGCGAGACGTTATCAACCCCATACACCTCCCGAATCGTCTGTCGCGCACGCTCACGCAGAGCAGGATCAGAGAGCACACTATCCACACCGTAACGTTCCTGAACTGTGCGTCGACGACGCTCTTTCACCTCCGGTAGCGACGATGCATTAACCACACCGTATCTATCGAGCATCGTAGTCTTGATGCGCTCCCTCACCTCACTACTCGCCATAGGCGAAACGCCACCATAGCGAGCCATGTTTGTCTGAGCGGTCTTGTCCTTGAGACACTGCGCATACTCATTCTTCAAGCCAAGACCCTCAAAAAGAGCGGCAAGAGACATCACATTAGCTGAAAGAGTCTCACTGATACCAAGAATGGCCAACACCTCGCGGCGTGTTGCACCGCTACGCACGCCCTCCAGAGCACGATTGATGTCATCATCCGAGCACCTGGTCTTCACATGGCTCACAAGATAGCGCTCACGATCCACGGAAGAACCGTCAGACCACCGAGGTAGACGCTTACCCTTTCCGCCAAAACCGCGCAGACGCAGATCCTCATCGCTCCCCTCTGGGAACAGACCGGACTGCTTCTCCTGAGCTTTCTTACGAGCCTCGTCAGCAAACACCGAACCCTCGGCCAACGTGTACCGAGCGCCGTAACGATCTTCCCTTGTCTGGGCAGCCTTCTCCTGGTACTCATCAAGCTTGAACGGGTTGTCTGTGCCGTACTGAGCGATCATGCCCGCTCGCATCACACCACGACGAGACCGACGATCGGCGTCACGGAATTCTTCGCCAAGACCCAGACCTGTGAACAGATCAGCAAGCTTGATCAGATTCACCGCATCATGCAGCCCAAGCCGCTCCAACAGACCAGCCTTGTCCAAATCGCATGCAGCGTACTGCTCCAATACGTCGAGCACAACCTCATGTGTGACACGCTGCCGCACGTGCTCGATCTTATATGCGTGGCGATCCACACCCTTTAGCTCAGTCTTCATCGAAGAGTTGTGATAGCCGGGATCGATGCCGGTAGCCTCGATGACACGCTCACGCGACCAACCCCGGCAAACCAGGTCAGTCACGCTACCCTCAGAAAATAGTTTTGCTTCATTCATGAGGCAATTCTATCATCGCTACGAGGGTAGCGCAACCATCACTCCACGATCTTCAGGTTCCCTCGCTGCACTGATTCATCCTTGCTGAGCTCTCGTGCTTTCTCACGGAGCTTCGCACGCGCGTCAACCACTGTCTTATGAGTCAGATCAATCGACGTGGCCCGAGCGTTGTTGAACAAACGCGGCTCAGTCTTGTCGACGAGCAGCCACGTGAGCATGAGCTCCAGCTCATAAAGCTGTTTCTCAGCGCTGAGCGCACGCTTCGTCATCGCATCAAGATCTTTCTGAGCGCGTTGCTGGTTATCCAGCACCTGCTCCACCTTCATCTCGATCGCGGCCACACGGCCCTGCCCCGTGCGCAGCACCTCGGCTGCACGCCTGGTGTTCTCGTCGACACCGGGGATCTCGATGTCGAGAGCACTCATCACCAGCGCTGTCACAAGCGAACCTGTCGACAGCGTTTTGTTCTGCGTCTTCGATGTCGGTGAAGCGCCCAGCTCCGGAGCACCCAGACGCACCAGCTCTTCTCGAATCGCCTGACCGATAACAGCCGGTAGTTCTCGTGGCCTCGTTGAGTCCCCATCAAACGTGAAGCGAGCATCGCCCTCGATCGTCGTAGGGATCTCACTACCGTCACGATGACGCAACACCATCGGTGCAGACGCCGCACTCGGTACATTCATATCAGACTGACGATCCTCTGGACTGTTCTGAGAAACCTGCTCAGTCTGCGTACTTTCAGACGCATGAATCACACTCACCGGGTTGTCGGCAACATCCGTTGCAACAACGCTGTTCTCTCCGTCTGCGTCTTTCTCGGTGATCAAATCATCAGGCTCATTACGTTGCGGCTCAGGCGGCGTAGAGCCGACACCAGACGCACCAGCGTTACCACCACCGGCATTGTTGCTTGCGCCGTTGTTGTTACCTGCGCCGCTACCACCGCCCGATCGCTGTCGCTCCGAGCTCTCTACAACACGGACGCCACGGGTGCTACGAGCGGACACAACAGCCGACTGCTGATTCATACGCTCACGTAGCTGCTTCTGAGCCGCATACAAAGGGTCAAACACCGGAGACTGAGATGCTGACGCAGATGGACCGTCATACTCAAAATCACTCATAGATTCATACCTTCCTGAGTTTCTTACTCTTCACCGTCTTCATCATCCAACAGGTAGCTATCGCCACGAGTCAAGCCGATGATTGTCGACGCCATCGACATGACAGTCTTTTCAAGGTTTGCAACATTGCTGGCCAACGAGATCTGCGCATCCACAAGCTGAACCAGACGCGCCTGCTCTAGCGTCGGTAGATCGTAGTCTCCGTTCTTACGGGCAACGTGACCATCGATGCACTCAATGATGAACTCATTGGCGCTCAAGCCCTCTTTTTCGGCCCAATAATCCACCTTGTCACGCACACTGTCTGGCATGCGCACGTTGAGCCGAACCATCGGCTCTCCTACTTCGCCAGCCCCTCCAGTCTTTTTATTGCTCACTGCCACTACAACCTCCTGTCTTGCTTGTTGTGTCTGTGTTGTGGCTCTTTGTTTTTCCTGATAACTAAGTATAACACAGAGCCTTGGCACACTCCCGTGTGCCGAGCATCATCATGATCCGTCGGTACTGTTGGTACCGGCCCTCCCCCCCTCACCAGACAACAGAAAGAAGAGGTACACCATGACTGCATCTGTATCCATCGTGGATGTCGCTGCATACATCCTCGCTCGTGAGAGCACAATGGTGACACTGAAGCTCCATAAGCTTGCGTTTTACGCACAGGCTGCACATCTTGTTCGCCACGCATCCCCTCTGTTTCCAGAGGATTTTCACGCATGGGTAGTCGGCCCTGTGAGCCCAGAGCTCTACCGCCTTCATCGGGGCAAGCTCTTGATTCGACCAGGAGAACTGCCCTCCGGTAACCCCTCGGCTCTCACCGATGCAGAGCGAGCTCTCATCGATCATGTCTGTGCTGCTATGGGCAGCATGACCCACGCCGCACTGAACAAAAGAATGTATCGCGAACTTCCATGGGCAGATGCTTACGCACGACACACATCATCATCGCTCTCTCATCTGGTACACCTCCCCATCGTCACCACTGATGAGATCATCACTCAAGACGCAATGCGCGACTACTACAGCGAGCACCGGCTTGTCTCTTGATTAGCACACTACCGTGTGCCGGGAATCGTACTGATTCCCCCCCACCTCTCTCTTTTTGCTTGGAGTAACCACATGTCTGAGACAACACGTTTGCCCCGCTTACTCATCACCGGTTCCCGCAACCACCAGTGGACCGCATACGATTCGCAGGCTCTGCTCACCGCTGTGCAGGAAATCGTCGAGAAGACCCAAAAGCGCCCCACTCTCGTACACGGTGGCGCAACAGGCGCAGACACCGAAGCCGCTCTCCACGGACAACGCCTGTTCAATCTCCAGGCTGAGGTCCATCGAGCCGACTGGAAGAAGTACGGCAGGGCCGCTGGCCCCATCCGCAATAAGCAGATGGTTGAGCTAGGAGCCGATCTCTGCCTCGCGTTCCCTGATCACCCAAAGGGTCACGGATCCCGAGGCACGTGGAACTGCATCGACCTCGCGCAGCAGGCCGGAATCCCCGTCCTTGTTGTGTGGGGTCAGCGTTTGTGGGTATATAACCCCAACCATCCCACCCATGGAACGTATCGCATCCTTGATCCATATACCCACTAATACAACTACCAGAAAGACCCATATCGTCATGGCCAAGAAGCAGAAGAACGCTCACTCCGACCGTTCTTACAACGTACACGATCATCGCGCAGACGAGCTTGCCTTCGATCTCATGAGCGAAGCCCGAGACATCACCTTCGATGTCGTGGAGCGCAACAACAGCGTCATCACTCTCCACGCTCACGTCAACAACGCTGACGTGGATCCGATCGTCGTCATCGTGACCGCTACTGATTACATCATCGACGGCACCCACTTCGACACGGTCGCTCAGACGATCGATGCTCTTGCGTCTGTGCACACCAATTAAGGAAAGACCTCATACCATGGCTGTTAACATCCGTAACATCGCAGGTGAAAGCGCTCAGAAGGCTTTCATCGACCGAGTCATCTTCCGCAGTGACCAGATTTATCCAAACACTGACCACAACGTCATTCGATCGGTGACGGGTCAGCTGTTGGATCTCACGTTTGGAGACCTCGATATGCTCGCAGACATGCTGCGTGTCGACGTGCCGTGGTTGCTCAGCGGCCATGGTTGGTGTCCATCTATCTCCCACTAAACAGAAAAGAGACACCCCATACCTATGAATCCCATAATTGAAATCATCGAGAACGACGATGGATCGATTACTACACGAGAACCCGCCACAACAGACCTTTACCTCTTCGGCACAATCCGAATTCCAGAAACGATCGCTCGAATCATCACATTCATCGGTGCAATTGCCATTGCCTCCCTCGTTGTTCATATCGTTAATAACCACACACAGCCAGACCCATTCGTCTCAGGCCCTGGTGCGCTCTCGTCATCCGAAAAGTACATCTCATTCGACGGCTTCGCACAGCGTACGTATCAGCCAAGCGAAGGTGCGATTACCTACTGTGATCCTGACGATCGCGGACGACCCACGTGCGCTTACGGCCTCCTAACTTCAGAAAACCGCGAGAAGGGTAGGAATTACCAACGTCATGACGTTGATTTCAACCCTAGCGGCTGGCCCGAGACTAACACTTATGTTGAATACTTCGGACCACTCTGGATCAAGACCCCTATGTTCGGAACGCAACTAGGCGGTGACTTCGTTCCCAATAACACCATCACAGGCACTGAACACCTGAATAACTCTGGGCATACCGGTAATGGTTACTTCAAGAACGGCCTTCGATACCCCGAATATCTTGCCTCACAGTATCTTGATGACCAGTACAACGCGCAATGCCCGTTGTACTACGCAGTCACAGCTAACTACGAGGCAGATGAGCTCATTCCACGAAGCCTGACAATTGATATTGAAGCGTGTGATCAGTCGCTCTCTAAGCGAATGACAATCTACAACGTTGAAACCACCTACGACATCAATTACCACACGGGCGAAACTCGCAGATAGTAAAGGACGTAAACATGCTCAATCATTATTTTGCTAAACCAAACATTTCACCTGATGAATTGATTAGAAAAACCATCTTCCTTATCGTCTCAATGGTACTGACTATTACGCTGATAGGGTATTTGTTTGGATTCTTTAATAACCTCCCCCAGCCCAATCAATCCGGTGTCACCAGCAATTACTACAGCATCGGAGGCCCGGCGCAGCATCCGTACCAGACTGACGCATCCTCTGATGGTACCATCGCGTACTGCCCTCTCGACGAGCTGAGTCGCCCGACGTGCGCGTATGGCGTTCTCACCACCGAGAGTAGGCTCCAAGCCAAAGAGCGCGGCAGGCAAGACATCAATATCAACCCTACCGGATGGCCCAAAAAGAACCGAAAGGTCACCATCTATAGTGCCACCTATGGCAGAGACGACAAACCCTATTACGGATGGTTCTGGAACCGCTCACACATGATCGCTGATTCGCTCGGTGGAGATCCCGTGAAAGAAAACCTTGTCACCGGAACACGTACTCAGAACGTCGGCATCGATAACAACCACACTGGCGGTATGGCGTACGCAGAGACCAAGGCGCGTGACTATCTGGATAACCCAGCCAACGCACAATGTCCGCTCTACTATGCTGTGACACCCAACTACATCAACAGCGAACTAATCCCTCGCACCGTCACCATCGACATGGAATCGTGCGACCAGTCCATTTCCGAGCACATTACAGTGTTCAATACCGCTAACCATTGGGATATTAACTACCACAATGGGGAAATCCACGATGGTGGTTTGAAAGAAGAGCTTCAATAGATCCCAGGAGGAAAAATGGAAACCTTTAACGCTATCATGAAGGCACTTATTTTTATTGTAATGACAGGTGCTGCCGCGATAGCCATGTTCGTTGCAGCTTGCTACTTTATTCTTGGTAGCAAGGGTGAAGAAGATCGCTTCGCTATCATTATGATTTTTGGAGTGCCAAGCGCCTTGTCCAGTGTAATCGCCTTGTGGGGCATGATCAACGTCATTTACTACTGGCTCATTCCAGCGATCTGGTAACAACAAACAACAACCGAAAGAAGGCGATTTCGAAATGACAAAGCACACATGTCTCTGCTGCGACTACAGCGATCAATTCCCATGTGACTGTACGGATTGCAACGGTTTCGATGATTGCGATTGCTTCTACTGTCATGGGGATGAAGGATATTGGTCTTACTAACCCACATTGACAACACCCAAAAGGAGCCCGATGAACATCAACATTGACACGAGTAACATCGATCTCGTCCACAATCCAGATATTCTGGCGATAGTGCTCAAGAGTCTCCCCAAGGCTCACATTGTCCACGTTGAATTTTTCGACGGTGATACTTACGAATTCGTCACAACGATTCGCGATACCCTCATCTGCACCAACGAAACTATTGGGGAGTTGAACCCATCAGAATTCACCAGCTTCGTCCAAGGTAAGAATCCCAAATACGAAGACGCATGCTATATCGATTTCAGCCAACCATCCCCTGAGCAGAATATCAAGAGTCAAGACATCTCACTCAATAGGGCGATGCATGCTAAGCCCGGCGAACTACTACATATCGCAAATAGACGTATTATCGCTTGCGATGGTTTCTTCATTGATCTGGACAACGAGCTACAGCAACTATCGCGATCTCAGATCGCAACTATGTTGTTCCTCAATGACACACCGTCAACCAATCTCAAAAAGCTCTTCTCATAGCAAAGAATTTCAGAAGAAAGAAGAAAAACAATGGTAACTATCTACGATCAGCCTCTTCTCGTCATCCGTAACGGTGAGATCAGGACAGAAGCGTACTGGAAGATCACCATTCCAGGAACTGTCGTCCTTGTCTCCGGCCAGCGGTTCATGTTCCTGTCGAGCGACAACACCAGGGACGGTTTCTGGCTGGTACTGGGTGAGCAGACTCAGCTGACTGTCCAGGAATTCTATGACAAGTTTGAGATGGAACCTGTCGTGGTTGTCATCGACACCACCAACTAATAATGGCTACAACATAGGAAAGTATCATGGAAATCATCATTGACATTGACATGTCGACATATCGACGAATGATAATTCTCGAACGTCTAGCAGCGGCTGGGAAGAAGGTCAAAATCAACCTAACCGACCACAGTACCCTCCCTATCGAGATCCTCAACGCATGGCGACGAGAAGCACGTAAGCAAGGCTGGTCCGAAGAAGAGATTGATGCTGTGTACCAAGAAGCCGATCCAGATATTGACTTTTATCGCCACATCGACATTCTGAATCTATTTTCGGAACGCATCCCGAATAAATACTAGATACAACGAGAGGCAAATCATGCTACATATCCATCTCGACATCAACAACCATGTATTACGAACACACATCATGCCCTAATTGTCACCACCCTGTGCACCACCAGCCTAGCCCTCACGTACCACTCAATCTCGACTGGACCCAATGGCAAGACATCACCTGGTATGACAACCAAGGTCGCCCTTTGACCTACCCAAAGTACCAAACCTGGTTCGATGACGGACTTTACATCTACCGCATCATCTTAACTGGTGAAATCATGCGAGGTAAGCACGAAACAAATCTATATATTGATAAAGCGCCAATATCAGAGAACACTGACGCTTACACCAATGGCATGTGGAAACCAACACCTCATCTCATTCGTTATCTCAAAGGCCTAGCCAGTTCCAAATGGGAAACTGATAAACCTATACTCGATCGCATTTTCGGTTATAGGCAAGCTTGGGAAACCATTATCACCGAGTTCACAGAATACTGTACGCAGCTCACACAAAACGGTATATCCAAGAACTATAGTGAACAACTATCGCAAAGTGGTATGTGATACTAATACACCAATAAAAAGGAAGGGGTGACGATGATCATCGAATGGTTTTTCACAGCTATCGGCATAATCGCTCTTATCATTTTCACGACTGGTATGAGTCTAGTCATGTTCTGCGCCGCTCATGATCTGTGGAAAGATTATGGATTTATTGGAAAGTTCTTTGCTGTGCTATTCGGCGCTCTTGGTGCACTGCTGATGGCCCCACTGATTCTTTCTATTTATATCATCATTTATCAGTGCGTTAATGCCATCGTCTGATAACAACAAACAACAAAAAGAAGGAGTACACATCATGCCCCATATCCCCCTAGATATTGATTGGCGGCAATGGGGGAAGGTCGGCCCCGATGTCGGCCTTTTCGAAGACGCTTACATGCATCGCCAGACATGGTTCGATGACTGGAACTACATTTACCACGTTGCATTGTGGGAGAACTTCGACAACGACAAAGAAGACCCCGCCTCACTGATCATCACCCGCGTCGAAAAAATGGGCGACAGCCCATACAAGCAGAGCTCTCGCGCGATCGGCGACTCTGGTAATCCCGAGTACTGGTCTGAACTCGATCGTTTGTTCGGTTCGCGACGATCGTGGAACAGCGTTCTGAGCAACTTCCACGACTACGTGAAACACCACCCATACAGTCGCTACCGCGAAAACGACGACTGAGCGCTACACGCTCAGCATAAGCCCCGTTACCGGCTGCTAGTACAGCAGCCGGTAACGGCTCTCTCTGGTTTATGTGCTGTTTTCATGCAATGAAATTGCATCGGTAGCAGTAAAGAAACCGCACTCCTGACACACACCTGTGTGTACTCTATACGGTGGGTGATTGACACCCACCCTACATACTTCATGTCACTAGAAAGGACAGAAACATGGCTGACGAATACGGATTCCCGAATACAGAAGAAGAGTTCAAGGACCTCATCAACGAATTGCTGGGCAAGGTGCCTGATAAGAAGGCTCAGCAGGCCGACGCCCGACAGGCTCTCTCCGAGATTATCGGTATCGATCTGGACAAGATCGCGGCACTCATCGAGGATGGCGCTGCTGAGCAGACCGAGCAGGAAGAGCCTGAGTCCGCATCCGACTCCGATATGCTCGCAGAAGACTTGTTCAGTGCTCAGGATCCCAACGGACTCCAGAGTACCTACAGGGCAATCGAACTCCCCTTCGGAACCGTCATCACCATCGAAGGTGTCGAATTCCTCCACACTCTCATCGACCATGGCGACCACGGTCACAGTGCATGGGTCAATACCATGACTGAGCTATTCGATGATGACGCTGTGGCCGAGCGCGCTCGCAACGCCAATGGCAACGTCACGATCATCCACTTCGGATGATCGTGACATCTTGCATCAACAGAGGAATACATATGCCTAACCATCAAGAATTCATAGGTAACGCAGAGGCATTCGTTGAATTCCTCAACGACATGCTCAACGAGGCTTTTCTCGATGAAATCTCTGAAGAAAATGAATCCGACTTCGATGTCAAGGCCGATCTCGATCGCGCTCTTGATTACTTCTGCGACACCTTCAACGTCAACATTGATAAGTCTCTTATCACCGATAGGGACAATGGAGATAATCCCATTGATACCTCCGAAAAAGCTGAAAAGGCTATCACAGAAGATAGGAGTGAGCCAGAAGAGCTCACTGGTGACATGTTCGAAGCCGAAGGCCCTGATGGTACTCGCCATGTCTTCAAGGCGAGTGACTTCTCCGCAGGTACAATCATTGATCCACCGGGGTGTAATACGTTCTATCACGTCCATCGACCATACAACCCCAATGAACCTTTTTGTGTGTGGGTGGACCCATGGAACGATTATCACACTAATGATGAGCTCGCAGAAATCGTTCGACGCTGTAATGCCGCAGATAGCTCCGATACTACCAAGATCATCAACGGCAGCATTATGGGGAACTCACGCTTTGTGTGGTAACGGCACCCCCCCCAAAAAAACCAATGACCAATAAGAAAGAAGAACACCATGGAACTCAATGACAAGGCGCAATCCCTCATCACGCGCAGCATGAAGTTGCTGCGTGATCAGCTGGAGGGTGAGAAGAGAGCCGACGATCAACCGATCCTCACTGACATTCTGAACGAGAACATCAGGATGCTCGATGATCTCATCAAACGTGTTGAATTCGAAGGCTTTATCTTTACCCTAACTGATGAGTGGTGAACAGTTCTCACCCATCATCACAAAGCTCTCTGATACGTACAAGCATCAACACCGCTAATCAGAGAGCTCACCCCTCGTGGCGAAACAGGCAGACGCGCTGGATTTAGGTTCCAGTACTCATCACGGGTATGTGGGTTCGAATCCCACCGAGGGGACCAGCCTCTATAGCTCAGTTGGTAGAGCAACGGACTTTTAATCCGTGGGTCCAGGGTTCAAGCCCCTGTGGAGGCACTTTTCGCATACACGCAGACAAGCAACATCACGCAGAAAGGGACATCATATGTCTATCCACCCGCCCGTCATCTTCAGTACGCTCACCACGCCGTTCAACCGTCTTGCGATCGGTACTGTCATCGAGGATAGCAAAGGCAATCGGTACATGAAGACGTATTGCGACGGCTTCAATCTCTGGATCGATAGCAACAACATCGAATGTGCGCATAATGACGCATGGATGCTGGAGCGCATCAATGCGAAGCCCGACTCGTGGCTCATCTGGGTCTGACATGAACATCGCATCGGTATCTAACGTTCCCATCTATGTCGCAGGAATCGCCCTAGCTGTGCTGCTGTTTGTCACTCTCATGGTACTGCCACGTAATATGGCAGCAGCACAAACCCCACACCGCAAACGGCATATCGCATTTCTCATCAGCAGCTCTGTTCTCATGAGCTTCTTCCTCGTCATCATCATGATTGACATCGCAGCGCTCATCTAATAATGGACTAACAAAAACAATAAAAGGAAAAATCACATGATCTTCTACAAATCACCATGGGCAATCATCAGCCTTGCTGTGTTTATCTTCAGTCTATTGATATTCTTCAGAAGCATGACGACAAAAAAGTACATCTCTGCTGCGACATATTCCATCTTTGCCATTCTTAGTCTTATATCAATGGCAGTGCTTACCGCAGTATAGATCTAAAAGAAAGGATACAACATGAATAACACAGCATGGGGAATCGCGATGCTTATCATACTCATTGTTTACTTGACAATGATCCCTGGAGAACTTGCAGAAGGAGAATACACATCTGCTGCATTCAGCATCGCAGGTGCTATTTTTAGCGCAATGGCGATGGTGATGTTCTTCATATTGGCGATGGCAAACTAAAAGAAAGAAGCGAAACAACATGAATAACGAAGCATGGGGAATCATCTCCCTTATTGGACTTATTCTCAACTTGCTAATGCTCCCTAACGAAATCGCAGAGGGAAAGTCCTTCGCAGCAATGTTAAGTGTCATCGGTGCTATCTTCGGTGCAATAGGAACAGTCTATTTCTTCATGAAATAGACAGCGCACCAAAAAAGTAACACCCCGCAACATCACCAACAAAAATACAAAGGAGAAACACACATGTCCATTAAATTCCAGAGCATCCTTGACGAACGATACTACATTGAGGACGAGACGATCCTGAAGGATCTCTTCAAGGCAAAGATCTACACCGACATCCTTGAGCTGGATAACCCCGACGCTGAATCGATCAGTCTCACCGCCACTGTCGACCTTATCAACGACTACGTTGACCGCTACAACCGTGCCCACAAGGCCGGTTGCCGCACTGTCAGCGATGTGGCCGAGTTCGAGATCATGCGCATTCGCGCTGGCCACGAATACTCACTGGGCGATCTCTGATCGCTGATCTCCGGTCTCTTAGTAACAGTCCGCCTCTACCTGTAGCACGTACCCTTGCTATTGGTAGGGGCGGACTTTCGCCACCACAAGCCGCAGGACCAACATGTCTCTCATCAATCTCATCAAACGCCTCAAGCCACGTCGTTACACCACACTGCGCATTGAATTCCCCATCATGCTTCCGCGTGATTGCTCACCCAGCGAATATGAATATCTCTCCACCGCCGAGATCGAAAGTAAACTGCTCGCTGTGCACGCAGCCCTCACCAACAAATGCGGCATCACACCCAAGCAGCTGCGTGGGACTATCGTCCCTATCCTTGCCACCTCACAGCGCTACAGCGACAAGATCATCGTCAAATGTCGTGTGTCCGAAGATGCATCAGTGACAATGATCCGCGACGTTCTCGTACAAACATTCAAGGGAGACTGCGCACTATTTGTGTAGCCCTCTGTTTAACTGTCAATATCCTCAGTTATCAAGTAAACTGAGGTCAGAATGTTCTCCTGCAAATCACAGATGCGCAGAGATCTTCTCTGGGGATGAACCCATCATCCCCAGCACCTCTTCATGAAGGAAGGAATACATCTCCATGATCAACAAGATTTTCAAGAAGCGAAAGTCAGGCCTCACTCTTGTGGTCGCCACCACGCTTCTGTTCGCCGGTCCTGTCGCAGCACACGCTGCCACCACCGGGACCGACAACGCTGCCGATAACACGGCAACCAACACCACCACTGCCGATGGCAACAACGGCATCGTGGGCACCGAGCCTGGTGCGTCGACCGCCACGGGCGGCATCAAGATCGTCAAGACTGATGTCAAGGGCCGCTACGGGGACAAGTACTCCGTGAACGCCGCGCTCGACATCCGCGTCGATTACGCGAGTGATAAGGTCGAGAAGGGTGCCACCTTCTCTGTGGGCCTTGGCGAGGGCCTCCAGGTGCCCAACGGATTCAACAGTGTCGATCTCAAGGCCACCGCCTTGGATGGCTCTGAGAAGAAGATCGGTAAGTGCACCGCCGAGAACGGCGCATTCAAGTGTGTCGTCACCGAGGACATCGCCCAGACTCTTGGCGGCAATGGGTCGCTCAAGAACGGCTTCGTCAAGCTCGAAGCCGTGCTGACCAAGTCCAGTGTCGGCAAGACCACGACCAACATCGTCGTCGACGGTACGAAGTACACAGTCGGCCTGGGCCGAGGCGTCGTCGGTGAGCCCGTCACCAAGGGCGACGGCAAATTCTGCTGGTCTGATGGCAAGACCGCAGAGGGCCTCTACAAGTTCGGCTGCTGGGTTCAGGCCCAGGGCCAGCCCGGTCAGACCATCACGATCACGGAGACTCGTGACGATGCCACCTACCAGGGCGGTGTCACCATGACGACTGTCGACGGTGACTGGGCCAACCCCATCGACTGGAACAACATTGGGGTCACCAAGCCCAAGGTCACGAAGAGTGCAGACGGCAAGTCTGCTACCTTCACGATCCCTAACGAACTGAAGGGTGACCACATGGCTCGCATCCGCGTTGTGGTCGTCACTCCCGAGAAGGAGATGACGAACAAGGCGACGGTCAACAACAAGGAAGTCAGCACCACGGCCACCTGGCGAGCCAAGGGCTCGTCTGGTGCCGAGACTGGCGAGGACGCGAAGCCGGTGACCCCGACTCCCACGCCCACTCCGACCCCGGATACGCCTAAGCCTACGCCGACTCCTGAGCCTGAGCCCAAGCCCTCGGAGCCTCCGGTGACGCCACCTGTCACCCCGGAACCCGAGAAGCCCGCTCCGACTCCCGAGCCGTCGACTCCACCTGCTCCTGCGCCTACGCCGGAGCCGTCTACGCCTCCTGTGACTCCGCCTGAGGATCCCAAGCCTGCTCCGACGCCGGACCCGACTCCGACTCCTACCCCTGAGCAGCCCAAGCCGGATCCGAAGCCCACGCCTGAGCAGCCGACTCCTAACCCCGATCCGAAGCCCAGCACTCCGTCTGAGCAGCCAAAGCCGGAACCGTCTCAGCCCTCCAAGCCGAGCGATCCTACTCCTGCTCCGACCCCGGACACTCCGGCTCCCAGCCCGAAGCCGTCCGAACCGTCTGTGACGCCGGATCCCAAGCCCAGCACTCCGTCTGAGAAGCCTGCTCCGAAGCCTGAGCCTAAGGAGACCCCCAAGGAAACTCCTTCTCAGCCCTCTACGCAGACCCCATCTGCTCCGTCTACCCCAGACAAGCCGGGTAATAGCACGCCTCAGAACAAGGGCGCTGTCACGGGTCTGGCTCAGACCGGTGCTGCCAACACTGGACTGATGATCGCTGGCACTGCTGCGCTCGTCACCGCTGGTGGTGTTCTGATGGTGCTGCGTCGTCGTCAGAACAACAACTGACAACTGACGTAGGCCAGTAGCCATGAGATAGAGAGAGGCTCTGGAGATGCAATACTCTCTGGAGCCTCTCTCTTTTCAAAAACAACAAGACAACAAGGAGAAAACAATGCGTAAGGAATACCGCACCACCGAGCTCATCGATGACATCGACGGCTCGCCTGCCACCACCACCATCGAGTTCAGCGCGAACGGCAAGAACTACATCATCGATCTCTCTGAGGCCAACACTGCTGCATTCAACGAGGCGCTTGCGCCTTACATTGAACATGCTCGCCGTGCACGTGCCACCAAGAAGAAGACTTCGCGCAAGTCTCGCAGCTCCAGCGAAGCTGCTCGCATCAAGCGTCAGAAGACTGCTGAGATGCGCGCATGGGCACTGGACAACGGTCACACCATCGCCAAGCGAGGTCAGCTGAGCCAGGACATCGTTGCAGCCTACGAGGCTGCGCACGCGACCCCGGCTCAGGCAGACGCTGAGACCTCTGAGAACTGACAGGGGTAATAGATGTCTACCGCTACTGCCCCAGCCTCATCGACGACAGTCGTATTTCTCGACATGCGTCATGAAACCGATCTGAGCGCACTTCCAGTGGGGACACTGATCATCACTGTCGGCCCCACTGAGAACGTCACTCACGAAGATCGTCAGTACATGAAGTGTCAACGTGACTGGATCAGCCCTGACAATGGTCATTGGGATGATGAGTCTCTCGCTGAAGATCTGAATGAGCAGATCGAGATGGGTCGTCGGGCTATCGCCACGTACATCCCCATTTACCCTGCTCATCGATAATTTCATCGACAGTTGACAGTCAGCCAGTCAGTTCATGTTGCCTCCCCTGTGTATATTTGTATGTACCCCCTGTACATCACAGATGTACCGGGGGAGGTAATGTACACTGGTACATATACTCATCTCTCTAACCACTACCCCTTGTGGTGAAACCGGCAGACACGCCTGACTCAAAATCAGGTGCTCAGAACGAGCGTGTGGGTTCGAATCCCACCGAGGGGACCACCATGCAGCCGAGCAATGCTGGATGATTAGGACTTCGCTCCTGCCGCTCTGATCAAGCGGATGCATCGGTTGCCGTGATCGGGGATCACGTACGGGGTAGCACTCCGAGGACCAACAATTGCGCCATTGGGCGTTTGTGTGTGAGTTTCTGTTGGTCAAGTTCTACTACGATGATAGATAGCAGAACAGCATCCCCCACATAACCCCGTCCAGGGAGATAATCTTGAGGACGGTAGCGGAACCGTTGGAAATCGCCTTTCTAATGACTTACCGCATCTGGTTTGCTCTTCGGGCCTATCTACTAACAGAGGTGATCTGGAGCCTGGAGAGCAAACCTGCAACACAACATACAACAGCACGGAATGTGGCGCAGCTTGGTAGCGCACCTGCTTTGGGAGCAGGGGGTCGCGGGTTCGAATCCCGCCATTCCGACGATACAAGTGCAAGACACTTGTATTGCGGGTGACTACTCGCGGCTGATTATTGACTTCAGCCGAAGGCCACCATACGTTTAATGACAAGCACGTATGGTGGCCATAGTCGTAGCTACAAGGGTCAGTGCCCCAAGCGGCGAAGGGAGCCGACTGTAAATCGGTCACAGTTAACGACACACCGCAGGTTCGAGTCCTGCCTGGCCCACAACTAACGTTCCAAGAATTACCACGAAAGACAGGAACAACAATGAACGACCTCCAGAAGATGAACATGCAGAAGACGATTGACAATATTGTCAACGAGTTTCGACAGATGCTCGAAAACGAACTTCTTCCGACCGAATCTACGAAGTTCCTATGCATCGACACCGATGGTGAGGTTGCCATCTTGGATAGTAAGCAAATCCCATCTGGCACACTTATCGGTGGTGACTGTTGGGAAGCATTTCGCGTGCTCGTCTTTGATGATGACGATGACGAAAAGCCGTGGGTATTGAACACCGGTCTCAAGATGTCCTATGAGACGTTTGCTCAGACAATGCGTGGCCGACGCACACTACCGAGGGTCATCTACTGGTCACTCTCAAGTTCGAATGCTTCCTGAAAAACTACTAAAGGGGCAGGAAGTCACAACGGCAGCAATATCATGGTTATTCACGAAGGACAGTGACATAACTCCACCTACTCGACCAAGTAACACACTTGGCTTTATCTCGAATAGTGTAACGGCAGCACACCGGATTTTGGTTCCGGGAATCTGGGTTCGAATCCTAGTTCGAGAGCTAGTCAACGCGTATTTGTTTCCTTTCTAGCGTTGACTATGGGTCACCCTCAGCGCCTGCTTAACTGTAGAGTGACAAGCTGCTTAGCTCAATTGGGAGAGCGGCTGCTTGACCATTTGATTGTTTCTACTATCAAATGGAAGAGTGGCCGATACAGGTTCGAGTCCTGTAGCAGCACTAAATAACGCACACAACAATCGATCGAAAGGATCTCATCATGTCCACCAAGTACGCAGTCATTTCCCAGCCTATGAAGGGCATCGATCCCGACAAAGTCACGTCGCAGCGAGAGAAGGCTGAAGCAGCTGTTCGAGCTGCTGGCTACGAACCCATCGATACTATCTACGAAGAGGACTTCAAGTACGACGTTAACAGCGACAATGTCGTCAATCCTGCACTGTGGCACATGGGACTCGCACTGATGCGTCTCTCAAAGGCGCATGTGATCTACATGTGCGACGGATGGGACACTACGCGCGGATGCCTTATGGAGCATCAGGCGGCAGTCGCTTTCGGAGTCGACATCATGTACGAGACCGACTGACACAGACTGGAAACTAACAATCGCATAGAGGAAGCGTCGGAACCATTACGGAACCGGCGCTTTCCTTTATGCGCTACAGAAAGATAACTCATTATGAATTCCGAGACATGGGAAAAGATTACATGTGTGAATGCAAACGTGTTCCACATTGACAACGAACCCCTAACTGTCGACATCAATATCAGTGTGCGTCTCGATGATGGCGAACATTCTGTCAGCATCACATGGGATCCGCACACTGATGAAGTGTCCCTTGAACGCATCTAAACACTCCGAAAGAAAGCAACACACATCAGAAGAAAGGCTAATTTTCAATGATCATCAAGCTCAAGAATCTCTCTATCCCGTTCCACAGGCTTGGCCTCGGAGCCATCCTGATCGGCCCGGACGACTCTCGTTACCTCAAGTCGCTCACCGACGACGCAGAGTTCTGCTGGGTCACAGCCACTGACGCCATCACTGCTGAATCCGTGCTCGATAGCACGATGAAGCGCGACATTGGTGACGGTAAGGGCTGGAAGGTCATCCCGTGACAGCCGTGACAGAGAGCATCGAGTACATTGATGATGCCGTAACCGGCATCACACACAACAGTGACGGTACATTCACCGTGACCGAAGAGCGCCTCAAGGAACTTCTCGAACATGAAGTCATCAAGGAATTGTATGACATGAACGTTGACACTCCTGGATCCTGCATGTTCGGCATTGAAAGTCTCTATCCAGGCTACGGTGACGAACCTGAAGTTGTTGCTGACACGCTCATCGGTATCATCATCGACAATCACAACGAAGCAAAGGAGAGCTCAGATGATTGATGATAAGGACATCAACCAAATCGCACAGAAGGTTGCTCAGATTCTCTCGGATAAGAACAAGTCGACAGAGCAGCCAACTGAGCAGACCCATGCATATCAAGCAGAACTAGGTCAACATGGATTCATCGATGGTCTGGGGAATCACTACAACCTTCTCGATTTCCTCCGTGGACCGGCAGTCATCGATATGACTGATGATGGATGCGGATGTTTCTTCCTCATCTTCCAAAACGGCAAACCGAGCCACTGGGTTGGCGATTCCGGTGTTGAGAAAGACATGGAAGAGATGATCGAATTCATCACAGACGAATTGACCGGTGAATTCAAGATCACGCGGTTCTAACACGAAAGAAAACCGACCATGAAACGTGACAAAGTAATCATTACAGAGCCTGAGTTACTTTACTTCAAGCCCGGCACCATCATCGACACAAACGGTTACCATGACCCCACATTCCTCTCCCTTGGGCCAAATGGATGGGTGAATAGTAACACCGGATGCACAATGTCGAATGAAGAGTTGTTCAAGCTTCTCCTGAAATACGACGCACCCGTCGTCGTTATCGATAGTGTCTATCGACCGACCATGGAGCTGCTGATCGAGATCCGCACACACAGACTTTTCGGAGAATAAGAAGAGCAGAAACAGTCTTTTCCAAAGACTGAGAATCTTGTACATCACAGATGTACTAGGATAATTATTGATAGAGGATCATAAGATCCACCACTAGCCATACGAAGGAGATATACAAATGGCACGAATCAACACCCGTAACTCTGGTACTGCGATCGGTCGCCTGGCCTCTGATCCGCGTTTCTTCGACAACAAGGACGGATCCCGTACCGTCCGATTCACCGTTCTGGTCGACCAGGACTACGTGAACGCCAATGGCGAGCGCGGCACCGATGCGGTGCCCGTCGAGCGCTTCATTCCGGCTGACCGGTCGAACGGCGTGTTCGACATGGCTCACCAGGGCGACCTGGTGCAGGTGTCGTACCGTGTCACGACCGACTCCTACGTCGATCGTAACGGCGAGCGTCGCTACGTCACCAAGCTCATCGTCGCCGACGTGCAGCTACTTGAGAGCCGCAAGGTGACCACCGCTCGCCTTGCGAAGCGTGCCGCCGAGCAGGCTGCGCAGAACCGCGCTGCTCAGGCTGTCCAGCCTGTTGCAGCTCCTGTTGCTGCGCCCGTCCAGCAGGCTGCTCCTGCGCCCCAGGCTCCCGTCTTCGCGGACGACGCGCTCAATGCGTCCGATCCGTTCGGTGACGGGTTCGATCAGGGTAACCCGCCTTTCTGAGAAGAGCATGGTAGGATTCTGATCAACAATCACAATTACAACTGAATCGCACAACAGAATATCGCAAACAACACCAATATCCCGTAGCAGCATCACGCTGCTACGGGATATTGCTTTACACAGCGATCACTGCTGTATCGCTGAATCCAAAGGCACAGGCTCTGCCACCAAGAAGACGTTCTGCTGGTAGTAACCGTAGCTGTTCACACGACCACCACAGGTCGTCAACACCAAACGACGCGGACCAGTCGGGCTGAAATAGTCCTCCGGGAACGCCTGGTGCTCAGCCACCCACATGCCGCTCACACGCCACGTCGACAACGATCCATCGAAGCCCTTCACCCAGATGAGCTCACCTTGGGAGACATCCGTCGCCATGGTGTACAGAGCCCCACGATGACGCTTTGTCCACGCCACATGGGATGCGATGAACGTCGTTCCCTCGCCACCCGTCATACTCACTGCGTGTTCTGAGCTTGTCTGTGTTCCAGACTGCACGGTTTCGGAAGAAAGGGCAGAAGAAGGCAGGGAGGGGGACGAGGCGGGTGAGGCAGCACGAGCAGACTGTGGTGTATCAAACCCCGGACGAACGCCGGTGAGAACTCCAGTATCAGATGCAGTAAGGGGCGCTCCAGCTGAGTACCAAACACCTCGGTGCACGTTGGTCGGCACGTGGATCGTCTGAAGATCGCCATAGTTCGACGCCTCGAACGAATCTGACCCTTGAAGCTCCATGTAGATGCCGGACTCCGGGATGAACACAGATCCAGGAGCCATACGCGCGATCGACATCGTGCTAATCCGGTAATCCTCAGTGTTGATCTCCCATGTGTTCGAACCCTGATCAGAATCAGCGTTCACAACCGGCCACTCGTGAGTGAGTACATCATCAGTAGCTTCGACAGGCTCAGTAGAGACGGGCGCGTCTTCATACGTCTGAGCAGGCACCGGAAGCTCTTGCTCGACCTGAGCCTCATCATGTGCGCGATAGATCAGGTAGAGACCGCCACAGATGAGACTCGTGACGATAAGCCACACGATCGCTGTCAGAGCAGCGCGCCATTTGCTCCGCTTGTTCTTCGGGTTCTGCGTGCCTTGCTTACCGTGGGCAACCCCACCATCATGCAACACCTCATCGAGCGTCGACGGAACAACCAAAGACCCGGCCTTAGACTGAGTCTTGTCAGGGCTAGTACCATCGCCATTCACAATGTCATCGAAACTAGGCAGAGCAGCGCCTGTGGCGGCAACGGCGTTGTTCTCACTACGCTGCGTTGCCGCCACACCAGACTCAGTCACGATGTCATCATGCGTGTGCTCGCGCGCGCTGTAACGGCGCAAAGCATCATCCCATGGACTCGTAGACATCTGCTCACTCTCCGTTCTTCGTGCTGTTCTTAGCAGCAGAGCGCTTAGCAGGCTTCGCAGCCTTGCCAGCAGACGCCTGAGCGATCGAGTACAGACCCTCGCGGTTCAAAGAGCGCGAGTACGACGCATCCAGGTAGAGAACCGGCATTGCGTCCTCGGTGTTCATCTCCGCCACCTTGCTCAGCAAGAGCGGGTACAGCGCGTCCTTCACAGGACCAGAGCCACCACCGAACACGAACACGACCTCAGTCGTGGCACCAACGACGCTGAGCACGCGACCAAACTGGTCAGATGCAGCTCGGGCGAAGAACTCGATCTCACGGTCGACGTAGGCGCGCACCTTGTTGTAGAAGTTCTTCTTGAGCGACGACGGCTCACGCTGGAGGAAATCCGCCAGCTGCTTCCTGCTGGTAAAACCAGTGTGGAAGCCTTCCGCGTCCATAGACTCCAACGCACGGGTCAGCACAGTGCCGTAGCCTTCACCGAACGTCACAGAGGCGTCCGCGTTGAACTTACCGTTGGTAAACACCGGGAAGTTAATCGTTCCCTCACCGATGTCGATACCGATCGTGTTACGAGCCGCCAGGACATCTTCTGCTGTGACACCTTCCAGTGCGAGACCACGAGAACGCACATCGGCAAGCATAGCCTGCATGAGTGGCACGCCCTTCTCCGTGATGGCCCACTGCGCAGAGGCACCTTCGGCCATCACCACCACATCGCGGAACGTAATGCGCACCACGACAGGGGTCTCAAAGTTGTGCACAGTCACCAGGTGCGTGGCACCCATAAACTCGGCGCTGTAGCTGGTGCGATGGCGCATGTACTCATCAATGGGCAGCGCAACAGCAACGCGAGCGTCAACAACAAGCTCAGCCACAGGCAGAGTCTTGGCAACAGCCACGTAGTCACACAGCGCCTTCGCGGCAAACGCGCCAAGAATCAGCACCTTGGAAAGCTCCTGCTCGGCCTTCGAACGCCGTCCCACGACGTTAAATTCATCGAACGCGCCGTTCGCGGTGAGAGCTCGCTTGCCGAAGATGTGACGATACGCATTACCCACCATCGGAGACGAGAACGACACATCGAGGGCGTTGTAGAAGTCCTCACCGCACACGACCTCAGCCTCAGCATCTTCCTTCGGCAGAGAGTTAGGCCGAGTCACCCGCGTCACGCCGCTGGGAAGATCGATCGTGTCGATGACAGGCTTGCCAGCCTTATCGGTGCGCGTCCCCCGCACCAGACCCTTCACGTAGCCGTTGCCAACATCGATGCCGCCCAGGAGCGACATCGTGTTCAAGGACGTGGGAATCGCAGAAGTCATAGTAGGTTACTCACTTTCTCTTTGCTGTGTTATCTCTGTGCTGCGTGTGCTCAACGCAGTGCGCCAAGCACATCTTCCATATCGTTCAGGGGGTTGACGGCATCATCGGAACCGGCAGAATCATCAAGAATCTCAGGCTCATCGGTGACATCCTCATGAGACGCAGGAACCATGAGAAGCTCGTGATCCAGCTCCGGCTTCGGCATCAGTATGCCGATCGACTGAGCAATCGGGTGTCCATCGACAGTCTCAAGCTGCTCGGCCTGGTCTGTAAGCTCTGTTGACTTTGGTGGACGACCTCGACGTGGTTGCTGCTGAACCGGATAACACGTCGCGTCACGGTACCCGTGCCGCTCGATCGCCTCTCGAATCAAACTACGCACAGATGCGCTGAGATCCGATTGCGCGCCAATCCATGCCAGCACAGACTCATCAGCATCGGGCACGGAAACCCGGAAACGGCGCGCCTGAGGGCGTGGGACAGACCCAGTGAAACGCTTAGGCATAAACACCTCTCTTCTTGATCTTGATAGTGGACCACATAACCAGATGACGAGTGGTTCTTATCTGGTCATCTATAGGCCATGATACACCCATTCGCCTCATACATCAAGCAAAACGGCGCTTACCCGGTCACGTTATGACCAGATAAGCGCCACATGCGCAGTGCTAGGACCAACTATTAGCCAACAATGTCCCAGACAGCACGATGCAGGTCGCTGACAGAGCCGCAGTTACAGATCACGACATCGGCACGCTGCAACAGGCTGTACGCGTTGGTTTCCGACACGTGATCGGCACGAATCGCCCCAACAGAGGCGTCAACCAGTGCTCGATCGAGGGAATTGTGATCCCCTCGCCACACGCCGATAACAAGACCACCGAGATCATGTACGAGATTGAACTCTTCATCGAACCGGACATCAGTGAGCGCCACAGCTTCACCACGAGCGAGCTCTTCCTGAACACGCTGGCCGGTCAGGTCCGTCCACGTTCGCTCACCCAACGTGCCGCGCACGCAGTCTGTGCCGAGCGTTTGGAGAACAGTACGCACATCGGGCACGAGATCCTTCGCCTTCTCCATACCCAGAGCGTCGACCACCTCATGATACTTGGCGAAACCACCCACAACAGTGATAGCGCTATCAAGATGCGCGCCACCGACTTCGCCCAACTCTTCTGGAACTTCGACCCACACGCCACGCAGCTTCATACTCATCTCTTTGAGCGGATCGGCAAACGCCATACGCTTCCACCCTCGGGTGATAAGACCCTGCGCAGCAGTGTCTTTGCCCGATCGCTTGAGACCGACGAAACCGACCAATGAGGTAGGCACATCACGGCGATCAATCAGAGCAGGAACAGCGTTAACATCGGGCATCATAATCACAGGGGCAGTCATCAATAAGACCTCTTTTCTTAGGCGATTCTACTGGTACACGAGCCATTCTAGCACAACACAGCGCTCCCCATCCATGAGCAGAAATACACATAACCCCCGTAGCAGCGGAAAGCTACCACGGGGGTTATGTACTGAACCTACCCTCTACTAACTAGGATCAGTGACCATATTAGCACATCAGTGCTTCACGGCAACCTGAGCCTTGTTGCGACGCGCGAACCAGGTAGCACCGCCACCAAGACCGATCGCGGCCATCAGAGCACCGAGAACGCCCAGCAGACCAGTGTTCGCACCTGCGGCCTCACCGGTCACAGCGCCCTTCGGAGCAGGCTGCTCAGGAGCGTCCACCTTCGCGTGCCAGTCGTCAGAGTCAGAGACCTTCTTGCCGTTGTGGATGGACTCGCCGGTCACAGTGGCAGTGTCAGAGTGCAGCGTGCCCTCTTCGACGCCAGTCAGGGTACCGACACAGGACACAGACTGACCGACCTTCAGGGTGCCGATCTTGTCACCGGCAACCTTCACAGTCTGCGCAGTCGCGCCACCGGTCACACCGGCATTCGCCGGATCAGCAGCAGCCTGCTCAGCCGGAATCTCACAAACGATACCGGTGACGTTACCGGTGGTGCCCTCATGCGTCGCATCGGTGAGCGAAACGTTCACGAGGTCAGCCTCACCGGTGTTCTTCACCAGGAAGCCAATCTGAGTCTCGTCCTTCGCGGACTTCAGCGTCAGAGCGTTATCGGCCTCGTCGCGGTCGCCAGCCTCAAGTCCCTCATCCAGCGTGAACTTCTCCACGTCGATCGCGGGCTTGGGAGTCACCGTGAAGATCGGCGGCTCATTAGTGGCCTTCTGCTCGTTGTTCCACGTGACAGAGCCCTTGTTGATGAGCTGCTTCGTCTCCCCGTCAGTGTCGTAGTCACGACGGAACTGACCGGAGATGACCAGCTTGACCTCACCAGGCTCGGTCATACGCGCAGTCTTGGCCAAGAACTCAGGCTTCGCCTTCGCGGTGGTCACACCCTTCTCGATGTCGTTGGTGATCTCGAACAGATCCGTGACATCGTTACCCTGGAAGTAGACCTTCGGAGCGCCATCCATCGTGACGTAGGCCAGGCCATCCGACCAATCATCGGTGATGGAGTATTCCTCAAGAGCGTACTGAAGGTACGCGGCGATGTGATCGTTGACCACAGCCGAGACCTTATCACCGGGCAGGAAGGACTTCTGGTCCACACCCTTCTGGTTCGTGCGCTCAGGATCGGCAGTCGTACGCGCCTCAGTCTCGTCGGCAGTCCACACCTTGTCAGGATCCGGGGTCACCTTGCCAGTCTCAGCAGAGTTACCAGCGAGGCAGTGATCCTGGGCCTCGGTGTAGCACACCTTGGAGTCATCCGGGATGCGGTAGTCAGCGCCGGTCGCCTTCGTGTAGGTCGGAACCATCAGGGTGTAGTTACCCTGCTTCTCGATGTCCTTCACCGTACCGGAGATAATGACCTTACCCTCGACCGAGCGATCGATGGTCACATCAGCCTTAATGCGCTGACCATCAGGGCCAAGCACCTGCACGCGACCAGCGTCGTCTGCATCCTTGCCGCCAATGGTGACATCAGCGGTGTTCACCGTATCGGTGATGGTCAGCTGCGAGGCGTAGCCATTGGAGTGGGCCGTGATGTTCGCGTTATAGAACATGTTGTTCGCCAACACGTCCTTCTCAGTCAGACCCGATCCGGTCTCGCCGTTGGTCAGAACCTTGACGGGGTTCTTGGGCTTCACGGTCCACGACTCAGAAGCCTCACGATCGGCGGTGTCCACCGCTTCGTTCATGTTGCCCTGCTTGGCGACCTTCACGTCGAACCAGAAGCTCTTGCCCTCGCCCGTAGCGGGCCAGGAGGTCCAGCCAAAATCAGCCGGGGTGAACTCAGGCGACTTCGTATCACCGTTGTTGGCGATCGACGCAGTCTTGGTGACAGACTTGTTACCCTCAGGGCCTTCGTAGGTCAGAACGACCTCAGCGTCGACGTTCTCATCCACGCCCTTGCCACCACGCGATGCGTGGATCGTGTCGTAGACAGGCACAGTGCTGCCAGCCTCAGTCACAGTCGACGCATGGTCGGTCGTGACCGTCAGGTCATACGTAGGCGGCGGAGGCGGAGCAGAGATGCCCACAGGCTCTTCGCTGTTGACGGCCACACAAGCCGTCGACACGTAAGGCTCACCGTAGGCGTTGCCGTCGTTAGGGAGACCAGAAGCCTTGCCGACACCGGTCTGAGCGAGGTTGTAGATGAAACCTGCGATCTCAGCCGAACGGTTGTACATACCGGGGTAGCCGTCCGTACGCCATTCCTCGGCCTTGTCGTAGAAGTACTGCGCGCTGCGCGCAGCAGCGCCACCGTTGTTGCCGTTGTTGGTGGCATACATGATGCCAACCACACGAGCCGTGACGTTCGATCCGCCAGCAGCCTGGCCACGAGAAATAGCCTCGTTCAGAGCCTCGCCACACGAGGTCTGGAACTGGTTGGCCATGTAGGTGCCGGAGATACCAGCCTTGTCCATGAACCAGTTGATGCTGTCCTGGCCCCAGCCCTGGGACACAAGCGCCTGGCCACCCTGAGGATTCGCCACCGCGTCATCGAAAAACGCATAGCGAATGCCCAAATTGCCCGCCGCGCCGAGGTTGCCGCCAGTGGTACCGCCCGAGCCGCCGTTATCGGCAAAGGCTGCGTTGCCGGTGCCCAGGAGGGCACCTCCAGCGAACGCTACCAGGGCAGCAGTCGCAACGGCTTTCCGAGTACGCTGGAACTTGTTGCGCTCATTGCTCATAGTCATCTCACTTTCTGTTGTTGGTGGTCAGGACTCGCTTCAAGCCCTCAGCATATGACTGGCGAGTCCACATGTTATCGGTCTTACAAGGTTGACTGCTCGATCAGGGACGATAGCGCAGTCTGGTGAGTACCGAGGGCAAGGTCCACGATAACACATGTATGCCCGGTAACGCGACAAATGTGCTCGATTACCAACGGATTACGGAGCTCTTAGCTTTCTTTTCTCTCTGGTCCAAGACCATGCGGCGCTGTACACAGCGCCGATAACAAGATTGAACCCTTCTGACGGTTCTACTGACTCTGTCTTTCCTTACTTTCCCTACGTAACCCAAACCCAAGGAGAACGTCATGTACATCGACTGCACCGAGTGCGGCGCTCACGTCTATGCCCACATTTCCGACCGCGCTCTTGCCTGCATGGACCTCACCGAGGCCGTGTACTGCGATAGCTGCTCGAACGACTGAGTGAAAACGTAGCAATCATGCGCACACTTCACCTTTCTCACATCATCCGATTCACCCTCGCGATCGTCGTGTCAGCGATGGCTGGATTCTGGATTGGATCAACCGTCGACGACGACTATGTTGCGGTACCACTAGCTCTTGTGAGCATCGCTGTTATCGCTGCTGTCATTCTTGCGCCCCTTGAAACACACTCTCTCCCCAACAAGAAAGAACAGGACTGAACATCATGGAAAAGAAAGAACCCGTTCTCGCCCGAATCGACAAGGCTGCACGAGAGATCCTCGATGATCAGCCCGGCGGCATCATCCCCGTCTCAGGGAACTTCACCATTGTCTGGCAAGAGTACGCATACGAGATCTACTCGTATCGAACCCTCGTTGCGCTGGTCTCGTTCAACTTGTTCCTTGACGAACAGACGGGCGTCTAGTCGATACGTCCGTTGGTGCGCATCTGCAACGACGCGTTCGACCACACTCGCACCACATCGCGACATCTCCACAGGTTCATCACCGCGCTGATGGAACATCGCCGTGTTGACTGGGACAAGCTAAAGCAGCTGTGCGATGAAAGCAAGGCAGACGGCGGAGAAACCGTCATTGTGCCCACTCTCTAAGGACACTGATGACCGTAGATACTGTCTTTTTCTACCTCGTTGCTGCGTGGTACGTGATCGAAGCAATCTCCGCCGTATCACTCATCGCAGCCACCGTCACATACATCATCTACCCTCCCTCACAATCACACAAACACTGAAAGAAAATCATCATGGGAAACCGCTCAAACCTCATTATCGTTACTGATCGCGTTCAGATCGAGCACGTCATCAATAACACCAAGCCCTGGAATCGAAACCAGGAGATCACCCCCGATGAGCAGCTGCTGCCTCACAGCCTCGATCTTGTGACCGGCGTTTCCCTGTACTCCCACTGGGGAGGTATGGGCGCTGTGCTCGATACGCTGCGCGCGTGCTACAAGTACGGTCTTCAGCGTGTGTCGCAAGAGTCGTACTTCGTGCGCATCCTCGCGCGTGCGTTCACCGCTGGCGACGATGAAGAAACCGGCTCGGGCATCAAGCCTGTGTCGTTCGTTGCAGCGCACGATGCACCTATCTTCACCTCCACCGAGCAGGTCATGTCACTCCTTGTGGATAGCGATTACCCAGTTGTCCCGGTCATCGACCTCACGGCTCAGGAGATCTACCTTTTCAAGCACGACTTCTTCGGCAGCGGAGAGGGTTCCCGTGGGGAGGCTTACCCGCTCGACAAGAACGGCCTCACGATGATCGCGCATCAGCTCACCAAGCTGATCAGCGACTGAGATAACCCCATATCTACACGTCCATACAAAAAAGACAGGAGGCCCAACCATGGGTCTGAGCATGATGTTCTACTACCGTCGTAACCTGAACGACGTTCCGATGTCCATTCAACGAGCGATGCACAAGCAGGCAATGCGCGATGCATACCCGCACGTGTTCTCCGATGAGGATCTCAACGAAATCGTCGACAAGAAGATCGAGAATAACGAACCGTACGAGGAAGAGCTGCTCTACCTGCGTAACGCCCACGCGATCCACGAGTATCTCGTCAAGCACCTCGCAGGCGGCGTCGACAACGCTGACTTCGGCCCCTACGAAGTTCCTATTGATCTCATCAAGAGGTTGGTGACGAGGGGCAAATACGTGAGCAAGTACCGCATCACCCCTGCTGATTACCCGTACCCGAAGCTGCTCATCGAGCAGTGGGAGAAGATCGTCGAGGTCTTCAGTCCCGTGATCGAGAACCCGGAACTCTACCCGGACCCGATCATCTACGAAGGCACGTGGTGACAACCCCGTACATACAAAAGGAGACACAACTATGGGACTTGATATGTTTCTGTCATACCGTCGCAACCTGGACGGTATTCCCGAAACTGTCCAGCGTGCAATGCGCAAGCAGGTGTACATTGATAGCCGTCCATACACGCACATGATTCAATTGATCATCGAAAATGACATGCTTGACTCCGTCATTGATCGCGACATCAAGATGGGTAAACCCTACGAAGAACGAATCATGTACTGGCGTGAAGCTAATGCCATTCATAAGTTCATCATTGACAACTGTGCGAATGGTATCGATGATGGAACACCTGTTCAGATCACGATCGATGTCCTGAAGAACCTATTCGCACGCTGCGAGACGATTCTCGGCAGCTCGATTCTCAAGAGTTATATCGCTGACGACGGATCACTTACCGATCCACTGGCGGCATCACTACTTCTACCCTTAGATGATGGCTTCGTATTTGCTTCCGACTATGACAAGCGATACGTCGACACTCTCAAAGAGACCGTCAAGGTTCTCAAGCCGATCGTTGAACACCCGGAACTCTACACAGATCCGATCATCTACGAATCATCGTGGTGATCCGGCTCTGTCACTCCAACAACACGACAACCCCTCATCTGCACCATCAAACACAGGTGTGGATGAGGGGTTGCTTCTTTTCTTGAATATATCTGGAGCATCTGATGATGCTCCGATAATCACACTGAGACGAATTCTCTCCCATCCCTACATATAAACAGAAAGGTGCATTGCCATGCACGTCATCAAGATGCAGACTGAAAGCGGTCGTGAGATCTCCGAAACTGGGATTGTGCCCCAGTATATTTACCTCGGTCAGTTCTGGGACGGTGCCAAGCCGCTCTTTGAACGTGTCGACATTGACCTCGACGAACTGCCTGATGGCACCATTCTTCGCATCAACCGCACAACCTTCGATCAGAACTCGTTGTACTTCCGCAAGGAGCCCAGTAACACGGGTGAGCCGTGGGCAAAGCTTGATCGAGACGGCGAAACACATCACTACATCAACAATGAGCAGCCTCGCGTATCCAGCCAGTGGTCTGGCTTCGAGCACGCTGCTGAGATCATGATCATCTACGTACCCGAAAGCTAAGAACCATGGCACACATGAACATCGACGAGCTACCGATCGGCACAGCCATTGAAATCATGCATATCGATGGCACCGGATCATACGTTGCACATCTCATCAAAGGGTTTGACAAGCAGTGGCGTCGAATCACCGACGGTGCCGTGATCAGCGCAGATCTGATCCGTTCCTGGTCCACGAGGATCTCACTCATCAAGTAAGACCGAAAACCCACAGAAAGACACAACAATGCGACTCAGGCACTCTTACGACAGTTTCAACGATCTCCCGACGCAGATGGAACAGCTCTCGCGCGACACCACTGAGATGCTCCTAGAAACGCTCCAGTCCATCCCGCTCGTCGGTAATGACATCTTCAACGATGTGCAGTACATGACTGGGCTCGACTGGGATGATAAGACGCACACAATCAACACTGAGTTCATCCCAGAATCGGGATGGGGTAACGGAGACCGCACACGTCTCACGATGTCTGTCGCAGACACGAACGACAACGATACGAAGACTCTTACCGTATCTGTGGAGCTAGGACACCTCTACACGCAGTACCACACCAGGTATATCCCGATCGGCTGGAAACTCACGATCGCTACAACTGCAACCGGTGGTCGTGCGACTTACCTGGTTGGCGGACAGCCACGTAACAGGATTGATAAGCTCCGCGAGATCAGGATCACCAGGGGTGTTGCCATCGCTACGATGCGGTCTCTCGCCATCCAGATGGGCATCTCGCTGGCTGCTAAGAATCGCAGACTCAATAACGACACTGTCAACGAGATGCGCACGCACGGTGTTCCAGAGAGTCAGGAAACACCCTTCCTGAAGCTCGGCATGGATCACATCATTGATCTGATCAGGAACGCCGAGTCAACCACTATCACCGACTAACAAGAAAGGAGTGCCCGTCATCATGAACGGAGCACAGCTCATTTACCTCCGAGACATCTCAGATGTCCCTCCCGACACGCAGATGGAACTGCGTCAGATCGCACTCACGAACATGTACCCGTCGATGACTGCACATCTTGCTGCATCGATGAAGCTGGGAGACATGCGCTACGTCATCGAGCAGATGCCTTACGAGGAACTGCTCGCGCAGTGGAATAGGGCAGAAGCCAATGCCCTGTATCACTTCTTCACGAAGACTGCCGCAGAATACAACGACGATACCGACCAGATTGATTTGTACCAGGGCTACAGGATCAACGATCTCGGGCAGCTCGACGATCTCGTCTCCAGCTGCCAAGCAACGCTACGCATGCTTAACAACGCCGCGTACTCGGACGACAACAAGTCGGCTGATGTCATCCTGCGCGCGATCGAGATGAATCTCCCGGTTCCTTTCGAGATGCTCAAGCAGGTTGGCTTCAAGGATTACCGCGCGTTCTTGGAACGCACGATCGAACAGGTGCAGCCGATCCTGAAGCTCGATCGGTTGTACCCTGATCCGATCATGTTCAGGCTCACGTGGTGAGAACTGATCAAGGGTCATAGAGCAGGAGAGAGGTAAGGGCGGATAAATACCACCCTTACCTCTCTCATATACACAACACAAGGACAAAAAAGGAGTACACACCATGGGCCAGCGCGGCGTACACGCCACGATCAACAAGGACGAAACCACAGGATGTTTCGTCGTTCATCTCACCACTGTCCAGTGGAGTCTGCACATCGCTGAGATCATCAAGTTCGCGTTGCAGCACGCAGGCAAGGACGGATACAGCCAGACTGAGTTCCTCAACTGTCTCGAAAAGACAGTTCGAGACATGTCGCACATCAGTGCATTCGATCTCATGGACGAAGACTACAGGTTCTACAACCGTTCTCGCCCCATGGAAGGCGGCTACAGCATCGTCGCTCACAACCACGAGGACAGCAACAAGGAGTACCGTCTGGGTCTCGACCACGGTGACGGTACGTTCGCACTGACAGGCAATGCGAACACGTTCCATACACGGCGCTCTGCCGAGAAGTTCGTCAAGGAGCACCGACATGCACAGGACGCAGTGTCGTACTTGTGGGATCTCGATAGCAATCTGTTCACGTTCTTCGCGGGCGATTGGGGCTCGCTCAGGGCTTACGACTTCGCCAGCGATGAAATTATCACATGTCAGGAGATCACGTACAGTATCGCTCAGTTGAAGCACCCGAAAGCATCAGTCGAATACAACGGTGCCATGTCGTCGACACGGATCATCGATCTCTACGAAGGTGAGCTTCCGGCATGAGTGTACCCATTTTCATGATCCTCAAGGGGGTGAAGAAGCTGGACGATGAAATAGACCAAAAGGCCAAACAGGCTCGAATCGAAGCAGCGCAATGCCAGCCACTGGATGACAAGGATCTCAAAGCAGTCAATGCCACGATCTTTGTCGTAATCATCGTGACACTACCTGTCGTGACATACATGGCCTTGTCCCTGCTCATCTGATGCACGCTCAATCACCCCCTCACCCCTCCCCACCAGCTCATCATCTGGACCTCATCACCAATAGAAAGATAGAGAGGTAACGCACATGAACGCTGCACTTATGCACGCAGCAACCAACCTGCTACAAGACCCGGAAGAGCAGTATTCAACCGGATGCAACGCAGAGGACACACCCACCGTCGTAACACGCACATGGCACCACACTGCCATGTCAGTCGCCACGTTCACGCTATCAGCGCTCCTGGCTTACGTCGCCACTGAGGCAATATACAAACGTATCCGTGGTCGCAACTAAGCGATCACATAGCGCATCAACGCCGATAGCCGTCACCGTCAGACCCCAACAATAGAAAGAATCATCATGACCACCCCATTCCCTGGAGCAACGTTCACGCCCGCGCCTGGTTCCGAACTCAAGAACAAGCAGGAGAAGCGTGACATGTTCGTCACGTGGGCACACATCTCGAAGTTCCGTTTCTTCGATGGATTGTACGAGAACCCCACCAAGATCGTGCACTCCGACCACACCGAGTATCAGCACAACGAGGTCAAGTGCGTGCACAACGCCCTCGCATGCGGACCTCTGCGCGTGTACAGCACCCATGCCGAGATGGACATCCACGATGCCACCAAGGAGTGCTACGACAACGATCGCACCTACAGCGGCACTATCCGTTATGAGCTCAACAACGAGTTCTACGTAGCGCTCAACAAGATTGAGTGGAAGGCGTCGGAGCCTGTTCGCAAGAGTAAGGTTGCAAGCGTTATTCAGCAGATGGTGCCAGTCATTGACATCCCGAGGCTTCCGGTCGGTAGCGTGCTGTTAGCACAAGAAGGTAGTTCTGCTACCGGTTGTGTCGGTCACGCCATTGTCCTCGGCATGACTGGCTTCCAGGGATTCGATAACTACGTCGAATGCATCGGACTGGAGGATCTCCATCCCGGCCACGCCTACGGCACGTGCTACTCACAGAATCCCACCAGGGGCTCTGCGTGCTGCTACACATGGGGTGACACGTACGCAGACATCCCCAACCTCCATGCGCACTACAGGTTCTACCTCGTGCAAGAAGGCACAGGCAAGACCTGGGCGGAATACGGGCCCATGCGAGATCCGTACGTCCCCCGTGACGTACTCTCTCGTGCTCACGCCACGAAGAACATGGTGGATGATTATCTGCGTGGCGTTGGCATGCCACGCAACAATCGCCGTGTCGAGCAGATGCTCGGCATTGGATACTGACCCGACATCACAAGACAGGACAGGAAACATGATCAATGCAATCACCAGTTGGGTCTTCAGCGACATCGAGCATCTCGATCCGGCTGAAGCAAGTGCTCTCACGATCACGAAGCAGGACATGATCAGCATCGCCAAATCTGTGCTCGTTGCGAGCGCGATCATGGCGATCGTGATGACGCCGGTTGTTCTCAACCTGACGCTATCAATCTAAATCACAACACAGAAAAGGAGGCAACACCATGGCTGCACCCGCTCACCCGCTCCTTCACAGGATCCTCTCTGCAACAAACACCCCTTGGAACGACTGGACCTCATGTCTCGTCTACCACCACAAGGCCGTCAACGAGATGTCTGACTGGATGGAGCGAATGCATCGCTTTGAGGTGATCATGCTCGGTCATATTTACCCTCAGGTTGCCGAGATTGCTCGTAGCGATACTGACTTCGAGCAGATGATCAATAAGGTGGAACTCAGCGTTCGAGATATGGCAATCGCAGATAAGCATGATCGTATTCGCTGCGAAAAGGTCATCATTGCATGGAGCAAACTCTCTGGGCTTGTCCGAGAAACTCTCAGCAAGCAGCCCACACGAGAGCAGATCGATGCACTTCTTGATCGATGCTATGAGATGAGGGACGACACATCGCTTGATCCCAAGACTCGACAGGAAGCGCGAAACACGACCTACGCACTGGACAGGGTGCTGTGGGATTGGAATCTCTATGAGACGATCACGCCTCTCAGGTTCTACCCGAACCGAGATCCTCGCTTCGATCGGTACAAGATCTCGATCTGAGTAACAGCCCCCCCCCTCTCTACCCCTCTGAGACAGTATGTGATCAGCGCGATCACGGGTGCGTCTCAGAGGGGCTGATTTTCTGGTCTCTCGCCTCTTTCTCTTTCTCTTTTCCTCCCTCTCCTATATATAGGGCATTTATCAATGCCCCGAATCTTGAACTGATAGATACTCTCTGTCACCACTCTTTATCTCCAAAAGGAACAAAACCATGACTCAGTCACAGTCGTCTACCATCCTCGCTGACATCGACGCAGCAGCGCAGGAGCTGCTGCGCGACCAACCCATGATCATTCCGATCGCAGGGGACTTCACCATCGTACAGATGACCCGACTCACTCCTACAGCGATCGACTACAGGGTTTTCGCCTCCCGAACCTTTCTCGCGACAGTGCGACTTCGTCCTAATTACAACCCGTCTCGAAACAAGCCGCCACAGGTCTTCATTGTACCGGGTGCATTCAATCACGACTACACGACATCAGTACGTCTGCGCAAACTCATCAACGCGCTCTATGTCGCCGCATCGCCTAACTCCAACCAGAAGGCTATCCAGACTCTACGCGACGAGAACGTCACGTACTGGGGCGACGACATCATCGTGCTCTGAGCCAACCCACTTTCACCCACTACCCACTCAACCAACAAATACGCATACAAGGATGAATCATGCCCCGTCGTAACAAGCGTTCCCACAACACTGACATGTCTGCTGAATTTGATGCCCTGGCTCTGTCGAGCCCCACCCACGCAACCATGATCGGCTGCTCGTGCCCCTACGGCCCCGGTGGCCGTGACTGCACGTGTTGCGGTGACGCGCCCGGCAAGGCCAGGGTTGCTGCCCGTCGCGCCAAGAAGCGCAGCAAGCGCCAGGAATTCAAGCACTCGCTCAAGGGCTACTACCGTAGCGCTCGCGAGTACTACGAGTACGCAGACTGAACAACCACAACAACACAGTAGCTCCCCTACCCCTACCCTCTCTCAGAGCAGTGTGGCGACACACGCCCGACAGAGAATGAGGCGGGGTGGGGGAGCTATTTTTTCTTCTCTCACCACTGTGTCTTGTTAGCAGGACATCTTCGATGTCCCGATCGCAGAACTGAGTCCTACTCTCATCCACAATTCACACTCAAAGGAACACCACTATGTTGAACCACGTGAACCACGAAGCAGCACACGCCATGATCCAGGCCCTGTCCATGACAGAAGAAGGAAGCAAGCTCATTAAGGGGCTTGAGGACATCCGTTACTACCACAAGGCGGCAGATGTCTACGACCTCGGTTACGGCGGCGTTCTTGTTGAGGCTTTCGACATGGATAGCGACGGCGATTGCTACTGGGAAGGCTCTGTGCTCATCCCATCCACACGCGACAGGCTCATCTACGAGTCGGCGGCGTACCAGGACGAGCCCGTCCAGGGCGCGCTCTTCTGGGGATGGGGCTACGACGATGACTGCATTGTCATTCCCCGTGTTCTCGGTGAATGGGCAGCTGAGTGCGCTCTCGCGCATGCGACAAAGATGAAGACTGTGCACTCCCCTGCCGAGTGCCGCCCCGTGGCATGCGCTGTCAATTCTCTCACCCAGATGGCCGTCACAGCACCCGTGGATCAGGTCAACTTGCCCGGTCTCACCAAGGACAAGTGGGCGCAGAAAAAGGCAGCTGAGGCTAACGTGGAACGCCGGGATACACAATATGACTTCCCGTCGTTGATCCTGCCTGGCTACCTTCAGCTGTGCCCGACAGTCTATGGGGTCAACATCAACCGAATCGACTGCTTGGATGTGTGGCCTACCCCATTCGAAGATTGCACACCGGAAACCATCTGCGATGAGAAGTCGTGGAGTTACAGGGAACCGGTCGTGCTACGCGCCGCGTGCCAGATCATGAGCAAGCTGAAGCATTGGGAGTACTTCGATAAGTGCTCGCCGTTGCAGTGTGCGAAGCACTTGTTCGCAAACGACTTCCGACCTGTTGATCTGTGATCTGGTCACAGAGACGCGAAGATACAGATAGCCCCTCTGGGACTGAGCCTTGCCTGTTGATAAACAAGCAGGAGCGCTGTCTCAGAGGGGCTATGTTTTCAGTGCGCGACTCTACTCAGAGTAACGGCGTATGTTTTGATCGATCTCGTCGATCACGTCCTCGGGAATATCATCGACACTGATCTGATGGACTTCGTTCAATCGTGGGTTGTAGATGCCCAGGCGGTTAACGTTTTGGAACTGCCATGTGCGAGGCGAATGAAGACCCATACGCCAATACACGAGCAACAGAAGTATCTGCTCGATTGTCGGCCACGTCTTAGATACGTCAACATCCCAGAGCGCATCAAATGTTGGCGACTTCGCACCATATTCATCATAGAAACAGAGCAAGCGTTCGACCATCGTTCTCACGTTCTGAATCGTCGCCTCATCAGGATTGATCTCTTCAATAGGTTGATAATTCTCAGGATCAGTGATAAGCCCAGACAGCTTCACAGCATTGGTAATGGATTCATCATCCAGACATTTGATGTCATCAATAAGATGTCGCGCCTCGAACGCGAAAGCATCGCCTCCAATACGTCGCGCCATGGACAGTGAATTCGCGAAAACCATCTTCGCAGGGGTGCCTGTCATAACGCCGGTCATACAAAGAACAGTCAAATCGATCAAATCGGGGTTGACGTTCTCTTCTAGGTTCAACGCATCAGCCCCTTCACCCAAAGGCTCAACTTCAAACGTCATCGACGACATGCGATCGCCCTGTGTGACGGAACATCCTGTAGTACTCATGATTCATCCTCCTTGATTCTTGGATTCTTGTTGCTCGGCTTGACGCCACAATAAGAATACCTCTCTTGTGACCTCAATCGCTTGGAAACAGGGCATCTATCGATGCCCCGAATCTTGAATTGATAGAACTTCTCTCTACCTCTCGCTTCTCTCACGCAAAAGGAACCGAACCATGCTGAAGAACAAGCTCACCAACCTCTATGAGTGGATCTACGCTGACACCACCCCTGGCCTCAGGCTGTTCGGCGTCACGCTCATCGTGTGGTGTGCGATCTTCCTGACCGCCAACACCATCGCTTACTTCGTGGGCTGATCACTCTGATGGGAGTGTTCACCTGCGTAGATAAACTCACCTTCCCTCTCTCAACCCTTCTCCTAACCCCACCTAAACCCTGAAAGCCCCTGCGGGCGTCAACGCTGGTAACAGCGAAGACCCGCAGGGGCTTTCTTTTTCACAGGGCTCAAGTGATCAAGTGATCACAGGATCAATCTGTCACCAGAACCACCAGCTGGTGATCCAGCCACAGAAGCTTCGCCACATGACAACGACCGGGCGATACCACGAGGTCATACCCGTGTTCGCCAAACGATCGGGACGAGGCTTCTGGGGCTTTGGCTTCTGAGGCTGCTCTGGCTTAGTCTGCTTGCTCTGCCCCTCCTGTTCAGACCGCTGGCTGTTCTGCTCTGCCTGACCGGACTGCTGACTGTTATGGTCTGCCTGGTTATCAGACGGCTGAGCTGGCTGAGGCTGTGCTGGTTGGGGCTTGGCCGGAGTTGGCTTCGCCGGAACAGGCTGCGCAGGGGTGGGCTTCGCAGGTGCCGGAGTCACAGGCGCAGGCTGTTCTGGAGTCGGAACAGGTGCAGGAGCCGGTTGCTCAGGCTGGGCAGGAGTTTCTGGCTGAGAAGGCTGCTCGGGTTGAGCAGGAGTCTCAGGCGCGGGCGCAGGGTTCTCTGTCTGAACCGGCTGATCGGGCGCAGGAGTAGGCTGCGCAGGCTGTTCTGGAGCAGGGGTAGGTGTAGGCTCAGAAGGCTGAACCGGCTGCTCTGGCTGAGGCTGCGCGGGCTCAGAAGGAGCTGGAGTTGGCTCGGGCTGCGCTGGCTGCTCGGGGGTCGGAGCAGGCGTCGGAGTCTCAGGCGCAGGAGTGGGCTCTGGCTGAGCAGGCTGATCTGCCTCAGTCTTTGGTTCATACACACGCACGTAGTCGACATACATGGTCGAACCCGCGCCATCCGCGCTCTTGTAGTCATCCGCGTACTTGGTCGCATCAACAAACGTCTTATCAGACCAGTTGTCGTGCTTGGCCAGATAGCTGCCGCCCACCATCTGGTTCAACTTGAGAACTAGGCCGTTCTCTGGATCCGCGAAGGGGTTACTCGCGCCCTTCATATCCTGCATCTTCACGCGGTGCGTGAGCTGTCCGTCGAAGTAGAACTCGATGGCGTCAGCAGTCTTCAACACACCATAGGTATGGAACTCGGTCTGAGACGTGGCAGTATCACCCTTCATCATGCCCTGGTGCTGGGTGGTCTTCTTGGGGTTGCCAACCCTGGGAATATGGATGTTGCTCATCAAGAAGCTCGGGTCGTAACCCTTGCTCTCAAAAATGTCGATCTCACCGTTACCAGGCCAGCCGCCCTTGGTACCGGTTCCCCAGAAGGACGACCAGGACGAACGTGCGGTCGGAAGCTTAATGCGCGCCTCAGCGTAGAAACCAGTGCCCGGCGCGGCGTACAGCACCTTGCCGTCCTTCGTCTTTGTGGTGATCATGCCCGACGTGAACGGGGCATCGTAGGTAGTACTACCGTCCTTGCAGGTGCGTGGGATCTGCGTGCCGTCCCACTTGGTCTTCATAGGCGAGTATCACGCAGTCAGGTGCAGAGCTCCGTCTCGCACAGAGACGTTATCTGGAGAGTCCGTGTACTGCGCTTGCGATCGCTGCGCAGGATCGAAGCAACCGTACTGATAGCCCCATTTGGTGGTATCAAGCTTGTCGCCGTCGAACTCATCGTGGAACGTCATCTTGTAGCCACTTGCGACAGCAGCGGGCAGTGACGCAGCGCTCGCAGTGTTCTCTGTGCTGGCTGGCGCGGCAGTTGCAGCAGAAGTAGGTAGTACTGCAACAGATGCGCCCATCGCTACAGTCAGGGCTGCCATTACAGGCAGTCGACGCAAGCCAGATCGCTGAGATCGGGCGGATTGACGAGGGATCTTCATAGAGATCACACCTCTCTTTCGGTCTTGTCATTGATCTTGATCATTGGCTTCTACGTACTAAAACTGAGCAGGTAGTCAGTGTGCGTAGGCCCACAGCATTATACCGTATTAAGTCCCCCAACCGAAGCAGAAACCACATACATGTTGACCACAACAACAGCACGCAAACCCCCGGACACAGGCTTCTGTGTCCGGGGGTTTTTCATTCAGCGTCGCCAGTGCTGCGTTGGTGCTGGCAGCTACCTGGCGCTTTCATGATCACGAAAACACCAGCATCTACCAGGCTTTTCCTGACCCGGAAAGCACCATACTGTGGTCACCATTGCGCCATACATCGGGTCATCATTGCGCCATCATTGGCCCATCATTGGCCCAGGCTGTCTCCTGGCTCTTACATGGTCCAATACAGGGCCGTTATAAGGCCAACAAAGAACCAGATAACGACCACAGGATGCTCCTGGTCATAGTGCGGCCAACAAAGCGCCTTTATCTGGCCATCATTGGACCAGATAAAGACCTGCTACTGTCTCTGGCGCTTATCTGGCTCCAAACTGGTCACCATTGACCACTTATTGGTCTTTCATTGGCCATTATCTGGTCACCATTGCGCCTGCAACAGACACATCGACGCAGCCGGGTAAGCAGCCATGCTGCATCACAGCCCCGGTTGCAGCTCTGCATTCACGCAGTCATCAACCGGGGCTAAAGGGACAGCAAGTGCCTCATAACCATGCATCACGACGTTTATTTAGGCTGTATCGATCGATGGTTACAACGCGGCTCACAACAGCGCTACAGCGCTGTTACTGGGCTGTTTTAAGACGTTGATACGAGGCACAGATGAATGGGTTCTCAGCCTCTAGGTGAAACAGCAGATACAACACTGCGGCACACCACATCTACAACGCTGCTACGCAGCTGTTTATACGCAGGCTGTCACATGTGGTGATTCACGTTCTGTTTTATCTGTTGTACCCCCATCTGAGGCACATTGAAAAGAGAGATAGTCTCAGATGGGAAATAGGCAGCCATACAACAACTACGTAACAACATGGTTTTCACACATGTAACAGGGCTCTCCACTGTTCTATCAACAGCGTTGTAATAGCCCTGTTACATGTGGCTGGAATATACCACCGGATAACTCAATATAAGCGCTCTGAAACATCCTGCCTCACATGCTTCATTGCACGTGAGGCAGGATGCTGCGCGTTATCTGGTGGACTGTTAATGGAGGCTTCGCCAACACGTTTCTGCGCTCTTCTAACAGGTATTGAAACAGGGCTCGCAGACACCAGATGCCACACCATCTGGTGTACTCTCCAGCAGCCGCCATAACAGCTGCTGTATCAATGTCCGAAGAGCACAGAAACAAACGTCCCTGAGCCAGTCTGTTGTACCCCGCATACGGTGCCGCAACAGCCTGTCTCAGGGCCTTACAGAGTGTCAACGGAGCCCAGTTACACTGCGCTCCTTGACGGCGCTAACGGGCCGTTTCACGACCCGGCAAGACGGGGGTCACAACAGTGTGCCAAACCTACGCTCGCTCGGTTCGTCACCCTGTTACAGCGGCTGGTGCCGCATGGTGAGACCACGGTGCCAAGCAAGCTCGGACCATGGTCTCACCTAAACCCCGTCTTAACAGGGAAAACAGGCACCCGTGGTACCACGTCTCGGAGGCGGTACCGCCTCAACGACCCGTGGTACCACCGGGGGTGGTACCGCCTGTTTTCCCCTTCGTTGCGCCACTTTGCCCACCTTACGCTCCCTAATGGTCGCTGGCGGTGGATCAGGTAAAAAAGGGCATAAGAGGGGCTGGCTCAGTCGTACGCTACGCGTACTCCTTCGGTCGGCATAGCCGACAGCCCTTCGGTCGTGGTCTCGCTCCGCTTCGACCCCTCCCTCACCCCTGCGTCGCGTTGCTCCTTGGGGCTCTTACTGCGCCTGTTACGCTGTCGCTTCACAGGCTTGCCCTCCACAGCCCCACTGGGGCTGTCTCGGGTGCCCTCTGCGCGTCTGTTCCAGACGCTTGAAACACGGCACAGACGCATTGTTCATGCATCTGTGCCATCGGGTCTTCGCGATGAGTCCCGTGTCCCAAGGCGATGGGAAACAAATCATCGACCCTGATCTACGATTCACAAGTCGATGACTGTAAACCACCTTGGTCGTATATGTCGCTGAGGGAGACACAAAATAAAATCACACCTGCCTCATCAACATATACGATTCACGGTCTCATCACTCAGACCCTGAGAAACACCTGTTGCTCGTCACTCAACTCTTACGTTTTTGATGCTTCGCGCAAAACCTCCAAAAACGTAAGAGTTGTACATAATGGTGAGCAACAGGATTCGGTAACGGCACATCCATAGGCTGTACCGAGTGTCACTACGGTCACCACAGGTTCCATCACAGGAAATACAGTGACTGGCAATACAGGGGTGGATACACCCCGCATATCAACGCTATTCATAGGGTTATTAACATCTGTTGCATAAACAGATATGCACACCCACTGAGCAACTAATACGAAATGTACAGTGGGTGACAACAACCCCATGCAAGCAATAATCAACAAAGCTCCTATCCGACATGACACGAACACGCTCCACTGAGACTCTCACAAGTCTCAGCACGAAACGCATAACCATTCGGATCATGAAAGATCACTGAATCGCATGTGGAACAACCCACCCCTGCCTCGGGCTGTCTGTTCCACACGCTCCGATACATCGAGTGCCACCACAGGTGGCACCGGGCTTTTCATCGAAAGATGGAAATCATTTCAAAAATGATTCCTGCAATCATTTCGTTCCAACAGATCAGCTCGCCGCTGGCGAGCCGAGCAGTTGAGAAGAGTCTTATCGTGGCCAATACATGGCCAGATAAGAGCCATGAAAAACGACAGACAGGAGCCATCTATATGACCGACACCGACAACACGATCACTATCGCTGTTGCGACCGAGCCCACCACGAAGGTGTTCCAGCTCGGAGAGACTGTAGCGGAGACCATCGCGCGGATGAATCTTGCGCTTCTCCCACACGTCGCCAACGACATCCCGCAGTCGATCAACAATGATGACGACATCAGTACCCTCATCGACATCCCCCATGTCGAGGTCAATGTCGTCACGAACAATGCCTACCTGAATGGTTGGCTCAAGAAGAACGACTACAGCGCCCACCTCGTTGACGATGAAGGCATTCTGGGCGTCCTTGAAAACGAGGACATCATGACAACGATCGTTGTCCCAGCTGCCGAGAACCTGGCAATCAACCCAGAAGAGGGCAACATCTCCCTACCGCCCGACGAGAACAACATCCTCGTTCGTGTGCAAGACGAGATCCTGCGCTCTGACGATAATGGTCAGCGTGTTCACGACACGTTCATCACGTTGATGCTCCCACCGGAGTATCGAATGACCCCGTCCAACATCGACCCCAACACATACATCCGTGTCGTGGCGATGCCCACCTACGTCCACCTCGCAAACCAAGATCCCGAGGCCAACAAGGACGCCTAATCAAAATCCCTTGATGATGGTGACCATGTGGCCAAGGTAATCGCCCCACACCCGAACCATACATATCAATCACCATCATCAAGGAGAAAACATCATGACTACCCCCAAGAACAACCTCGACCCGCGCACGTGGTCGAAGCGCAACAAGATCATCGCCGCGATCGCTGCGTCTGTTGCCGTAATCCTCGCTATCGCAGGCATCGGTATCGCAG